>SXGS01607866.1_pt1 | contig 32081 bp, 29 predicted proteins | sample 3174681 | NCBI WGS metagenome assembly SXGS01 (sample SAMN11356861, study PRJNA531348) | freshwater metagenome | isolation source: freshwater sample F1-80 | place: China: Fuxian Lake, Yuxi | collected 2017-12-25 | reverse complement strand
TTCATTCATCGCGCCCACCATGAATCCTTGGTGGTTCGACCGCTGACCGCGCTCACCTTTTCGATGTCCGAACGCGTTTTGCAGTCGTTGATCGCCGGTACTGCCGCGCTTGCCTTCTCACAGATCGTCCCGATTCCGGTAGAAGGTCCGGTGCTTTACTATTTTCTGTTCTTCCTTCTCGACATTCTCGGCCACCTCAACGTGGAGGTTTTCCCTGCGGGATTCGGAAAGAGCGTGTTCGGAAAACTGTTGTACACGCCGACCTTTCACGCGATGCATCACTCCCGATTCAAGGGGCATTATGGTCTGTTCACCTCGGTGATGGACAACCTGTTCGGTACCACCTTTGACGACTACGGCCAATTGCAGGCGGACGCCGCCTCCGGAAAGCCGCTCACTTCGCTCTCTGAGCGGCGCCGCGGATAGTGTCGCGACGAACGCCTCGATTTTGCACAGGTTACACCGCAATCGGGCCGGACGCCGTTAGACTGTCAACCAGAGGATTCCGATGGCCGGCCACCGCCGAGAACAGCTCTTGTCCGAGATTCCAAGCGGATATTCGCCGGTATTGCATCTCGCCGCCGTGCACCTGATCGCCGCACTTGGCATTGCTCTGCCGATCGCCTCGCTCCAGGACCCCAAGGCCTGGGAGCTCGCGTTCGTCCCATTCTTTTTTGCGTTTGCTAACTTTTTTGAGTGGTCGGTTCACCGAGGACCTATGCACCACAAATGGCGCTTCTTGGGCCGACTCTGGGAACGCCACACCGTGATCCACCACGGCTTCTTCCACCATGACGATCTGGCGATCCGATCGGCACGTGAACTCACATATGTGCTGTTTCCCCCTTGGGTAACCCTGCTGTTCTTGGTGTTCGTGCTCCCGATTCCGATGGCCCTGTGGCTCGCCGGCCAGACGAATCTCGCCGCTTTATTCCTCGCCAGTTCGTTTGGATACTACCTCGTGTACGAGTGGTTCCACCTGATGCACCACCTGCCCGAAAAGGGTTGGGCGGCGAGCGCTGTCGTACAGAAAATCCGCGCTCACCACCGATTTCATCATCGACCGGAGGCGATGAGTTCTGGCAACTTCAATGTGTCTTTTCCGCTGGCGGACTGGGTGCTGCGGACCTGGCTGAAGGACTCTAAATAGTCAAGGCGCTTGTCTACTTGGGCCGGTCGCTCACAGGCGAGCGAACGTCCAAGTCAGCTCTCCCCCCAAGTCGCAGGTCATCTCATCGGCGATAACGGTGCAATAAGCAGACAACTCTCCAGGCTCCGTGTCCTCCAGCGGCACGCCGTCGGCGTCGATGGCGGTCAACTCCAGGTCCAGCCGTCCTTCTTCAGAATCGGGATTTTCGAAATCCCCTTCGGCCCTCAGCCTGACGTTGCCCACGGCGTCATCGTCGATTTCGTACGCGCACGACGCAAACCCTCTCGCATAGCCATCATCACCGATGGTCAATGCCAGGTTGCCGTTGCTTTCCGTTTCGTCCACTCCGAGCCACTCCGCGCAGAACTCTCTTTCCAATCCACTTTCAAGCATCTGCCCGCCGACCCACGTCCCTTGCGCAGCCGCCTCGTCCTCCACCCCGCGCACGGCTGAAACAGGTTCACATCCCGCGAGCGCGGAAATTGCAAGCATCACCGTAGCAAAACGCATCTGATCCCCCCTGGTTATTGGGTACCGCAGCGTAGACTCAGGCCTCCGCCGACCGCCACTGTCAAAACTTCTGACGCGTCAGTATATTTAGTGTCGCCGATGCAATAATTTGAAAAACGGTTTCGGAATCCGTGTTTACCCGTGGTCCGCGATCGCCTTTTCCGCTTCCCCGCGCAATGCTGAAGGCCCCTGCGTCGCCATCCACCGCGCGGCCGCCTCATGGTGCGCCATATTGCCGGTTCCTCGCTTCCAACGGGCGCGAACCATGCGCCACGCCTTCTTGCGCACATCGAAGCTCTCGTCGTTGATCATCAGGTGGATGATCATCGCCGTCGCATCGGGATCATCCTCGTATTTAGCCAGCGCGTCCAAGCGCTTGTCAGGGTTCTTATGCTGCAATTTCTCCGGAAGTGGGCCAGAATACGACGGCAGGCTCGTTTGCGGCTTGGAAGCGGGAGCCGCTGGCGGCAGGGAATCCGACGGCCGGGGTTTCACCGCCGCGACGGTCGCTCCCGCAGGAGGCGGCCAATTGTCGAGGGTCGCGATGATCTCTGCGTCCTCCGGCAGCCACAAGCGCGCCACCAGGCCATCCAGCGCCTGGCCGGCGGCCAACTTCCGAAGTTGAACCTTCGATTGCGCGGCATCGTTTGCCGTCACCAGTGCGAAGCCCACTACGGCATCGCCGCCATCTCCCTGACGAATCACCGTCAACGGGGTTTCCGAATACACCCCCTCAGCGCTCACGCCAGAAACAAAGATCGCCTCGCCTTCGGGGTACATTGACCAAAGCATCGGCGGAACCGCGGGTGTCACCACCGCTGCGTCGTCCGCCGCGGGCGTCCCACACGCGAGCGACAGTCCCAGCAAGCCCAAAAAAATCCCATGAAAAGGTCGCATCACATCCTCCCAATCGGCCACACCTTAACGTTTCACAACGCCAAGTTTGTAACAGGTTGCGACAATCGAACCTTACGACGCCTTCTTTTGGGTCCAAGCCAAGTACTCGTCGATCGGCCCACGGTAGTCCAGCAGCACAGTCTCGTCGGTGTACGCCAGAATTCGCGTAGCGGCTTCGGCCAGGTCGCGATCGTGGGTCACGTAGAACAGGGTACCCTCGTACGCTTCAAACGCCTCTCGCAACGCCGAGATGCTTTCGAGATCCAAGTGTGCCGTGGGCTCGTCGAACAACAGCACATTGTATTCCATAAGGATCAACTTGCACATCATCAGGCGAGCCGCTTCCCCACCGGAAAGGGTCGCGGTCGGCTTCGCACCGTCCGGCCCAGAAAACAGCATTCGACCGAGAATCGAGCGCACCTGCTCTTGGCCGACCTCGGGCCGATGGTTGAACAACCACTCGAACACCGTGGTCCCTGGCTCAATTTCGTGGCGGTGCTCCTGTCGAAACACGCCAATGCGCGTTTCATGGCCCCAAACCACGGAGCCCGCGGTGGGTTGGTAGTCCCCGCACAGGGTACTTAGTAAAGTAGTTTTACCAATTCCGTTGCGGCCGAGGATCGCCACCTTGTCACCGCGATGAAAGTCTAGGTTGAGATTTGAGAAAATCGTCCGTTCAAAGGTCTTTTCGAGCCCTTTTGTGGAGACCACGTCCTTCCCCGAGCGCTGGGTCACCGGAAACCGAATGAACGGGCGAGCGATGTTGCTCCGTTTCACTTCGTCCGGGCGCAGCTTCTCAATTTGCTTCGCCCGCGAGCGGGTTTGCGACGCGCGGGTACCGGCGGCAAACCGGGAGATGAAGTCCTGAAGTTGTTCGATCTTCTTGTCTTTGGCCGCATTCTCTTTTTCGACGCGGCTGCGGATTTGAGCTTTGGTTCGGACCATTTCGTCGTAGTTGCCCGGATACACGATCACGGTCTGGTAGTCGATGTCGGCGATGTCCGTGCACACGGCATTCAAGAACCGGCGATCATGGCTGATCACCACCAACACGCCATCGTATTCCAACAAAAACTCCTCCAACCATTGGATCGATTCCAAATCCAGATGGTTGGTGGGCTCGTCCAGGAGCAGCGCTTCCGGAGTTCCAAACAGGGCTTGGGCAACCAGTACGCGAACCTTCAAACCGCCCTGAAGCAGCGACAGCGGCTGCTCATGGAAGGCCTCGGCGACTCCCAGTCCGGAAAGCAACCGAGCAGCCTCCGCTTCTGCGGCGTATCCATCCTCCTCTGCCACCACACATTCGAGTTCGCCCAGGGCATCGTTGTCCGCGTCGGTGTACTCGCCTCGGGCATAGATCTCTTCCTTCGCCTGAATGGCGCCCCACAGGCGTTCGTTGCCCATGATCACGACGTCCAACGCGCGAAGATGGTCGAACGTTCCTTGGTCCTGCCGGAGGTAACCGACGCGTTTGGGCTTGCTCACCCGACCGCTGTCCGCTTCTTCCAATCCAATCATGATTTTCATCAAGGTGGATTTGCCGCACCCGTTCGGACCGGTCAGGCCGTAGTTATGACCAGGTTTGAAGCCAACTTCAATCTCCTCGAACAGCATTCGGCCGCCAAAGCCCTTAGACAACTTGCTGATCGTGATCATGGCTTCTCCCTCGCGCAGTGGAACCACGCGACCGGGCCCGTTTACTCGGCCGTCAACCAACGCGCCACGATCCACACCATGGCTTTGGCAACGTTGCGGTGTCATAGTGATCGTCCCCGGAGAGGTTCATGCGCAGCTGGATTCCCACCGCCCTTTTACTGCTTTCGAGCGCTGTTTTCTCAGCACCCGTGGAGGCAGGCGAAGGGACCGATCCCGCCGTCGCCGCAAAGGAAGCGATCCCCCTCGATTTGATCGCCAAATCGTGGCCGATGAGCTTTGCCACCGCCGCTGAACAAGAGCAATGGGCGAGCACCTCTAGAGGTTGGCGCACCCTTTTTATCGATCGAAACTATGCTTTGGCGACCCAAGAATTTGGCGCCGACGGCGGCCTCCGCACCGCGCGCGGACACGCAGAAATGGCGGCACTGTACCGACAGGCTGCATTGGTTTCGGCCAACGCCTACATTCAGGCCTACGGAAAGACGCCCTCCGCCACCGATCCGGTCGGGGCTGCGCACCTATTGTCCGTTTCCTACGCGATCACCGGCGATTTGGAGAAGGCGCGCACCTATAGTAAAGTGCTTGACCAATACGCCGACCCCACCACGACCTGGCATGCCCCTTGGAACGCCTGGTTAGCTTCGGGGGCAGCGTGGCCGCCCGATCTGACGGCGCTGCCGACCACGCTTCCTGAGCCCACTCCGGGCGCGGTTCCCGAACTGCCGGCTTTTCCACACTACGATCTGCCTGAGCAAGGGGGTTCGACCCAGCTGGTCGAAATGGCGGATCCCGGCGCTTTGATTGCGCTTTCTCTCTGGCATGAGACGACCGCCCGAAGCCTCGCTGGGGGCAACGCTCCATGGATCGATACTTATATCGCCCGGTATCGGCTGCCGGTTGAGCCGCACACCACAGGGGTGTCCCTGCCCAACGAAATGCTGTTCGGCTCTGACTTCGCCACTCCCGAAGATGCCGCTTTTATGGCTGCCTTGACGGGAGCCCAAGGGCTCACCGCCGTCGACGCCTATGCGTCGAAGAGCCTGATCGCCGCTTTGGTCGGTCCCTCCCGCGTCAACGGGAAGATCGACCCCGACAAAGCCTTGGAACTCACCGTGGCGGTCGAGGCGCAGCTGATCGAGCAGCTCAAAGCCAAGGCCGGAACGGAGGAAAGTGTCCATGCGGCCTTCGCGGACATCGTCCAAGTCGGACTGCTGCGAAACCTCGCCTTAGTGGCCGAACTCGAAGGGAACCACGAAGCCAGTGGCTTGCTGCGCGGGTTTGCATTGGCCCGAAGCATCAACGCGACGGATTGCCCTACCGCGCTCCTGTCCTTGACCGCTTGGGACGCCGGTGATCGGTATGTGCGTCGCGGTCACGAGATCCTTCAACGCGCCGAACAACGGTATCCCACCGTCGCCGCCGCCCGGGTGGCCCTCGATCAGCTCAGCACGAAAGTTGCCGCAGAGGACGCCAAGAAGTCCGCCGAGGCAAAAGCAAAGGCAGCCGCCGAGGTCGATCGAACCGAAGTCGAAGACGACGAAGAAATCGTAGTTATCTCCGATCGTTTCGCACGTTGGGACGGCACTCGTTGGTACATCAAGACAGAGATCGGTCATCCGCTGGGAATGACGTTCTACGCCGACAAAAACACCGAGTTGAAGACCAACGCCTTTCAGATCCGTACCATTCTCGCTTGCGCCAAGGACTTCAAGCTTTCCAAGAAATTGTACGAAGTGTCCTGCACCATCGAGGACTTTGGGATTCAGGCCGCCTCACGCGACCAATACGGCGAGCAGATCAAGACCTTTTCGAAGTCCCTCGACCAAATGAGCGAAAAAGAGCGAAAGCGGGAGGAAAAGAAACGCAAACTCGAACAGGACCGCAAGGACAAACGCGAAGCGGCCGCCCTTGAGGACCTCACTCCGGAGCAGCGCCTCGTAAAAATCGAGGAACTTTTGGAGGAAATCGACACCAAACTCAGCGGCAAGAGCATGCAGCTCCAGGTCCGCGATGACGGACGCGTGACCAACATCGACCTCGAAGGGCTGACCACCGACAACCAGCGAGAGAGGTTGATGGCCGAAACCCTCCGCATGGTGATGAGCCGCGTGATCGTCGGCTTCGACATGCGCCTCAACAAATGGATGGAGCTCAAAGAAGGTGTTTGGACCGAATATACCAGTGCGTTGATGTCGATGCCCATGGCCACCAGAACCACCCAAGGCACTTCCGTCCTGCTGCATCGGTTGTCCCGAATGAATGGAAACCTCATCGTGGAGAGTGTTGGAAAGGGTGTAATTTCACTCTCCATCGATAATGCGGACAACACCACCACGGATCTCAGTTGGCAGACCAACCTCAACGGCGTTTCGGTGTACGACAGCCACGACGGCTACATGACCGAGCGCGTCTGGGCACTTTCGGGTAAGCCCACGGCCTCCGCTTGGGGGTTCACCGACTATTGGCATGCCGGCCGAATCGTTCAGTTGAAACCAGAACAAAAGCCATCCTGTGGCGAGACCCAGCTGGTGACGCCGCCCGGCTATTCGGATCCGAAGATTCCGGCCTGGACGCCGCTCGAGGAGTAGGCGGACGATTAGTAAACCGATTGACCGTTTCGCATCCGTTTCGCCGGTCACAAACGGTCAAACAAACCAAAATAATCGTACCATCAACGCCGGATCCTACACAATCGAGCGTATCTCCCCTTGCGCAACGGTCGATCCGGGATAATGGGGAGACGCTTCGCGAGGCGGAGACCCTCGCGACCGAGGCGGCCTTCGCCGCCTCATTGGGTATTACCCCCCACCGAGGCATAGAAACTCATGTTGATCGCTCTGGTTGCGCTGCTTACCGGTTGCACTCCTGCCCCTGCGTCCATCAAACTCGACGGCGAAGCTGCGGTTAGCGTGCACAGCACCGACCCCCTGCCCCTCGAGAAGGCCTCCGTGCTCGACGCCAGCGGCAACGCGGTCGAAGGCCAAGTTCCCGTGTGGACCGTCACCCCAGAAAATGTTGCCAAGCTCGAAGGCGAAAACCTCGTTCCTCTGGCCAATGGCGAAGCTACCGTCACCGCGACCCTCGGCGACATCAAGGCCGAGTACAAAGTCACCGTGGCCCTCCCCGATAAGGTCGCTTTGACCGGCTACAACCCAGGCGACGCCTGGACCGTGGGCGAGACCAAGACCCTCACCGGTCAAGTTTTCTCCGGCGAGACCGCCCTTGAGAAACTGCCCGTTACCTGGGCTTCCGACAACACCGCGGTTCTGACCGTGACCGAAGCCGGCGAAGCCACCGCCGCCTCCGAAGGCGCCGCCAAGCTCACCGTTTCCCACGGCGCTCTGGCGACCACCGTTGACGTCACTGTGACGGCAGCCGCTCCGGCGACCGCTGACGCGGCAGCTCCGCAGTAGTATACAATAGGGCCAACTGGCCCTGTTGACCCGACAGAAGGTCAGCCACCGGCTGACCTTCTCTCTTTTCATTGTGAGGAACTAGCGTTTGGCGGCCACCCCCATTCCGGAAGACCGCGCAGCCCTGTTTGGGCAACGGCTTGTGGTGCCGTTGCAACCCTGGGTCGTGTTTGCGGAGCCCGCGGGCGTACTGATTACGCTAGCCGCGGTTTCCTTGTGGCTGAAGGAACGCACCCCCGTTGCCGGCCTCCAGTCGCTGGCCGTATTGGTCAGCGGTTTGTTGTTCGCTCTCGCTTTGCTGCTGTTGGCCCTCGCGTGGCGGCTGTCCTCCTGGAAGGAGTTTCAGCTCGTCCTGACGCGCACCTCGTTGACGCTCCCCACCACCCCGTTGTGGGCCTGCGAAACGCTTGAGCTTCCGCTGAGCGAGCTCCAAAAGGTGCACTACGATCTCGACAAACGCGGCCGAATTTCGAGCCTCGAGATCGTTCATCAAAACCAGCTGCATACCGTGCTGACACGTTTCCTCGGGCGCCCATGGTCGGTTCCGTTGGTCGATCTCCGCATCGAAGTCCGGCGCGCGCTGCTGGGCAAGGATCCCCACATTGTCGTGGGAGTGGAAGCCGCCCTTCTCGGTGTTGAAACTCCGTCTTGGGGCGTCGTCGTCACCGGCGGCGAGGATCCCATCGCCCTGTGGGTGGTGGACGCCCAAGCGGACTACCAAGACCTGGTCAACCAGGGAGTGCTGCCGGCGGGACATCACCTCGTGTTGCCCGATCAAGTGGCACCGGAAGTCGTGCGTTTGTACACCGCACACCCTTACCGAAAACGTGCTGTTGATATGCCTTTTTCGTCGCCCGTTGCAGTGGCGCCCGCCGTGGTCCCCAGCTGATCGGGTATTCTGATCCGGTGGAGGCTGTGGGTGGAGGCTGACGCCAACCGACTCGATCGACTGCTTAGCCGTGGCGGAGCGGCCCCTCCTGGGGTTGCGCTCGACGTCGTGATTGCACTCTTGGATCGCACCATTCGCGATGGCACGCCCGGTTTGCGCCCCGAGCGGATCCGCATCGACGATCAGGGTCGTTTGCAATCGCTCGACCCTCCAGGAGTCACCTCCAAAGCGGACATTCTTCCAGGTCTGGGCGCGTTGCTGTTTGAGATGACCACCGGCAACACATGGTTGCCACATCCAGACGACCAAAAGGGCCAGCTGGTGACCGCGCGTCGGATTTTGTCGATGTGGCCGGCCGGTGACGAGGTCGCCCGCTTCCTTCAGGAGCTCACCAACCCAAACACCGGTTTGAGCTTCAACAGTGCGCTGGCTCAAGTCCGAGGCCTTCGAGAGCGGGTGGGCGGAATCACCCTCGCCGATTGGGTGAACAGCACCCTGCGCGTAGCCAAAGCCAAGTCCAAACCCACATTGGACGACTTTGACAGCCCTGACAACCTGACCGGTTCATTTCCGGCGGGAGCATTGGCCGCCATCGCCAATCAGAAAAAGCCCGAACCTTCCGTCAAAGTCAACTTGCCCGAAGCGTCCGAGCCTTCCAAGACCGAAATGGAGCAAATGCTCCGCAATCTCGGCGGTACACAAAAAACACCCCTTCCTGGCGACAAACCCAAGCGCCGATCCGGGGGAGGAATGGCGGCTCCCCCGTGGTGGGTGTTCGCCTCCCTCGCCATGGTGCTGATGTTGTTCGCGATCGTGCTGGTGTTGTTGCTGCTGCGGTAATCCGCAGTAGCCAAAGCGTCTTAGGGGCAACCGTCGAAATTGTCCTGGTTGTTTTCCTCGTCGCACTCGCCAAAGAGCAACTCAGAGGCCCCTTCACCGCGGTCTACTTCCACAACGGGTCCGGCACCGTCCAACGACGCCGGATCCACTTCGATAGTCAACCCAGTTGACGATCTGCCGCTCGGGATCGGGTCCTCCACCACCACCGTGGCCACCACCGGCCCATCGGCTCCCGCGCGAACCGACACGCCCAATCCCGGCGGAGTCGCTTCGGTTCCTGCATTCAGCACCCGAACGACCACCGCCAGCGAACCCGGACAATCGTCCGCGCACACATCCAACACCTCTACGGAAACATCATTCCATTGATCGGGTGGGAGGCCCGCATCCGCCGAACGGAAGTTGTTGAACTGTTCCCAATTCGGAGTTTGGGCGGTCGGAACACTCATGTCATCGTTGATGTTCGTAATGCTGTAGGCATGCTGATTCCACACCCCCCGGGCGGGACGCCAGCTTTCATCGGCATCGCCGTAGACCGACAAGCCGCTTTCCAAATAGTTGTGGTTGACCAAGATTTCCGCCTGGCCGTCGTTGTCCACATCCGCAATCGTTGGGCATTCAAACAAGGTTCCGGACCCATGGTCGTAGGAGGTCATCTTGACCGCGCCGTCTTTGCCGTCAAAGATTCGGACGGTGCCTTCGTCCGCGTACACCACTTCCGGGTACCCATCGCCCTCGAAATCAAACATCGAGGGGCCGGCCGCACCCGAATAGTCGGCGATGGTGGCCGACCACAGTTGCTCGCCGTTCCACTTAAACGCGATCATCTCCGTTCCACCAGCGACCACGAACTCCGGGATGCCATCGCCGTCCATGTCGTCGGCGGCCGGCGGGCCAAAATAGTTGACCGAAACCGGCCAATTCATCGACCAGCCTGTCGCCTCCATGTCGGATTCGAGCGTCCACACCTGGGCGCCGGACACCACCACGATTTCAGGCTCGCCATCGCCGTCGAAATCCGCGACCGCGGGGATCCCATCCACCGAGCCATTGTAGTACTTGGTGGAGCCATCTTTGTTGTATGCGGCGTTTCCGACCACCACTTCCAATTCCCCGTCGCCATCGAGGTCCACCGGTACCGACAGCGCGCCATAGCGGTATTCCGGGTAGGCCCCGCCACCGGTGCTGCCCGCGCCATAGCTCCCCACGCCAAGCAGTTCTCCATCGTGCGAGTAGATCGAGCTTCCAGCGATGACTTCCGCGAATCCATCGCCGTCCATATCAGCGATCGAGGGGTAGACGTGATCCGCCGATCCGCTCGAGCCGAACGAAAATGCGGCCTGCCAAAGCAATTGCCCCTCGTTGTCGAAGGTTGCCATCGTGTAAGCCGTGGGTGGGGCCACGATTTCCGGCACACCATCGCCGTCCAGATCGCCGATCGCCGTAGCTTGATAGCCGTTGCCACCGGTGTAAACGCTCCATTGAAGCTGACCGGTCATGCCGTTGACCGACACCAGCTCGCCGTACAAGGTTTGGTACACAATGTCGGGAATGTCCAAAGCGTCGATGGTCCCATCGTCATTGTCGTCGTTCAGCTGGCCCACCGTCGGCGGTCCAAACGCGCTATTGCCGGGAAGGCTCCATTCCACCACCGGGGTGAAAGTACCGGTTTGCTGCTCGATCCCGCAGGTATCGTTGAGTGGGACGTCGATCTCGGCGATGGGATCGCCGTCGCAGTTGAGGCCGAGATTTTCATCGCCGGCGCCGGCGCCGAGGTCGTATTCCGAGCAGCCGGCCAAAGCGATCCACACCATCGAGCGTACCATTCTTCACTCCTGCATTCAGCGCGCCCAGTTCACACGAACGCGCCAGGATTTCCACCAAAACGCCTTGTTCACAACCAACTGAAACGAATAGGCCCTACGGGCAGCCCTCAAAATTGTCCTGATTGTTGTCTTCGTCGCACTCACCGAAGATCAACTCGGAAGCACCTTCTCCGCGGTCCACCTCAACCACCGGGGCCGCTCCATCGAGCGCCGCCGGATCCACTTCAATAGTCAACCCGGTTGACGATCTGCCGCTCGGGATGGCGTCCGCCACCACCGCGGTGGCCACCACCGGACCGTCGGCACCCGCGCGAACGGACACGCCCAATCCCGGCGGAGTAGGTTCCGTTCCAGCGTTCAACACCCGAACGACCACCCCCAGAGTGGCCGGACAATCGTCCGCACACACATCCAACACTTCCACACTGACGTCGTGCCATTGCGAAGGAGGAAGGCCCGCATCCGCCGAACGAAAGTTGTTGTATTGATCCCAATTCGGCGCCTGTACCGTCGGAATGCTCATGTCATCGTTGACGTTGGTGATGCTGTATGCGTGCTGATTCCACACACTACGCGCCGGACGCCAACTTTCGTCGGCATCGCCGTACACGGACAAGCCATTTTCCAAATAGCTGTGGTTGACCAAGATCTCCGCTTGGCCATCGTTGTCCACATCCGCGATGGTCGGGCACTCAAACGCCGTTCCCGAGCCATGATCGAACGATTGCATTTTGATCGCGCCGTCTCGGCTGTCAAAAATCCGAACCGTGGTTTCGTCGGCGTACACTACTTCGGGGTATCCGTCGCCTTCGAAGTCGAACATCGACGGACCGGCGGCACCCGAGCCGTCGGAAATGGCGGCCGACCAAAGCTGCTCGCCGCCCCATTTAAAGGCGATCATCTGGGTATATCCGGCGACCACAAACTCCGGGATGCCATCGCCGTCCATGTCGTCCGCCGCCGGCGGACCAAAATAGGTCACATACACCGGCCAAGTCATCGACCAACCGGTGGGCTGCATGTCTGATTCGAGCGTACGAACCGTCGATCCAGAGACCACCACCACTTCAGGCTCGCCGTCGCCGTCGAAATCGGCGACCGCAGGAATCCCGTCGGCAAGCCCATTGGAATACTTGGTCGAACCGTCCATATTGTAAGCCGCGTTGCCTACGACCACCTCGAGCAAACCATCCCCGTCCAAGTCGACCGGAATGGAAAGCGCGCCATAGCCGCCCGTTCCGCCGACACCGTAATCTCCGACCCCCAAAACCTCTCCCGTATGGGAGTAAATGGAACTTCCCGCGATGATCTCGGCAAAACCATCGCCATCCATGTCGGCGATCGAAGGGTAGATGTAGTCGGAATAGCCCATCGGTCCCCAAGAATGCGGCGTACTCCAGATCAGTTGGCCCTCGTTGTCGAACAGCGCCATCGTGGCGCTACCCGAAGGCGCCGCGATCTCGGGCACGCCATCGCCGTCAACGTCGCCGATCGCCACGGACTCCCCGCCATATCCCCCGTTGTACACCGACCATTGCAGCTGCCCGGTCACCCCACTCACGGAAATCAGGTTGCCGTTGAGCGTTTGGAACACGATGTCGGGATCGTCCAAAGCGTCGATGGTGCCGTCGTCGTTGTCGTCGTTGAGCTGGCCCACAATCGGCGGACCATAGGCGGTATTGGCCGGCAGACTCCATTCCACCACGGGAGTAAACGTCCCCGTCTGTTGATCCAGCGCGCAAGAGTCATTGAGCGGAACGTCGATTTCGGCAATGGGGTCGCCGTCGCAGTTCAGACCGAGATTTTCATCGTCGATACCGGAGCCGAGGTCGTACTCCGAGCAACCCAGGACGGCAATCCACAACCACGGGCGAACCATACCGACTCCCACACAAACGCGTCGCCCAGTTCACACGAACCCAAAGACGCGGCCATAGAATCCCGGTCCTGCAACCAACCGCAACTCAAATGTAACGAAATGCCCCAGAACGCCGGAGATGGTAAACTACTTTACTACATCCTCAAGCGTCCGATGTCAAAAAGTGAGGTTCGCTCCGAGGCCAAACTCCAACCAGGGGGCAGGAACAGTCAGCCCGTTGGCCAGGGCGGGTACGGTTGGAACCGGAGGAACCTCTACTTGAAACTGGAATTCGCCCAACTCGCCAAAATGGTAGCTGCTGTACACATTGAGAGCGAGGTACGTCAACACCGTTTGGCGGACGTCCAACCGCGCAACTGCGCTTTTGTCGCTCAAATTGGTGATCACGCTTCCGGTGAACGAGGTGTCCTCCCACCGACCGGGGCTGGGCACGTACGCGTACGCGCCGAAATAGTGACGCCCCAAGTAAAACGGCGTGAACTGATTGTTCGCTAACAACCACAAATAGAGTGAGTTGTCTGAATAACCGGCATCGTTGAAGAAGTACTCGGCGCCGACATAGAAGGTGTCTTCCGAATTGACCTTAAACCCTGCTTCCAAACCCGCAACCACCTGCGGGATCCACTCATCCTCGCGGGAAACCTCGGTCGGAAGGGTGAAGGTCTCGAAGTCGAGCTCACCCTCGTAGAAGGGCGTTTTGAGCCCCTTTTGAACCGAAGCCTCCACCCGCAAATCGAAAATCCACAGCGCGCTCGAAAAGTCCGCCCCCAACCGATACGGCTTGTCCTTTCGCGCCGCCGCCGAAACCGACAATTCCGAGCTATTGAACGCCCATTCCAGTCGGGCGGCGCCACCGATCTCTTCGAGCGACTGGGCGCCTTCGAAATTTCCTAGAAAATAGGCATTTGCGCCCAATTTCTCAAAGGGTACGTGCACTTTGATCAGGCCGACACCGAGCCGCTCATCGTATGCCGCCAAGGGGTCCAGAGCCTGCTGATTCATGAAATCAGTCGGATTCCAAAACCTGCCTGCACCCCACTTGATTCGTTGTTTTCCCGCGGTCACATACACCTTGTGAGCCACATCGAACTTCATCCAGAGCGAATCAAGAGCCACCTTGGTCGGCTTCACTTCGTCGCCGAACATGTCCGTATCGCCGCTTTGAATCGTGAAATCGTGAGAGAGCCGACCCTTCGCAAAAATCCGAACCCGATCGTTGGGACGCGCATCCACAAACAAATCGAGCAGGTTGGGACTCGAAAAAGCAGCCGTCTTGAATTTTTCATCCTCGACAAAGGCGGCGTCCAACCGAAGGTAGGCGCGGCCGCCGATCGTCAACTTGTCCGAAGCATTGGTCAGGCGGTCGAGAATCGCCGAGTCACTGGTCTTTTCCATGTCGATGCCGTCCATGGTGACCGTCTCAGGGGGAGGTTCCGCGGCGGGAGGATCACCACCAAACAGGGCATTTTCATCGACGGAACCTCCAAAGAGGGCGTTTTCATCGACGGGGGCATCCTCAGTGGCGGGCGTTTCGCCCGATGGTGTCTCCGCAGGTGGAAGTGGCGGTACCGTCGGAGGAACGGATTCTGGGGATTCCGGCGGGGGAGCCTCGGGCGCCGGCTCGTCCGCCCTCGCCAAGGCTACCATCAGCCAGAAAACCGCATTCATCGGCTCTTGCTCTCAAGCCATGCCTTGGTGAAAATCGAGTCGTCCAAGCTGTTCAGATCGACCTCCTGCATGACCACGGTGGTGTTTTTCCCCTTTTCGACCTCGTCATAAATACGGATCTCCTTAGGAAAATAAACTTCGGCCTTTTTCGAGGCTGAGTACTTCTTCTGCCATTCTGGGTAGAAGGTCGTGCGCATCAGCTTGCCGGAAAGCGCATAATCCTGGCGCTTCAACACATTGTTGGTCGCTGTGTCGATCCACAGCTGGACAGACGGATAAGCGACGTCCACACCCCGTTTTGCCGTCAGTTCCAGGTGGTGAACGGTGTACTTCCCCAGCACTTCCTCAGCGGTATACGACGGCGTATATTCCTCGGCTAACCTAGATTGATCGAAGTCAGAGCGTTGTGACCCGGTGCCACCAATCCGTTCGCGCTCGGTGCGGCGCTCCCACTTGCCGACCGCGGGATCGTACATGAACAGATTGTTGTCGACCCGCAAATAGCCTTTTCCGGCTTCCGCCTGCGGTTTCAAGAACAAGATCACCAGCTTGTCGGTGATGTCGCGGCGGTACACCACCGCTTGATACACCAAGTCCGACTTATCTTTTTCTTTTTGTTCGATGTACACCAGCGATTTGTAGTCGCCGTTGTTTTGCTGGCGATCGTCGATCGTCACCAACATCGTCTTCATGTCGGCATCGGAAGGCGCCGCCAACGCGAATTCCGCGTGCATCGTCATCGCGAGAAGGGAAACCAGCAGTACCCGCTTCAAGGACATCATGGGCTCTCCAGGAGGGTCGGTGGGGCGCTCATTCGGTGTGACCGAGAGCGACGACGGGTGACAACCGCGAGGCCCTCAGCGCCGGCCACAGAGCGGACAGCCCTGTGCACAACGTGAGAAAACCCACCGCGATGAACAAAGATTGCACGTGCACGCTCATTCTCAGCGTGTCCGACAGAAGAATGGCCTTTACCGCATCGTTTGGAACGTTGATGTGCAGCGCATTGAGGCCGAACGCCGTGGCCGCCCCGAGGGTCGCTCCCACCGTTGTCGCAAACAGGCCCAAAACGAAGGCTTCCACCAGGAACATCGCCAACACGCGAGTTCGGGTCATGCCGATCGCCCGCATGGTGCCGATTTCACGGGTGCGTTCACGAACCGCATTCCACATGGAATTCATGATTCCAACGGCAATGATCAACACCAGGATCGAGACCAGAAACACGGTGACCGTATCAAAGGCCGTGATCACGAACGTCAGCATCACCACCTCATCCTTCCAAGTGGTGATGTCGATCTTCTGACCTGTCCAATCCTCGCCTTGAACGGTCTCAAACTTCATGAAGAACGGCACTGCCTCATGATCCATCAACCGGTAGCCCTTCGCCTCAAATACGCCGCGAAGGTGCTTCATCGTCGCGTCCGCGTCCTCGATATCCTTGAGGTACACCCAAACCGCGCCGGAAGTATCCGGTGAAAGCTGATAGAGATCGCGGAGAACTTGCTTGGGTACATAAGTGGCGAACCCGGACAGCAGACCCACATCCCGAGCCACCGCCACCACGGTCACGTCGGCAGTATTGGTGTATCCGCCGACCGTTTCGGTCTGAATGGTGAGGGTGTCGCCCACGCCGACGCCCAATCGCCGGGCCTGGTTCACGAACAACATGATGGTGTTGCCACCAGCCAACTGAGACGGATCACCGATGATCTCGTCGCGCCCACCGTCTTTGTAGTCCGACTCTTTGGCGAGCTGGATCACCTCAAGAAAGTGGGACTCATCCGCAAGGTCAACCCCTGAAAATCCCGTTTGCACTGTGCCAGTATCGCTGATGAGTTTTCCCCAGCCGCGCATTCGGTCAATGGTGTAATCCAGATTTGGGGTATTCTCCTCGACAATATTACGTAATTCGCCGACATCGGTCACCACCGCTAGTGACATCGCGTTCGTCGGCTTGTAAAAGCCAGCCACATTGATGTGGCCAGCGGACATGATCGTCGCCGATCGAACGAGGTTGTCGTTGATCCCAGCGGACAGAGCCATCATCAGCACCAGCAGCATGGTGACGAGGCCGATGGCCAACGACAACAATGCGCTTCGACGCCGCGCTTGCACCAGATTCCGAATCGCAATGGTGAACAGAACCATGGTTACTCCTTGCCCTGCATCGCCACCACCGGCGCAACCCGAGCGGCCACAAACGCCGGGTATAAGGTCGATAATACGCTCACGAATACGATGAGCCCGATCCCGAAGATGACGTCCATCGCGGAAATGACCGGATACAGCCGATCTCCACCGAAGAAGATCACCGCAATGTCCGCGGGCGCCGGAATGCCAGTGGATCCCAGCCACAACACGACGGCCGCCGCGGCAATGGACCCTATGACTCCCGATACAAGGCCGAGAACCAACATTTCCAAGATAAACATCCCCATCACAAACCACCGCTGCGCCCCAATCGCGCGCATGGTACCGATTTCCGGCGTTCGTTCGAGGGTGGCCATGACCATCAGGTTGTTGATGATCACCAAGGCGACCAAGAAGATCACGAAAATGGCGATGTAAAGCACGCCGCGCATCGTCATGAGGAATCCACCCACAATGCCGGACGCCTTTTGCCAATCCACCACCTGAAGGCCCAATTGATCCTTCTCAATTTGAGCTTTCAGGTCGGTCAGCGCTTTGGCCTCGCCGCTGGGATCCTTGAGGATGATTGCCGCATTCAAGGCGAGACCCTGATGAAGCGTAGCGGGATCAAAGCTATTGAGCGCCGCCTCTTCTTCGCCGCGTTTGAGGTTTGCTCCAGCAAATTCGTCAAACACCGGGGCATCGGGAACCGCCGCGACCTCCAGCTCTCCTCCCCCGCCGAACAACGCCGCTTCGGCGTCCTCGCGGGAAACGTCCTGCACACCCACGGTTTCGCGAATGGAGTCCAACTCTGCCTTCTGGTCGTCCGACATCCGACCGTACAACTCGCGCCAGGTGACCAGATCCATCACGTTGGCTGCGCCGGCCAAATCTGAGCTTTCCAAGCCACTGAACTCGTAAGTGCCCCAGACCTTCACTTTGACCGATTTGATGTAGCCACTCTGCGTAAACCCACGAAGAATGACCTCTTGGCCAACGGGTACCTCATACAGGTTCATTTTTGGCGCAATGACATCATAGAAAAACTTGTAGTTTTCGTCGATGTTTTCATCGTTCACCAGCAAAAGCCACTGCACCATCGCCGCGATGTCATCGGGCTCGGTCTCCGGAACATTCTGCGTTTTGCGGAACTCCCGAAGTTTCGTTGCCACCTCGGCCGAATCCTCCGGCGTCAGCTGAAACAGAATCCGCTGATACTGCCGAGAGATGCGGCGCACTTTCTCTTGAAGGAGAGTATCCTCGGAGAGTTTCGTGCCCAACTTCACATCGTGGTACACATCGTCAAAGTCGCGCGCGCACAGGTTTTTGATCAGCTTTTCGTAGGTGCGTTTGGAAAGTAGTAAACCTCGTTGACCTTCTGGGATCATTTCCCCATCAACAAGATAGAATCCTTCAAACTCCTTTTTGAATTGCTGCGGATCGGTTCCAATCATGCGCAGGTACAGGAGCCGGCCGTCCGCGGCGAGCGGAGCGACGTTTGCATCGAGAAAATCCAACGCCGTCAACGGATCGGTCTCGAAGTCGTCCCAGAATTTCTCGGACAGAACCAAGTTAAGAGCGTCTCGCTGACGAGCGACCTTTTCCGGATCCGAAGAAATGGCCGCTCGAGCTTCCATATCCCCGTAGATCGACTGGGCGATCACCCGGACGCGCTCCCCCAAAACCTTCACGTCGTCCGAACGGCCATCGCGAACCGCATTTCGCAGCGACTCCAACACATGGTCGATCTCATTGGCTCCAAAGACCGTTCCAATGGTGATTCCCATCGGGACCACCGCACGAACGTTATCGACTTGGAGGAGCGATTTCTCCACTTTGGCAAAATCAGGAATTTCTCCAATGTCCACGGACCCAAAGGAAAATCCAGGGAACAACGCAAGCTCATCCTCAGCGTTGGCGTCATACACCTGATAGTGCCCGGACATGCTGGAGGTAATGCTCCGCGACATCGAACCTTCGATGCTGCTGAGCAACGCGCCAAACAAAACTACCAAAAATGTACCGCCGACCAAGATAAAGCCGATGATGGCGCTCTTGACCTGATGTGCCCACAGGCTTCGAAAAGCCAGCACCACCAACATCCGAAGTTGATCGCCGAGATTCATGCGTGCTCCGCCGCCTGAGCGAGCAGACCGTCGACCACCCTAACCACTCTTCCCGCGCGACTCGTCACATTCGCGTCATGCGTCGAGAAAATGAACGTGATGTGTTCCTTGTGGTTCAGATCCTTCATCAGGTCGATGATCGCTTTGCCCGTCGCTGAGTCAAGGTTTGCGGTAGGTTCATCCGCGAGAACGATCGCCGGACGAGTCACCAAAGCGCGCGCGATCGCTACCCGCTGCCGCTGGCCGCCCGAAAGCTCATTGGGCCGCTGCTTGATCTGCGTCGTCAAACCGACCTTCTCTACCATCTCCTCCACGCGCTTTTTGCGGTCGCTGGCAGAGAGCTCACCCTGCAGCAGTAGTGGAAACTCCACATTCTGGTAGACATCCAACACATTGATCAGGTTGAACGACTGAAAAATGAACCCAATCTTGTGTAGACGCAAATCCGTGAGCTGACGATCGGACAAGGCACTTGTCGATTGCCCGTCGATCTGCACTGTGCCCGACGTGGGAACGTCCACGCAGCCGATCAGATTGAGCAAGGTGGTCTTTCCGGAGCCGGAGGGACCCGAAATCGCGGTAAACTCCCCCCTCTCGATGGAGAGGTCCACACCCCGCACCGCCTTCACTACCAGCTTTCCGAGCGGGTATTCTTTCACAGCGTTCGTCAACTGTACGATCGCGGGCATCATTTCTCCACGAGCGCGGAGCACGCATAGGTGCCATCCGTCGCCAATTGTTCAATGGTTTTCTCGAGAATCGCGACCAACTGAGAAACAAGCTCGGGGTCCAACTGCGAAAGCGCGCGGGTAAACTCGCCCAACCTCTCGCTGGCCAATTCGTCCACCAAAGCCACGCCCGCAGGGGTGAGTTCAACCCGCTTCGCCCGACGATCTTCAGGATCCTCCTGGCGATCGACCAACCCCTTCTCCACCAGGCGATCGACCAAATGGCTGGCCGCGCTCGTCGAAAGCGAGATCGCATCCGCGATCCGATGAATGGATTGGGTGCCTCCCATGCGAAGAACATGCAGGGTGATCACCTGCGGCATGGTGAGACCCGATTCACTCATGATCGACCAGGTGCGACCCGCAGAACGGCGATGCACCAACGCCATCATCTCCTGCATCAGGAGGCCTAGGCGAATCGTCGGATCGGAGGCCTCAGCTGCGCGCATCGATCTCATATTCCTGGGAACGAAATATTCCTAAGCTTAGGAGTATTCACCCGCCCGGGCAGCGTCAAGCCCACGCCCTAGGCTCGCGCAGTACCGAAAGAAGCCGATATTCCTCACTTTCCGCAGAAATCTGGTGGTCATACTCCCATCGTGCGGTGAGTGGAAGGCTCATGAGCACGCTTTCGATGCGGGCGTTGGTCCTCAGCCCAAACGTCGTCCCTCGGTCATAAACCAGATTGAACTCAACATACCGACCACGGCGCACCTGCTGCCACTCCTTGTGCGCCCCGGTAAACGGCATATCCTTGCGCGCGGACAGGATCGGGAAGTACGCCGGTACAATGGTTGCGGCACTTTCTTCGACAAAAGCAAACAACTCGTCGCTCGGTCGATCGTCCAAATCGTCGAAAAAGATCCCCCCTACCCCACGGCGTTCGCCCCGATGCGCAATAAAAAAGTACTCATCGCACCACGCTTTGAACTTCGGGTAGAAAGTTGAATCATGGCGGTCACACGTCGCTTTATACGCCGCGTGAAAATGCCTAGCATCCTCTTCGAACAGATAGCTCGGGGTGAGATCCGCACCACCACCGAACCACCAAGCCTCACCGTTATTCACCTCAAAATACCGAAAGTTCGCGTGCATGGTGGGCGCCATCGGGTTGTGCGGATGGAGCACCATGCTCACACCGGCGGCGTAAAAAGAGAGCTCTCCGGCTGGGAGTTTCCGATTTGCGCGCATCGAACGGGAGGCCGCCTCGTTCAGAGTGCCGTGCACGACCGAAACGCCGACGCCCGCCTTTTCAAAAACGCTTCCACCCTGAAGAACCCGGGTTCGGCCGCCACCTCCCCCCTCCCGCTCCCAGGAGTCTTCGCGGCATTTTCCGCCGTCGATCGCTTCGATCGCCTCGCTCACTTGATCTTGCGTTCGTCGGGCCAAAGCCGCCATTTGTTCTCGCATTCGCGCTCCATGTCACAACCTATCCCCGGCAGTTCCCTGCGACGAAGGGGTGCCTACCTTTGACCTCCCACCCCCTGGAGTCCGTATGCCCACCATCGTCGAAGCCCTGAACCAACGCCTGATTGACAGTCTCGACCTCTACACCCAGTTCAAAGTCGCCCATTGGAACATCCGCGGCCCTCATTTTGTCGCCCTCCATCCTCTGTTTGACCAGATCGCGCAGGAGCTGAATGGCTTCATCGACGAGATCGCCGAGCGTGCGATCGTTCTTGGTGGGCATGTGATCGGCACTGCACGCACCGTGGCAAAGCAATCCACGATCGAGGATTATCCCGAAACCACGGTTCGCGATCTGGAGCATGTCGCCTTGCTCGGAAACCGGCTCGATCAGTGGTTGGTCGGAATGAAACACACCCGAGATCAAGCGGATGAAGCTGGAGATCCGGATACCGCTGACCTCTTGACGGGCATGATCAGCGCATTTGACAAGCACCGCTGGTTCTTTCGGGCGACGCTGGGATAGTCACTCACACAAAGGCGGTTTTTGATATCGGATCGCTTCCTTCAAATCGTAAAGTGCTTTACGATTTGCCTCGGAAGCGTGCATCGGCACTCCAAGCACCGCCTCCCAGCAACATAATCCCAAAAAACGCGAAGCCGTCCTCAATCGCATGGGAGGCGTCGGACAGGCCATCCTTTACCAAATGCAGCCGAGCAGCGACGATCATCGTAAACAGGAGGGCTGCCGCCGCGGGCCGCGTGTAGAAGCCGATCACCAACAGCAGGCCACCCACCGTTTCAGATAAAGCCGCTGCTAAACCCCACAACGCCGGTTGGAAATCGATGCCAAAATGGGTCATGGCGTTGCCGAGCTTGATCCAGGTATCCGGTCCCGCCATCACTTTCGGCCACCCGTGGGTGATCATCATTCCGCCGAGGCCGGAGCGCATCACCAACAAGCCAACGTTGCGTAAGGTATCGGGGTTCATCGGCGATCCTCCGGACGCCATAACCGGTCCTTGCAATCGAACGCACCCCTTTTCTACACAGCGAGCTTTACCGATGTAACTTGCGAACATCGCCGCAAGAATCTACAGTTGGGATGTGGGTGAAATATGCCCGGACAGTGCCATCCTCAGCGCCAAAGCGGTAAAAATATCGTGGAACAGGTCGGAGCTGCACTTGGTGCCGATCTGAGTTCTGTGACCATGCGCTCGAATGAAGACGCCAAGCTGTCCATGATGGGGGCAGAAGGAGCTTCGGAAGGCTCTAGCGTCCTGCTACAAGGAAATCCGGATCCGAAGGTGGTTGCACACGAACTGTTTCACACGGTTCAGCAGCGCTCCGCTTCTCCCACAGCGCCGGGAGATAGCCACGAACGTGCCGCAGATCAATTTGCAGCCGACTTTGTTTCCGGCAACGAAGCAGGCCTGCAACGCGCCGCCGCGGCGACCGCCGACGCGCCGATCGCCGGCACCGGAAGGGCATTATCTCCATCCCGAGGAAACACCGGCGGAACCGCCGAATTCCTGGACGCCGAGGCCCGTGGCTCCGCCTCGCCGAACGCCAACGTTCGCTATACACCTACCGAATCGGGCGGTTGGGTGGATCGCGACCATATGTCCGCCCACGCCGAAAACGCCACCGCAACCATCGATCAGATCACGGGCCATCAACCTGTGGTTTCCGTCACTTCGTCGCCGCATGCCGGACCGATCGCGCTGCCGTTCACCACGCGCTACCATGTCAATTATGCCGCAATGCCCGCCGAAGTTCCGGTTCGAACCCAGCGAGAGACCCTGGCGGTCGCGATGATCGCCCATCACGACATCGCCTTCGAAATGAACCAGGGTCAAGGCATACAACACGCGTCGAGCTTTACTTTCGAGGATCTTCCGTCGGATCGCATCGGTACCGAGGTAGGCATTCGAACGCGGCGCATGTGGATGGACGGCAGTCCCTCAAGCACACCTGCGCTACCCGCGCACGGCGCCGCAGCCATGCCACACAGCATGGAAGATGAACGCCTCCGTCCCTACTATTTGGCCGCTCTGACGCAGGTGATGGGTGAGTTGGGCCCAACGCAAACCAACGCCCAGGCCACCGACCGCTTCAATGCCGACGGGCGCTCGGGCTTGATCGATGCCCACAACCACACGGCGCGGCCGATGGGGCTCGCGCACGGCCAGGCTCCAGCGCCGTTTTTGTCCGGTGCTGCCTCTCCCGCCTGGGTCAGCACCGTGGCCTCAGTCGAGGCCACGTCCATGAACTATGAGAGCTCCCATAGCATACTGCAGGTGCTCCCTGGACCTCTGCCCGCGACGCCGACTACCGCGAACGTGGCCCGGACCGTGACTCTGCCCCCGGACATTCCGGGTGGTGCGGGCGGTTAGCCTCCTCCAAACCCTGGGATGGGGTTTGGTTTCCGCGCAGGTCGACGCGCAAAAGGAGCAGCAATCCCAGCAGGTTGGTCTGCACGATCATAAACACCTCTGTTGAAAATGAATATCATTTTCATTTAAGAGGCGTCAACCGGTCCCCATCACGCGAAGGACAGTCGGGGTTTTCCCTAGTCTTCTGGAAAGCTCGGAAAACAAATCTTGGCAGCTTCGCTGGCCACTCGAAACCTGAGCCCCGATTTTGCCGCCGAGCGCTGAGCATAGCGTATGTGAACCGGAAATTGTCCGGCGGTAAGCTGAACGTTCACCGCGGATGGCGAATACTCCTCATCCACACGTGCAATCACCTCCGCGCCGTCGATCTCCACCCACAGGTCGCCCCCCACCCCCACCACCAAAGGAATGCTTCCAGCTTCATATACCCGTAGCCAAGCAGTCCATTGCGCTGAGAAATAGTCCGGATCGCCTTCCAATCCATCATCCACCGGGTACCACGTTCCGCCGAAATCGAGCCCCGGATCTCGGTCTTGAAAGGAAAAGTACTCGGTATCCCACCAATCCGCGGCGTCCGGATCCACTGCAACGCCAGTTTCAGGCTCAAGATCCGAGTGTTCACCAGGCAGATTGTAGTAACGAGCGTAATAAGAAGTCGAACACGTATTCCAGTCCTCTGGCGGATTTCCCTGCGCATCCACCAGATCGTCGGGGGGATCGGCAGGGTCCACCTGCGGACCATCGTGAACCGCATACTCCGAACACGCCGGAAGAAGCAGCCCCAAAAGGAGCGCCGTCCTCACTCCTCCCCCAGGGCCGCGGCGTCTTCCGCCACCGCACACGAGAGCCATTCGTGAAGAACTTCCAGCTCTTCCGTGGTGGGGCCGCCCCCAGGCGGCATCGTCGGCTCCAAAGAGTCAGTTCGCACCGAGATTCGCTCACGCTGTGCGATCACGGCCGCATAGGTGTCAAAATTCACCGATTCCGGAGCGTCGTTTCGGTAGGGGGCCGGCACCAGCGAGCTATGGCAGCCATTGCAGTATTGATCCATGAACCCCTGGCCGAAATTCTCGTACGTCAACGTAGGTTCTCGGTCGCAGGCGGAATCAGAGTCCACCTCGGCACACCCTGCAAACAGCAGTACCACTCCAATGCAAGCCCTCATCCGGCATTCCGAAGAATGGACCGCAACGGCGGCACTCCTGGAAGGAAGAGACCCGAGTCCACTTCGCCGAGCTCCAGCAGCGCCGTTCCCACATGCTCAGTACCGATGGTTTCTCCGCCTTCCAACGGCAATCCCGTGTCCAGGTCTGAGGCGTTGGCGACAAACGACTCGTCTGTCGAACCGGACACTCGATTCCCGCGGATACCCGATCCCACCAACAACATGGAGGTATACGGCCAGTGATCTCGCCCCATGCTGCCATTGAACTTCGGCGTTCGCCCGAGCTCGCTGGTACACACGATCGTCACCTCATCGAGCAGTCTGGCGGAGGAGGTCCCGGGGGTCGCCGCCAATGCGTCCAAGATCGCATCGAGATCAAGGAAGAAATTATGCAACTGTGGGCCAACGTTTCGGTTGCCACCGTGGGTGTCCCAGCCACCCGGAATGTTGATCATGGCACAACGCGAAAGCCCAAGACGCATCACCTCAATCGCCATCACCGCCTGATCGAGCATGGAACCACCGTTGCGGTCAAGGCCCGCTTCAAAACGGCGTCCTTCCAGCTCCATCGCGCGCTCGAGATTGGAGAGCAGATCTTCCGACCGTCGCTTGGCAAAACCTGTTTTGGTCGCCGCAAATCGGGCCGCCCGATCGTACACAAGAGCGTCCGTCATGGAATCCAGCGGCGTAGAAAGCACCTCTTGGGGCCGATCGACCGACCCGTTGATTGAGCCATCGATCAAGCTCAACAACGAGCCGCCACCGCCGCGAACCACCGCCGCTCCAAGGTTTCCCGGGTAGGCCGGCCCCGAAAACACCAAATGCGGCATCGGATAGTCGATGCTCCCGTGGCTCGCTAAAATCGTGGGCCAATCCGGGATCGAAGAGGCGGATGAGCCGGTCATCATCCACTGCATGCCCGATTCGTGGCCCGCTGAATGGACATTCACCCCGCGCACGATGTGGGAATATCCCCCCCAACGCCGAAAAAAGGTGTCCATGCCCTCGCGATCGGGTCCTGAAGACCAACTCAAGTTTCCCAGGGAAGCCCGGACCGTTTCCGGGTCCATATCCGTACCGCCGACGGGAGAAACCCCGTCCTCCGCAAACTTTGGATCGAGCGGGGTGGCATCCCAACCGCCGCTCGCAAAAAAGAATAGGAACTTCCTGTCGCCGGACGCCGCGAACGCCTGACGACTGGCCGCGGCCATCGATCCCAGCGCTCCCACCGCCGCAAAGGTGGCCATGCCGGAGAGAAGGTCGCGACGCGAGAATTTTCCGTTCATCGGTACCTCCTAGTAAAACAACAGGCGTGGATCGCGCAGCACCACAGAAATAACCCCTGCCCACGCCGTTTCCGCCGATCCTTCCACCGAATACGCGCGCTTCCACAGGTCGATCAGCGCCTCCACCTGTGGATCTTCATCCGACAACGGTGCCGCAGTGAGTTCAAGGTACAACGCTCGAATCTGTTGATCGAATTCGACGGGATGCGTTTCTGGGACCATGTCCTGATTGACATAATCTAGTAGCACCGCCTCGCCCTCGCGGTCTGGATCGAGGTCGTGGGTGGCCACCTCCCGACCCGCGCCTTGTGCAAGCCGTTCCTGAATAAGTACCATTCCTACTGAGGGATCGTGGCTGGGTCGAGTCACAAAACGCGCATCAATTCCGCCGCCGAGCACCGCCAAACCGCTCACATTGGACGCCAGCGCAGGCCGCCCATCCATTGTCCAGCGATATCCCGTCTTTTCGTAGATCACGCTCTCCAGGACGGCGGGACTCACCATCTTGAGGGTCACGCGATCGTGGTCGTCTTGTGCAGCCAAATAGGCGCGGGATAGCACAATACTTCGCACCAGTTCGCGAACCACACCCTCGTCGAAAGCCGCCTGGTGTGGTGCGAGCTCCGCCCAATCCGCATCCGAGACGCTCCGCTGTGTGAGGCCTTCAAATACCGTTTTTACGGCACAGCGTTCAAACCGCTCATCGGCCGCAATCTGCTCGGCCAGCTCGCGAATTCCATAGGTAGGTCGTCCAAAATATCCAGGAGGCTTATTGGCATGATCCCGCCACATCGGTTCATCTTCAGGCCGATAGGTGGTTTGATCGCGAAAATCGCCATCGACCTCCCACCAAAAACCATAAAAGTGAGCCGCCAACGGATCTAAACTCGAATGGCAACTCTGGCAGGTGGGGGTGTCCCGGATCACATCCTCTGGATCCCCGCTCGTCAAAGCGTCGATCTGCGTGCGCGCAAAACTCACCGGGCGTGCCAAATAGTCGTCGCAAAGGAGGATACGAGATACCGCATTTGCGCGGTGTCGATTGCTGTTCACCCCGGCCGAGGGATACCTCGTCCACAGCGTGGTCATCGTCAACACGCCCGCATGTTCGCGGCCATCCGTGTAGTGCGAAGGGAGAAATTCGCCGGTCTCCACCTCCGGCACCGGACGTTCAATCCCCCACATCCACGCGGTGATTGGATCGGCCATGGTGTAGTCCGCGAGCACCACCTGCTCGTAAGGGAGATCCTCGGCGATCACTCTGCGAACCAGCGCCAACGGCTCCTCCGCCAGCGAGGCCGCAACCACTTCCTCGGGAAGGCCGAGTTCGTCGGAATCGGCGTCGACCGAGAGATCTCCGGTACGCGTCAGGTACCGAAGATGGAAAAGATCGGTCATCCGATCCGGAAACCGCGCGTCTTGCAGGTACCGGTCCACAAAATCCGCATACAACGACGGATGCTCCTCGATGGCGACGAGCTCTGATTCGGTCGGAAATACGCCGCGCAAATCGATCGACAGTCGGATCAACTGTTCTCGAGGTTCCAAGAGGGTGATCCCATCCTCCGGCTCCGTGTCTGGTGCGCACGCGGCCAGCCACACCCAAACGAAGGACCTCATGGAACCTCCACTGTGCGCAGAACCAAAGCATAATCGTCAGATGACGGCGCCGAAAGTGCCGCCCATACGCCCGAGAAGTCTGGGCATACCTGAATTCCCTGCGGCAAACCTCGAATGTACAGCTCACCACAGCCGTCGCATTCGGTGTAGGGATCGTTTTCATACTCCCCATTTTCGTTGCGTGGCTCGAACACCACCTCGTACCAATAGGCATTTTCGTCACGAACGCCGATCCATCCCCGAGGTTCGAGGGTACAATCCTCTTCGGTGGCCAGCTCAGGGCCGAGCATTTCCACGTCCAATGCAATGCTGTCAAATCGCTCATTCAGCCTAGAATGTGTGAAATAAAGGTTGCCTCGGGCCTCCAGCGTCTGGCCCATTCCTCCGGAGTGAACGACATACATTTCGGTACGATAGCTGCCGTCCTCGCCCAAAACCGACCCGGACAGGGTGCCGTTCAAATAGCTCGAATACGAATAATACGATGATTCGCCCGACTGTTCCAAGTAGATCGAATCCGCTCCCTCTCCATCGAATTCATAAAACAATTCGCCGGACTGCCTGACCCGGCCATCGCCCACCAACGATCGCTCGCCTTCGATGAACATAAACTCAGGATTCTCTACACTGCTCTCCGCCGCAATCCAGTTGGTCCATCCCTCCAGACCTACAAATTCCGTGGCCGTCCCTTGGCAGTCGTCGTACCACACCCATCCTTGAAAATCGTCGTCGAAATCCATTTCAAGGTCTGGCGTTCCCGCGTAGAAATCGGGGCATTGCGGTTCTGCAAGCGCGACCGATTGCACATGACCCACCCATGCCGCCTGCACATCCGCCCGCAGCGCCCGTACGAAGGCCTCCTCCAGGGTCGCCTCAAAATCGATCCCTTCGATCGAGGGGATCTCTAGAGTATCCGCCGAGTCCAGCGCGACCGAATCCGACTCCTCAGGAGCACCGCACGCAAACCAAAGGAAGGCGATCATTCTTCCTCCTCTTCTTCGAGCGCCACTCCAAAAGTACCCTCCCATTCGAAGGAAACCCGATCCCCTTCGGCGGTTGCGGTATACCACGGCAACCACAATCCGAGGTCGCCGTAGTCCAGTTGAATCTGTCCCTCCGTTGCATATGCAAATCGATAGATCTCGGCCACCTGCAGCGCCTGTGGGTCGCGGCAGCCGCTCGGGTCCCCGGTGACCAGCGTCAACGACACATCAAAAGCGGCATCGCAGCCCGAACACGTCGCCGACGCTGAAACGGCCCCTGTGAGCGCAATTTCCAGATCGCAGGCCAGAGGGGCGTCGGTATCCGAATCTTCGGGCGGATCGGTGTCCACATCGGTATCGGTATCTACTTCTGGCCGCCAACCGTCATAATATTCCTGCACCCACAGCGTGCCGGTGAACGCCACATGCGGCCCGCCTTCCGGAGTACGGTTCCAAACGCCCCATTGACGGACGGTCACTGTATGATCCGGGGAAACCTCTGTCGGATCGGTGTCCAGCCCGGATTCGATCGGAAAGTTCGACAGATCGGTGTCCGGATCCGGAGTCTCGGATTCCATCGCTGGAAGCTCCGCATCCGTTTCCGTATCCGACCCGCCGCAGGCGACCAGATACGCCAACGCCAACCAGGTCATGAAATTCCCGAGGGACCAGCAGGCCCCTCTCCACCATAACGAAAGCGAAAATTGTTCGATAGTGAAAGCGTATCGAGTTTGAGACGCCTTAGCTTGCTCGTGCGTTTTCGCGCGAAGAAAATTTTTTTCCGCCAGGATGGCGCCCTCAGCGGTACGATGTGCACGGGCGTCCGCGCCTGGGGGGTTCATGATCACGGTCAGCTGGGCATTCACGGCGATGGCGGCGAGCATTGAGGTCAACCCTGGCGATGACATCGTGGCTCTTACGGCCTCCCTCGCACCGGGAAGCGAAATTGTGTTCGGTGATGGCGTGTATTCGGTCTCCGGTCCCCTTCAATGGACCGGTCTGGGGACCGAATCGGAGCCGATCGTCCTTCGCGCCGCCGCCAACAGTACTCCGGTGATCGAATTGGCCGAAGGATGGCGAATCGCCTCGGTTTCCGACGCTACATGGATACGCATCGAAGGGTTAACTTTTCGGGGCTCCACGTCCTTGATCGAGTCGGAAGCCGGGTTTGGTGGCGTCTCCATCGAGGACTCCTCCAACATCGTGTTTCGCGGCTGCGTGATTTCCGATATTCAAAGCACTGCATTGTCCCTGCAGGGTGACAATTCAGACCTCACCATCGACGCCAATGAGATTCACCATACTACTGATGGTACCGGCATTTACGTTGGCTGCGGAGACGCATCCTGCTGGACCCAGAACAGCACCATCGATGGGAACTACGTTCACGACATCGGCGGCGAGTGGACCACCGGCATCTTACTGGAGCCCGGAAGCCAAAACATCTCCGTTTCCGACAATGTGGTGCACACCCTCATCGGCCGCGCCATTCAAGCAGAATCCACCGAATACGGCGAAAGAAACCGGATCGAAGGCAATGCGATCTGGGACGCCGGTGAAGGCCTTGGCTTATTCGGCGCCGCTTTGGTCAGAAACAATCTTATTTTTGACATCATCGGACGGGGAATTCGTTCCAACACCGACGGTGAAAGGGTTCTCGAGAATCTCGTGATATCGTTCAATACGGTCGCCAATACCGGGGATTGGGGAGTCGATTTGGACAACTGGGCAGGCCACGACGGAATGGTGTTCGCCAACAATGTGGTGGCCAATCCCACCGGCTATGCCGTCGACGGGTCAGAAGCCCAAATCGACGCCAGTAATCGCCTGGTCGGCAACGTATTTACCGGTCTCGTTCGCGGATTTGATGAGTTTCCGGAGGCCTACGTTCCGGGAGGCGGCCTCGAAGATTTTGCCGATGCCGCCAATGACGACTACTACCCCGACCGCAGCTCACCCCTGTTCAACGGGGCAGATCCAGCGAGCGAATCTTGGGTTCCGGAAGTGGACTTCAACGGGACGAGCCGAAGTGGAGACGCACCGGATGTCGGCGCCTATGAGTATTCGGGGTCGACCAACCCTGGATGGGTGGTCAGTCCGGGTTTTAAGGAGATTTCTGGCAATACCACGGGCGGCGTCGATGTCGGAGGATGCTGCAGCTCCGGCAAGAATTCCGCCTCATTCTTCCTTTTCCCCTTGGGACTTTGGTGGCGAAGGCAACGTCGATCCGCGGGCCGCTGACGCATGGCGAGCGGGCAGCCATCTACCACGATCACAAGTCTCAACACCCGCTATGGAAACGGTGTCCACACGATCTAATCGTCAACCGGCTTGACCATATGCCTCAGCCGCATTCTCCGCTGTACAGCTGCATGTAGCTGTCGACGATCGGCTGGGCCTCGGGCCGTAAGTCCCTCCGATCCGGCTGAAATTGCTGCTCTGCTCGGAGGTAGGACTTCCACGACTCGCACCAACTCGTGTCAAATGCGGCCTGTGCTTCCACCAACGCCGTCACCATGGCCACGGTGTAGCTCTTCTTTTTCTTCTTCCGAGCTTTGTGCAGGAATGGCAGGCCATCTTCCGGCTCAAAATAGTTGTCCATCGCCAGCAAATAGCCAATGGCGAACATCTCATCCGCGGAAAGTTTGGAATCCACCTTTTCGGGATTCACGGAGTACTTTCGGGCAAGAAAGTCTCGAAAAATCGCGGCGTTGTGCTGACCATCGAAATTCCACCCGAGCGCATTGATCACCGCCGCCCGCACATCGATCGGCACTTTGGGGTTGGCCAACAAACGGCACAGTTCGTCATCGAGCACATGGGTGCGCTCGGCCTTCGTGACCGCAGGTTGATCGCGGTACGCTTCCGAAAAGGGGGTGGAGGTAAGCGGAGAATCCGCGAGTGCAACTCCCGGAAAAGCCAACAGCAGTGCGACAGCGATCCGTTGAATCATCGTGATCCCCCACAAGGCAAAGGCGCCAGAGGCGCCTTTAAATCCCGTTTCCCCTCGTCATTACCGACCGAGAACTTCCTTCATCTTCCGACCCATCTCGGCCGGCGTACGAATGATGTGCACTCCAGCGGCTTGCAGTGCGGCAAACTTGCCTTCTGCCGTTCCCTGGCCGCCAGAGATAATGGCGCCTGCATGGCCCATGCGACGCCCCGGAGGAGCGGTTGCACCTGCGATAAAGCTCACCACCGGCTTCTTTAGGCCAGACGAGATGATCCAGGCGGCGGCCTCTTCTTCTGCGGTCCCGCCGATTTCGCCAATCATGATGATCGCCTCGGTTTCCGGGTCGGCCGCGAACAATTTCAGGACGTCGATGAATTTCGTACCGATGATCGGATCTCCGCCGATGCCCACTGCGGTCGACTGCCCCAGTCCAATCGCCGACAATTGGCCGACCGCCTCATAGGTAAGCGTGCCCGAACGCGACAAAACGCCGATCGAACCCGCCTTATGAATGTGGCCAGGCATGATTCCAATCTTGCACTGCTCTGGGGTGATC
>SXGS01529400.1_pt1 | contig 32083 bp, 19 predicted proteins | sample 3174681 | NCBI WGS metagenome assembly SXGS01 (sample SAMN11356861, study PRJNA531348) | freshwater metagenome | isolation source: freshwater sample F1-80 | place: China: Fuxian Lake, Yuxi | collected 2017-12-25 | reverse complement strand
CGATGATTTGTGGATGCGCCGCGTCGAGGGCATGAAGCTGCTGAACCGTCGCTTCGAGAATCTTTTCCCCACCGCCACCGTGCGCGTGAGCAGCGGCAAGGTGGCACCCGACGGCACTTGGGACGCGCAACGCACCGAACCGTTGAGCGTCGCCGATCCCGCCATCTACGCGCTGGAATGGAAGCAGGCGCAATCCATGCGCGGCCTCGCGCTGAAGGAGATTGATGGAGCGGTGACGGAGGTGGATGTCTTCACCGGCCCCGCTGGCGAGCCCGTGGACATCGCGTCGAGCGCGGGCTGGGAGCAGGTCGGCACCTACCACCAGCAGCTCCGCAATTACTACCAGCCCGACGCGACGCACTCCTCCCACTCGCGCTATGTGGACGGCTACGTGGACTTCGGCCGCGAAGTCAGCACGCGCGCCGTGCGCCTGCGCGTCGTGAAACAATGGGACACCAAGGCCCATTACCCCAGCGGCGTCCGGCATGACCAGGGCGGCCAGACCCTCGACCTCAAGCGTTGCCGCGTCTACGGCGTCGCGCCGCTCAAGTATCTCGGCGGCGAACCGCCCGTGAACCCGCTCGTCACCGAGCGCCTCGAAGTCCTCGACGGCACCACCGGCAAGCTCGTGAAGGAGCTGCCCTTGCCCAAGGCCGGCAGTCCCACCGGCGGCTCCGCGCCCGGCAACACGCTCGCCGCCAACGCGCGCGGCGACCTCTTCGCCATCTCAGCGGGCAAACTCGTGAAGGTGAACCTCGCCGCCGGCCAGCATCAGGTGCTCGCTAGCGACCTCGTCAGCCCCACCGCGCTTGCCTGCGACACGGCGGGCAACTGCTTCGTCTTCGATGCCGCCAAGGACCGAAAGAACATCCGCGTGTATGACCGCTCCGGGAAACTCCTCCGCACCATCGGCGAGCCGGGCGGCTACCAGCGCGGTCCTTGGAACCCGCAGCGCATGGAGCACGTCAGCGCGCTCGCCGTGGACGGACGCGGACAGGTCTGGGCGGTGGATTGGAATTACTGGCCCAAGCGCATCGTGCAGTGGAGCGCCGACGGGAAGTTTCAGAAGGAGTTCCTCGGCCCCACGGAATACGGCGGCGGCGGCCAGCTCGACCCCGGTGACAAGCGGCGCTTGTTCTACGGCCCGCTGGAGTTCGAGCTCGACTGGGCCAGCGGCAAATCGCGCTTGAAGAACCTGCTCTCGCTCGAAGGCCACGCCGTGAGCGACTCGCCCATCCGCGTCGGCAAACATCTTTACCTCGTCAACACCCGCCCCGGCGGCCACGGCCCGTCGCAGAACTGCGGCGTCGTTTACCTGCACGAGGGCGACCGCGCCCGCCTCGTCGCGGCGGTGGGCATCGCCGGCCATTTCAAGCCGATGCTCGACCCGCGCCTCGTGAAGGCCTTTGGCGGCAAGGTGCTGATGGATTACCTCTGCGCCTGGAGCGACTTGAACGGCGACGAACAGGTGCAGCCCGACGAAGTCCAGCTCTGGCCCAAGCCCAAGCAGGCCCGCGTGGTCTTCGATTCCCAGCTCGGCGTGCAGATGGGCAGCGTCGGCTTCCGCGTGAAGACGACCCGCCCCGACGGCGTGCCCGTGTATGAGCGCGCCGACTTGCCCGGCCTTTGGGAAGGCGTCGCGCTGCGCCTGAACGACGGGAACTTCTATCACTTCGAGGACGATGCCGCCAAACACGTCTGCGCTGTGCAGCGGCCCGACGGCAAGGTGCTCTGGACCTACCAGACCGAGGGCGCGGGCGTTCAGGCCCTCACCCGTGCGAAGCCCTGGCACCCGGCGCAGATTGTCTGTCACTTCGGCTTCGCCGGCCACGCCACCGCGCACGCGGGCGACCTCGGCGAGTTCCTTGTCTTCAACTCGAACGTCGGCATCTGGGACATCATGACCGCCGACGGTCTCTTCGCCGGGCAAATCTTCCGCGACATCCGCGACCCGAAAGCGCTGCCGTGGAGCGGCACGAACAACACGCGCGGGATGCGCATGGACGACTTCACGCCGGGACAGGAGCACTTCCAAGGCTACTTCACGCGCACGGCGGACAACAAATATTACGCTGTCGCCGGCCACAACCACGCCAGCGTCGTCGAAGTCAGCGGCCTCGAGCGCTTCAAGCGCTTCGGCGGCGCGCTCACCATCGGCGGCAAAGACCTCGCCGCCACGCAGGCTTGGGAACGCAGCCGCGAGGCCCGCGTCCTCTACGCCCGCGCGCCCGTGCTCGATGCCTACCTGATGTCCGCGCCCAAGCTCGACGGCAAGCTCAACGACTGGGGCCCGGTCAGCGCCGAGTTGGACCGCGACGCGAAGTTCCGCATCGGCTACGACGATCAAAACCTCTACCTCGCCTACGAAGTCTCACGGCGCGGCCCGCTCAAGAACCAAGGCCAGCAGTGGGACCGCCTCTTCAAGACCGGCGCGAGCGTGGACCTGCAAATCGCCGCCGACCCCGCCGCGAACCCCGACCGCAAAGCCCCTGCGCCCGGCGACCAGCGCCTCCTCCTCACGCTCATGGGCGACAAGCCCGCCGCCATTCTCTACCAAGCCGTCGTCCCCGGCACCCCGGCGGACAAGGCTTGGCAAGTCGTCAGCCCCGTCCACTCCGTCGCCTTCGACCGCGTCACCAAGCTCGACTCCGTGCGCCTCGCCGTGGACGACGCCGCCAACAGCTACACCCTCGAAGCCGCCATCCCGCTCGCCACGCTCGGCCTGAAAATCACCCCCGGCCTGCGCCTGAAACTCGACTGGGGCATCCTCGTCAGCGGCCCCGACGGCACCGAGGTTTTGCGGCGCGAGTATTGGGCTAACAAAGCCACGCAGATCACCGCCGACGCCCCAAGCGAAGCCGAGCTGCACCCCGAACTCTGGGGCCACGTCCGCTTCCACGCCGAGCGCCTCGCCGCCCTCGACCCCGCCGCGAAGAGGAAGGACAAGTCGGTCGAGGACTTGCTGAATGATTTGAAGTGAAGCCCGCTACCCTGCCGGCGACTTGCAGACGCCACCCGTTGAGGCCGCGGCTCAGGGCACAATGACTGCACCGGGTGCCGGCACCGGCTTGGTGATGCGCACCTCGTGGCTCTCGACGAAAAAGCGGCGATGGTCCTCGTCGGGAACCGGCTGATAATTTTTCCCCAGCAGCTTGCTCAGCGTCTCCGCCACCGCTGGCCTCATGTCGCGCGGCACATTGTCCTTGAGCGCCGTCAGCAACGTCGCGCCCGCCGCCCGGTCGCCCAACGCCCCGAGATAGCGCAGGCTCGCTATCCGCACGAAGTCTTCGTCGAAGGTCGGCCCTCCGCCGGGTGCGGGCGGCACCACTGGCGTGGTCACAATCTGAATCGCGCGAGGGATGGCCACCTTGTCGCCCATCGCCGCCAGCGCCGCGAACACCGCCTCGCGCGCCCTCGCCAGATTATTCGCGAGCAGGATTTGCTGGAGCACCTGCCGCAGCGGAGCCAGCGCCCGCTTGTCCCCGATCTTTCCGAGCGCGAGGGCGAGCGAGACCTTGAGCGCCTCGTCCGTCGTCTTCGGCAGCAGCGCGGTCATCGCAGGCACGGCTTCGGTGCTCTTCAATTCCCCGAGCGCCCACGCGGCGCGCTCCTGCACCACGGGGCCGCGCGCCATGAACGCGGCGAGCACCGGCCCCTTCGAGTTCGGATTCCGCAACTGGCCGAGCGCGTGCGCAGTCGCCCGTGAAACCAAGTCCTCGCTGTCTCCGAGCAGCGGATGCAGCGCGCCAGTCAGCGTGGGATCACCCCAGATTCCCAGCGCGGCCGCCGCAGAGACGCGCGTCACGCCGCGTGCGTGTTCCAGCAACCGCAACAGCGCAGCCTGCGCCGGCGCGTCATGCAGGGCCACCAACGTGAGGCCCGCCACGCGCCGCACCTGCGAACTCGCGTCCAGCTCCATCCGGCGGACCATCGCCACCGTCAGCTCGGGCCGCGCAAGCCGGTCAAACATCGAGGCCAGCGCCTCGCTCGCAGCCAGCCGCAGCCCCTCATCGGGATCATCCATGCGTGCGATCAACTCGGCGACTGCCGCAGTGATTTGCCCACGCTGTATCGCCCGCATGGCCTCCTCCTGCACGACCGTCTCAGGCCGGCGCAGCAGCGCGAGCAAAGCAGCGGACTCGCGCTGCGCGGCTCCCGCGTCGAGGCTGCGCAGGCCACGGGCGAGCACGAGCGCGTTGGTGCTGCGGAGGAAATCGGCCGTCACTGCAGGCTTGGCGGGGAGCGGACGCACGCGCGCTTCCGCAGCACGCTGCGCCGGGTTGAGCGACACGCCGAGGCTGGCTGCGGATTTTGCCGCCTGCTGGCGTGTGGCTTCACTCTCGGCGTCGAGCAGCGAGCGCACGCGCGCGGCATCCGCCGGATCGCGGATGCTGGCGAGCGCTTCGAGCGCTCGCTCGCGGATGACCGGGTCCGTCTCCTTGAGGACCACGCGGAGAATCTCAAGCGTGGGCGCGTCCTTGACCGGGTGCATGATCAACGCGACCCAGCCTGAATTCGTGGGCGCTGGCTGCTGCGCTCCGACCGTCAGCACGATGCTCAGAGAACCGAGGACAAGCCAGCGCGCGGATTTCTTGTTGGCGATCAGCGATTTCATTTCTGTGGCAGCAGCAGCCAGCGCAGCCGTAGGAAGGCGATGATCAGAAAGAGAGCGGACACGCCGAGTGACATGACCGCGTGCCGTTGCCAGAGAATTCCCAAATCATCGAACACGCCGCGCGTGAGCACTTGCAACGCGGAGGCAAAAGGGTTCAGCACGAGAATCATCTCGCGCAGCCGCACCGAGAGCTGGTCCGCCGTCAGGAGCGGCAGCAGCGTGACGATGGCTGCGAGAAACGTGATCGCATAGGCCAGCGCAGTCGCGACGGGCGTGCGCGGGGCCAGCGCCGACGAGAACAATCCGGCGGTCAGCGCGAACAGGATCGTTGCCCCGATCACAGCCCACGCGTCGAGGATCTCGGGCATGGTGTTGATCTCCAGATAGTAAATTGCGAACCAGCCCGGCAGCGTGCCGAGGAGGAGAAACATCACGAAGAGCAGCGCCACGCCGAGCTTGCCAGTGAGGAAGGAGAGCGGCCCCAGCCGCGACATCCGCAACAGTTCAAGGTTGCCGCGCTCGCGCTCCTGCGTGATCGCGCCGGCGGTGAGCGAGGGCACGATCAGCACGATCAGGCCGAGCTGAAACACAAGCGCCACGGAACGGATCAGGTTGGGCGTCGGCCCGACTAGGTTGCCCACGACGCCGATCATCAAGAGCATGGACAGCCCGAAGCACGCGGCGGCCAGGCGGAAAATCCAGCGGCCTCCGCCAAACGCCCGGCTGCGCAGCTCCTTCGCGAACATCGGATTCAGCCAGTCCGGGATGCAGCCCTTCCGCCGCTGCGGGTCCACGAGATAGAACGGGAAGCTCATTCGTCGCTGCGCCAGCTCGGCGGGGTCTTGAATGGTCGCCCCGTGCCGGCGCGCGTCGCGCGGTCCGGCCCAGTGCACGCGCCCGATGATGAAGGCCACCATCACGACCGAGGCCGCGCCGCAGAAGATCAGATACGTTCGCCACGCGCCCGACGGCTCGAACGCCGGCAGGATCACCGAGGCCATCGCGCCGAGCGGGCTGAACGCGCGAGCCTCGTGGATGAACTTCGCGGCCCAAGGCTGTTGCTCCAGCAGGAACCACGGCACCCACGGCCCAGCCGTGAACAGCAGCAGCAACAGGTAGGTGACGACCAGCGCCAGGTGCGAGTTGCGCGCCACCGAGCTGACGGACAAGCCGAGCAACCCGAACATGACGCTGCTTGCCGCCGTGACCATGTAGATGGCCGCTGCCTCGCGCACAGACACGGCCCCGAGGAAGAAGCACGCCGCGAAAACCGGCAGCGACAGCAGCACGAACAGCAGCAGCACGACGATGGAGGAGAAGAGTTTTCCAGCGACGATGTCGCGCGGACGCAGCAGCGTGGCGAAGAGCAGGTCGTAGGTGTTGCGCTCCTTCTCGGCAGTGATGGCCGTCGCTGCAAACGCGGGCGCGTAGAGGATCACCAGCAGCAGTTGCGCGACGCCGCACACGAGCAGCAGCGAGCGCGAGGCCCGGGCCGTGGCGGAGTAAATCCCCTCCTGCGGCCACATCCACCAGACGAGCGTCGCGAGCACGCCGAGGTAGAGTGCGGCCAGCGCCAATGCCAGCGGCGAACGCAGCGCGCTCTTCACCTCGCGGAGCAGCACGGGGTTACTCAGCATCGTCGCTCCTCCGTTTGCCGGCCTTCGCCTGCGTGGTGATCTTCATGTAGATGTGCTCCAAGTCCATCGGCACTTCGCGATACCACAGCACGCCGATGCCTTGCTGTATGAGGAACGCGAGCAGCCCCGCGATCTCCGCGTCCTCGCCCGCGAAGGACAGCCGCAGCATCCGCCCCACAGTCTCAGTCACCACGAGCTTGGGCGCGGGAAACTGCGCCGCGAGCGCCGCGCCAGCGCCAGCGGGGTCGTCCAGCACTTCGATCTCGATCAACCGCCGCAGCTCCACCTGCCGCAGCACCGCCTCCATCCGGTCGCACAGGAGCAGCCGCGACTGTTCGAGGATACCGATGCGGTCGCAGACGGACGCCAGCTCGGGCAGGATGTGCGACGAGACGAGGACGGTCTTGCCGAGTTCCTTGAGATGCTTCAGGAGTTGGCGCATTTCGATGCGGGCGCGCGGGTCGAGGCCGGAGGTGGGTTCATCCAGGAAGAGCACCTTAGGATCGTGAATCAGCGCACGTGCGATGCCGACGCGCTGCTGCATGCCGCGCGACAGCGAGTCCACGAAGTAATCGCGCATCTCATCCGTGCCGGTGATATGCAGCACCTCGTCAATGCGCGCGCGCCGGACAGCGCGCGGCATCCGGTAGGCCGCGCCGAAGAAGTCCAGGTATTCCCAGACGCGCATACCGTGATAAACGCCGAAGATGTCCGGCATGTAGCCGACCACGCGCTTGGCCTCCTGCGGGTGGCGCACCACGTCCACGTCCGCCACGCGCGCGCTGCCGCTGGTGGGCCGCAGCAGACCGGAGAGGATGCGGATGGTCGTGCTCTTGCCCGCGCCGTTGGGGCCGATGTAGCCGAAGATCTCGCCCTCGCCGATGTCGAGGCTGAGATCGTCCAACGCGAGGACATCGCCGTAGGATTTGGTCAGTGCTTCAGTGACGATCATGGCGTGGTGCCCTTGAGTTCGAGGTCGAGGTCGCGGATCTGCCAGGTGTGGAGGTTCGGGTTCATTGTGGTGCCAAGGCGCTTGCCCTCGGCGGTGTGGGTGACGTTCACCACGATGATGACGCTTCGCGCACCGGCATGGACGAAGCGCCCCGGGTCCGGCACGCGCGCGGGCAGCGGCGTGGAAATCTTCTCCATGCGCGCAACTAGTCGCGCTATGTCGCCCTGCATGTCGAAGTTGCCGGGGGCAACGTAAAGCTCCGGCTGGAACGCTGTCCCGCGAAACTCGAAGTGAACCGTCATCTCGCGCGCCTCAAGCGTCGGACAACCCGGCGGCAGGCTGAACTCAATCGCCACCTGGCCCGGACGCCCGCCGGCGAAATTGCCTTCCGTCCGCTCGAACGCATGCGCGCCCAGATTGCGGAGCTGCATCGGCATGACTCCCGGCGGCAGCAGCAGCGCCGGCCCCGCGAACTCGATGCCGCCTTCGACCGCGAGCAGTCCCACCGCGCGCCGCGCCACCGGTGGCTCGATGGACGACAGCGGAAATGCCGGCGCGTCGCTCCAACTGAACAGCACCGGCTGCGGCTCGCGCCCGCGCAGCAGCCGTTGGAAGCGGCGCTCGTCGTAGCTCATCGAAGGGTCAGCCGAATACACGGGCGTCGGAAAGAAGGTTTCGCGCAGTCGCTCGCGGTCTTGCTGCCGCGCGGAACGCAACAGCTCCGTCGAGTCCCGGCGCGCGTTCACGCGCAGGCCGGCGCGCTCGATCTGCGCGCCCGGTGCCACGTCCGGCAGCGGAGCGACGAAGCGGTTGAACTTCACGAATGCCCCGGACAGCACCGCGTCCGAACGGTTCGAGACCACGACCGCAAATCCCTCGGCGCCGATCCGCGCGCGCAGCACGGGCGCGCGCACCGCCGTCTGCGGCGCGCGACCTATCAGCGTGCGGAGATCATCCGCGCGGACGGCCAGCTCATTGAGCGAAAGCTGCGCCTCGTAGTCCATGCGCAGCAGCTCCGGCGGCGTGAGCGCACTGCGGCCCGGCGAGAGCGACGCGCTGTCCGTGGACGTGCGGAGGTTGAACTTCCGCTCCGTCGGCGAGAACAGCCCCAGCGCCGCCTGCACCTGCCCCGTGTCTTCGCCGCTGCGGGCGGTGGCCACAAAGACTTCGTTCAGGAAAGGTTCAGGCGCAGACTTCCACCGCGCCGACGCGGTGACAGCGCCGATCCCCAGCGCCAGCGCCAGCACCGCCGCCACGGCCCAGCCGCGCTCAGGGCGTGCGGTGAAACGAAATGCCCCGAGCACCAGCAGCAGCGCGCCGCAGACGCCCCCGAGATACAGCAGCACGCCGTGACGCGAGAGCACCTTCATGCCCGCCAGGCTGGCCAGCACACGCTCGACTTGCGAGTCCCGCGACAGCAGCCGGTCCGCGTGATGCAGGAACTGCGGCGCGTTGCCGAGCAGCTCGCGCCAATAATTCTTCGCCCCCGGCCAAACGCTGAAATCTTCGCTGCCGGCCTCGAAGGCCAGCATCGTCACCCGCCCTGCCCCGCTGGCTCGCGAGACAATCCACGGCCGCTCGCGCGTGCCGACAGTCACCTCGCCGCGCTCCGGCACGAGCCGCGCGATGCCCACGCCATTCGTGAAAACAAATCCGCCCGCCACCTCGGGCAGCGTCTCCACCCGCTGCGTCGAGACTAACGTGCCGGGCAGCAGTTCCGCCAGCGCCGGGCTGATCCCCGGCATCGCCGACGGCAGCACGATGAGATGGCCGCCCAGCTCCACGTAGTCGCGCAACGAATGCAGTTGCAGCGGCGACAGATCGGTCTCCGCCAGCCCGCCCATCACGAGCGCGTCGAACCCGCGCAAGTTCAGCGGCCGCCTCGGCAGATTCTTCGGAGCCGTCTGCGCGCGGGCGAAGATCCGCCTCTCCACGCCGATGGTCATGTCTCGCAACCCGCGATACCCGCCGAAGCCCGCGTCCGCGATCAGCACGAAGAACGCATCCTCCGCGACCTGGCTGCCAATCGCCTCGTTCTGGCTCCACGTCTGCAAGCCGCCGTCCGTGAGCTTCACGCTCACCACACGGTCGAAGCGCACCTTGTCCGACAGCACCGGCCGCAAGTCCGGCAGGATGGGAAACTCGAACTGCCGGAAGGACTGCGCGGGCAGGATGACCGGCCGGGTGAACTGCACGCGCTGTCGCGTGAACGCCGTCTCCGTCTCCGCCACGAGCAACCCGGTGCGCGCTGGACCGGGGTTCTCGATGTCCACCACGAGCGGAATCCAGTGGCGGTTGCGGAACTGACCGCCGAAGCCCGCCTGCGCGTTGCGGATGCGCGGCGCGTCCTGCTGCGCCAGCCCGTCGCACGCAAAAGCGAGCACGAGGGCGAGCACGAACGGGCGGAGCACGCGTGTGTTATACAGGGCAACCGGAAATTGACAACCTGGTTCCCCAGAAACTCACGGCGCGGCTTCAACTCCGCGCCGGACCAATCGGAAAAGTTTTTTGCCAAGCGCCCGCCGCGTCCGGCAGAGTCGCACGGATGAGTTTCACCGAGTTGACGGAGGCCTTCTTCGCGAAGTCCGCCGGCTGGGAAGCGGTCAAGGGCGCTCGGGCGCTGCTGGCCGCCGGGAAAGTGCTGTCCTCGAACTGGACACCGCCGCTGCTCAAGGGCGTCGTGCAGGAAGGCACATCGTCCTATCGCGCGGGACTGGTCATCAAAGGGCCTGTGGACATTGATAACCTGTGCACCTGCCGCGCCTCGCGCGAGGGCGGCGTCATCTGCGCGCACTCCGTGGCGATCGGGCTGCATCACATTCTGAGCAACAAGCCCGTGCCGCGCGGCAGCGACACGGCGACGCCGCTGCCTGCGCGACTCGGAGCCACGCGCCCGGTCGCGCGCGAGTCGGAGCCGCAGCCGGGTCCGAAGCTCAAGCGCGCGGTGAACGGCGAGCCGGTGGAAATCTCCGTCATCCTGCCGCCGACATTCGCGGCGGGCATCGAGCGTGGGAAGGTGATGGTCACGTTCGAGGGCAAGTGGGCGCGGGGTCGCGCACCGCTCAGTGCGCTGCCGATGAACCAGCCCTTCGCGCTCTCGCCAGAGGACGCGCGCCTGCTCGACAAGGCCGAGGAACTCGCCGGAAACGAAACGCCCGGCGGCCTGATGCTCACGCTCGTCGAGCTGACCCAACTCCTCGACGCGCTCGGCGGTCATCCGCGCGTCGCGCTCGGGCGCGGACAGCCGCTCGCCATCGGCGCGACATCGTGGCGCGTGGCCGTCGAGGTGACGCTCGAAACTTCCGGTGAAATTCGCATGAACCTGCCGTCCGGTTTGCGTGCGCCGACACTCATCGCAGGCGAATCGCTCTGGGCATTTCGCAGCGACTCGCTGGAGCCGGTGGGTTTGCCGAAGCAGTGGCGTTCGCTCTTCCAAGCGCCGATGAAGCTGCCGCGCGCGCGCGTGCCGCTGTTCTTGAGCCAGGAGTTGGCCGTGCTCGAAGCCGAGAGCGAGGTGGACGCGAACTTCGGCATTGATGAGTTCACGCTGGAACCTCAGTCGCCACGCTTCATCCTCGCGCTGGATGGCGGGCTGGCGCAGGTGCAGGCGCAGCTCCAGTGCGCTTACGGCCCGCGCATCATGACCGTGGGCGTCACGAGCAAGGACGAGTCGCTCTGGCTGCCGGACCCGAAATGCACCACGCGCTACTCGACGCGCGACTTCGGCGCGGAGGTCGCGGCGAGCGAGCGGATGCGGCGCGCGGGCTTCAACGGCCCCGACCCGCAGGGCCGCTGGAACCTTCACGGCGAGGGCAACGTCGTGCGCTTCTTCGCGAAGGACTACCCCCGCTGGCAGAAGGAATGGGACGTGTCGCTGGAAGAGCGGCTCCAGCATAGCACGACGAAGAACTTCGAGCGGCTGGAACCGCGCTTTGAAATCCGGCCCTCGGGCGAACGGTGGTTCGATGTCGAGATGTCGCTCGGCTCGGCGGACGGGGAGAAGTTTTCCGCCGCCGACATCCAGCGGCTCATCCTGTCCGGCAACGGGACGACGCGGCTGAAGAACGGGCGCATCGCGCTCATCGACACGAGCGCGCTGGAGGAATTCAACGAGGTGCTGCGCGACTGCGCGCCGCAACAACACGCGAAGGGCTACCGCTTCAGCAACGAGCAGGCGGGCTTCCTCGATGCCACGCTCCGCCAGCAGTCGGGTTGGCAGGTGCAGGCCGCCGCCGGTTGGCGCGACCGCGCTTCGCAGCAGAGCGGCGTGACGAAGGTGACTTGCCCGCCGCTCGGCTCGCTGGAAAACGTGTTGCGCCCCTACCAGAAGCAGGGCGTGGCGTGGATGCAGTTCCTCCGTGACAACAAATTCGGCGGCATCCTCGCGGACGAAATGGGCTTAGGCAAAACGCTCCAGACGCTGGCGTTTCTTCAGTCGTGCCACACGAACCGCAAGCTCTCTGGCCCGGTGCTCATCGTCTGCCCGACCTCGCTCGTGTTCAACTGGCTGGCCGAAGCGAAGAAGTTCACGCCCACGCTGAAGGTCGTCGCGCTGCACGGCGCGGGGCGGCACTCGCGCTTCGAGGACATCGCGAAGAGCGACCTCGTAATCACCAGCTATGCGCTCATCCGGCGCGACGCGGAGAAGTATCGTGAGTTTGAGTTCGACACGCTCGTGCTCGACGAGGCACAGCACATCAAAAACCGCGAGACGCAAAACTCGCAGGCCGTGAAAGCCGTGAAGACCACGCACCGCGTCGTGCTGACCGGCACACCGATGGAGAACTCCGTCCTCGACCTTTGGAGCATCTTCGACTTCCTCATGCCGGGCTACCTTGGCTCGGCCACCGACTTCAAAGAGCGCTACGAGCAGCCCATCACGCGCGACAAGGACGAGGCCGTGCAGGCGCGGCTAGGGCGGCGGTTGCGGCCGTTTATTTTGCGTCGCCTCAAGACCGAGGTGGCGAAGGATTTGCCCGCGAAGCTCGAACAAGTTTCCTACTGCGAACTCACCGACGACCAGGCGGAGATTTACAAGCAGGTCCTCGCCGTCAGTCGCAAGGAAGTCATGGACGCCGTCGGCGCGCAGGGCGTGGCGAAGAGCAAGATGATTGTCCTCAACGCACTGCTGCGGCTGCGGCAAATCTGCTGCGACCTGCGGCTGCTCAAGATGGTAGATGCGAAGTTCACCGACGACGATTCCGGTAAGCTGGCGATGTTCGGCGAGCTGTTGGAACAAGCGGTGGACGGCGGGCATCGCGTGCTGGTCTTCAGCCAGTTCACCACCATGCTCGCGCTGCTCAAGGCCAAGCTCGCGACGGAGAACATCGAGTATTGCTACCTCGACGGCTCGACGACGAATCGCGGGGCGGTGGTGGAGAAGTTCCAGGGCAACGCTAAGATTCCCGTCTTCCTCATCAGCCTCACGGCCGGCGGCGTCGGCCTCACGCTCACCGGCGCGGATACGGTGGGTCACTTCGACCCGTGGTGGAATCCCGCAGTCGAGGACCAGGCTACGGACCGCGCGCACCGCATTGGCCAGACCCGCGTGGTGACGAGCTACAAGCTCATCACGCGCGGCACGGTGGAGGAGAAGATTTTGTCACTCCAGCAGAAGAAGCGCGCCATCATCAAGGCCACACTCGGCGGCGAGGAAACGCTCGCGGACAACCTGACGTGGGAGGAGATTCAGGGGTTGTTCGAATAACCCTGGCTTCCAGCCTGATGAAGCCTCTGTCGCTCAGTCCCGTCTGCCATCCCATGCTGCGAACCCTTATTCTGTTCACCCTGATCGCCACCGCCTCCGCTCAGGAGTGGACGCGCTTCCACGGGCCGAACGGCACGGGCATCAGCCACGCCAAGACCATTCAAACGAAGCTCACCGACGCCGATGTGAACTGGCGCGTGGAGTTGCCGGGCGTCGGTCACTCGTCGCCGGGGCTGTGGGGGAACAAGCTGTTCGTCACGACGTGCGACAGCCGGAGCGGCGGCGTGCGCGTGCTATGCCACGATGCCATCACCGGCAAGCAGCTTTGGCGGCATGACTTCAAGCAAGCGCCCTTCACGCCGCACAAGTTCAACAACTTCGCCGCCGCCTCGCCCGCCGTGGACGCCCAGCACGTGTATGTCATCTGGAACGAGCTGGAGCATTTCAAACTCGCCGCGCTGGACCACGCAGGGAAGGTGAAGTGGGAGCGAGACTTCGGCCCGTTCGTCAGCCAGCACGGCTGCGGCATCTCGCCCATCGTGCACAACGGCATGGTCATTCTCGGCAACGAGCAGGACGACGCGAAGAACGTGAAGGGCAGCACGCGCTCCGGCGAGAGCTTCATCGTGGCGGTGGATGCAAAATCCGGCTCGACCATCTGGCAGACGCCGCGCAACAGCCATGTGGTCGCCTACTCCACGCCGAGCCTCTACGAGCCGAAGGGTGGCAAGCCTGCGCTCATCTTCAACAGCCAGGGTCATGGCATCTACGCCGTCGCACCGGACACGGGCAAGGTGCTTTGGGAATACGCGCAGGCGTTCACCATGCGGAGCTGCAGCTCGCCGCTCATCGCGGGTGACTTCATTTTCGGCTCCTGCGGCAGCGGCGGCGGCGGCAACTACGTGACCGTGATCAAGGCTGGTGACGCCGCGAAAGGCCGCAAGCCCGAGCTGGCCTATCAGATGAAGAAGTCCGCGCCCTACGTGCCCACGGGCGTCGTGGTCGGCGAACTCGCGTGGCTCTTGAGCGACGCCGGCGTGCTGACCTGCCTGCACGCGCCCACCGGCGAAATCCGCTACCAAGAGCGCGTGGGTGGGAACTTCTTCGGCTCGCCCGTGTGGGTGGACGGCCGGCTCTTCGCGGTCTCAACCGCTGGTGAACTCGTCGTCGCCGAGGCGAGCGAGAAGTTCAACGTGCTGCACCGTTACGTGCTCGGGGAACTCTGCCACTCCACGCCCGCTGTCGCGCTAGGCCGCATGTTCATCCACACCGAGAACCACCTCGTCAGCCTCGGCGGGAAGTAGGCGTTCATCAAGGCGCTCCCGTCGAGCCAGGGTGGAACGGGCCAGCCCCCGTCTTGTTGACTTTCGGTTCGCCTACTGCGCCACTGCTGCCCTCCGCAAAAACTTCTGCACCCGCTTCCCTGCCGCGTCCGCGACATACACCGCGCCGTCCTTCGCCACCGCGATGTCGTGTCCGCGTTCAAACTCCCCTGCCCCGCTGCCGAAGCCGCCGAAGCGGTCCACCACGCGACCTTCCGCGTCCAGTTCCACCCCGCGCGGACGCTCCGCCGTCTTCCCCGTGCCGTCGCCGCCATCAATCAGAAACACATGGCCATCCGCACAGGCGCCCACGCCATACGGCCGCCCGATGAGTGGCCCCTTCCACTCGGCGAGAAACTTCCCGCGCGGATCGAAGACTTGCAGCCGCGAGTTGGAGCGGTCGCAGACGATCACGCGACCCTGCGCGTCCACCGCCACGCCATGCGGGAGGTTGATCTGTCCTAGCCCAGCGCCCTTGCCGCCCCACTCGAAGTCATACTTTCCGTCGGAGGTGAACTTCACCACGCGCGTGTTGCGGTAGCCGTCGCTCACATAGAACGAGCCGTCCGCCAGCACCGCGACATTCGTGGATTGGTTGAAGTGCGTCTGGTCCGCGCCGGACACACCGCGTTCGCCGAGCGTGAGCACGAGCTTTTTGCCGTCAGGCGAAAACTTGAAGACCGGATGCCGCCCCACATCGGTGAGCCACACGTTGTCCGCGCCGTCAAGCGAGAGGCCATGCGGCATGATGAACTCGTTCGCACCCCACGCGGCGAGCAGCTTGCCCGTGCGCCCGTCAATCACGCTCACCGTCAGGGCGGCGATGGGTTCGGTCGCAAACGGCGTCGTCCACCCGCGCCCGCTGCGATGGAGCCCCACGACATTCTCGCCCGAATCCCCGGCCACGGCGGTGCATTCACCAAGGACGTGCGTGGGCGGCAGCGCCGGCCAGTCGCGCACGACCTCATGCAGGGCGGCTGGGCAACGGCCTGCGACGACCAGCAGGAGGCAACTGAAAATGAGAACCGGGTGTCGAATGCGCCCACAGTAGCTCCTGCGCGAAAGCGACACCATCCGACAAAGTCCTTTGCCGCTGGCAGCACATTCGTGCGGAACCAATGTGGCGTGTTGGAGTCCAGAAGGCCGGAAAGATCCGTTCATGGACGGCGCTCATGGAGCGCCGCGACAGCGAGTGAGAGGCGCTACGCCTTCAGCTTCATGATCAAATCTTTGCTCTCCACCGTCTCGCCGACTTGGGCGGAGATTTCGGCGACCACGCCGTCGGCCTGCGCGTAGATGGTGGTCTGCATCTTCATCGCTTCCATCGTCACGAGTTTGTCGTCCTTGGCCACCTTCGCACCGACGCCGACGGCGAGCGCGGTGATGATGCCGGGAATGGGCGCGGCGACTTCGAGCGGGTTCGCCGGGTCGGCCTTGGCGCGGGTCTTCGTCTTCACGGCCACGGACTTGTCCGCGATGCTCGTCTCGCGGGTCATGCCGTTCAGCTCGAAGGTCACGGTGCGGCGGCCGTCCTTGTCGGCGGTGCCGATGTTCACCAGCTTGATGAAGAGCGTCTTGCCTTGCTCGATGCTCACGCTGATTTCCTCGTCGGGCTTGAGGCCATAGAAGAACGCGGGCGTGGGCAGCGCACTGACCTCGCCGAAGTCGCGCTGGACCTTCGCGAACTCCGCGTGGACCTCGGGATACATCAGATGGCTGAAGAGGTCGTCGTCGGTCGCATCGCGCTTGAGCTTCGTGGTGAGCTCCTCGCGCACCTTCTTCAAGTTCGTGTCGGGCAAATCCTCGCCGGGGCGGACGGTGATGGGCTTCTGCTTGCCGAGCACGACCTTCTGCAACTGCGCGGGCCAGCCGCCCATCGGCTGGCCGAGGCCGCCGGAGAGCATATCAATGACGCTCGCGGGGAAGGGCACGGAGCCAGGCTCGAGGTTCACCACGTCGGCGGCTTTGATGCCGCGCGTGATGAGGAACATCGTCATGTCGCCGACCACCTTGCTGCGGGGCGTGACCTGGACGATGTCGCCGAAGAGCGTGTTGACCTCGGCGTAGGTGTGGGCGATTTCGCGCCACCGGTTCGCCAGGCCCATGCCGGCGGCCTGCTCCTTGAGGTTCGTGTATTGGCCGCCGGGCATCTCGTGCAGATACACTTCCGCGCTGCCCGCCTTGGGCGCGGTGTCGAACGGCCGGTAATACTCGCGCGCCAGCTCCCAGTAGTCGGAGAACTCGTTGAGCGCCTCGAGGTCTAGCTTCGTGTCGCGCGGCGTGTTTTGCAGCGCGGCGACGATGCTGTTCATGTTCGGCTGGCTCGTGCTGCCGCTCATGCTGGCGATGGCTAGGTCCACCACGTCCACGCCCGCGTCGGCGGCGCGTAGGGCGGAGCTGGCGTTGATGCCGCTGGTGTCGTGCGTGTGGAAGTGGATGGGCAAACCGACGGCGTCCTTGAGCGCCTTGACGAGCTTGTGCGCTGCGTAAGGGCGGCAGAGACCGGCCATGTCCTTGATGGCAATCATGTGCGCCCCCATGCGCTCCAGCTCCTTGGCCAGCGCGACGTAATACTTCAGCGAATACTTGTCGCGCTTCGGGTCGAGGATGTCGCCGGTGTAGCAGACGGTGGCTTCGCAAATCGCGTGCGTGTCCTGCACCGCCTCCATCGCGGCTCGCAAGTTGGGCGTGTAGTTGAGCGAGTCAAACACGCGGAAGATGTCCATGCCTGAAGAGGCGGCGTGCTTCACGAAACCGGCGACGACGTTGTCGGGATAATTCGTGTAGCCCACGGCGTTGCTGCCGCGGAAGAGCATCTGGAAGCAAATGTTCGGCACGCGCTTCCGCAGCTCGCGCAGACGTTCCCACGGGTCTTCGTGCAGGAAACGCATCGCGGTGTCGAAGGTCGCGCCACCCCACATTTCCAGCGAGAAGAGCTGCGGCGCACGGCGCGCGAGCGCGTCCGCCACCGCCAGCATGTCATAGCTGCGCACGCGCGTGGCCATGAGCGACTGGTGCGCGTCGCGGAAGGTCGTGTCGGTCACGAGCAGGCGCTTCTGCTTGAGCACCCATTGCGAAAACTTCTTCGGCCCGAGCTTTTGGAGCAGGTCGCGCGTGCCGTCGGCGGGGACTTGCTTGTGGTCGTAGGCAGGCGACTGCGCGAGGGCGAAGGGCTTCTCCGGCTTGAACCCCTTCGCGTGCGGGTTGCCATTGACCACCACGATCCCGAGGAAGTTCAGCAGCTTCGTCGCGCGATCGCGGCGATGCTTGAAGGCGAATAGCTCCGGCGTGTTGTCAATCAGCGTGGTCGTCGCCTGGCCGCTGCGGAAGATGGGGTTGTGAATCAGGTTCTCGAGGAACGGGATGTTCGTCTTCACCCCGCGAATGCGGAACTAGCGCAGCGCGCGGTCCGTGCGCTGGAGCGCCATGTCGTAGGTCTGACCGGAGCTGGTGACCTTTACGAGCATCGAGTCGTAGACGGGCGTGATGACCGCGCCCGCGAAGCCCATGCCGCCGTCGAGTCGCACGCCGAAGCCGCCCGCGCTGCGGTAGGTGAGAATCTTGCCGTAGTCCGGCGTGAACTTGTTTTCCGGGTCCTCCGTGGTGACGCGGCACTGAACCGCGTAGCCATTGCGCGGGATTTGATTCTGCGGCGGCATCCCGACCTCGGGGCCGTGCAAGCGGTGACCCTGCGCGATGAGGATTTGCGCGCGCACGAGGTCGAGGCCGGTGATGACCTCCGTGACCGTGTGCTCGACTTGGATGCGCGGGTTCATCTCGATGAAGAACCACTCGTGTTTGTCGAGGTCGTAGAGGAACTCGATGGTGCCCGCGTTGTCGTAGCGAATCTCGCGGGCCATCCGTGCGGCGGCGTCGCACAGCTCTTGGATGACGTGCGTGGGCAAGCCGAACGACGGCGCGACCTCGACGACCTTCTGATGCCGGCGTTGCACCGAGCAATCGCGCTCGTGCAGGTGAATGACGTTCCCGTGCTGGTCGCCGAGAATCTGCACCTCGATGTGCTTCGCGTTGGGAATGTATTTCTCCAGGAAGACCGCCGGGTTGCCAAACGCCCGGCCCGCCTCCGCCTGCGCTTCATCCAGCAAGTTCGCCAAGTCCGCCGCCTTATGCACCACGCGCATGCCGCGTCCTCCTCCGCCGAACGCCGCCTTGATGATGAGCGGGAAGCCAATCTCCTTCGCCAGCTTCAGCGCATCGTGGCGGTCGGTCATCGGCTCCTCCGTGCCGGGCAACGTGGGGACGCCAATCCGCTGCGCCAGTGCGCGCGCCGCCGTCTTGTCGCCCATCATCTCCAGCAGCTCCGGGCGCGGCCCGACGAACGTGATGCCCGCCGCCGCGCACGCGCGCGCGAACGCCGCGTTCTCCGACAGGAAGCCGGAGCCCGGATGAATCAAGTCCGCGCCGCTCGCCTTGGCCAGCGCCACGATGCTCTCGATGTCGAGATACGCGCCGACCGGCCCCTTGCCCTGGCCGACGAGATACGCCTCGTCCGCCTTGAAGCGATGCACGCAGAAGCGGTCCTCCTGCGCATAGACCGCGACCGTGCGCAGCCCGAGTTCCGTCGCCGCGCGGAAGACGCGGATGGCGATCTCGGAGCGGTTGGCGACCATCAATTTGCCAAAAGTCTTCGGTGCCAGCGGCAACTCGGCGTGCTTCGCGGCGGAACTCTTCTTTGCGCTGCTGCGTGAACTCATAAGCCCGGACGTTTTACAGGACACGCGCACGTTGTCCAAGCCCGGATGCTGGGCGGATGCTGGGCGACTGGAACAAAATCGTGTTTCCTCGCGTTCGCCGATGGTTAAGCTCCCGCCATGAAATCCCCCCTGACGACAACCAGCTTGTTGCTTGCGCTTTGCATCGCGGCTCACGCCGCGCCGCGTCCGAACTTCATCCTCTGCATGGCCGACGACCAGGGCTGGGGCGACATGGCCTACAACGGTCATCCCACCGTGAAGACGCCGGTCTTCGACGAAATGGCGCGCATGGGCTGGCGCTTCGACCGCTTCTACGCGGGCGCGCCCGTCTGCTCGCCGACGCGCGCGAGCGTGATGACCGGCCGCACGCCGAACCGCATGGGAGCGTTCTCGTGGGGTAACACGCTGCGCCCGCAGGAAATCACAGTGGCCGAGGCGCTCAAGTCCGTCGGCTACACGACTGGTCACTTCGGCAAATGGCATCTCGGCTCCGTGCGCGCTGACAGCCCGGTCAACCCCGGCAACAGCGGCTTCGACGACTGGCTTTCCGCGCCCAACTTCTTCGAGGTGGACCCGCTGCTCTGCGACAAGGGCAAGGCCGTGAAGTTCACAGGCGAGGGCTCCGAGGTCATCGTGAAACGCACGCTGGAGTTCATCGCCAAGGCGAAGGCGAGCGACAAGCCGTTTCTTGCCGTCGTGTGGTTCGGCTCGCCCCACGGGCCGCACATCGGGACCGAGCGCGACCTAGCGCTCTACAAGAACCAACCGCTGAAGCAGCAGCACTTCCTCGCCGAGATCACCGCGATGGACCGTGCGATGGGCCAGATCCGCGCGGGCTTGCGCGCGCAAGGAGTCTCGGACAACACGCTGCTCTGGTATAACAGCGACAACGGCGCGATCGCCGAAGGTTCAACCGGCGGCCTGCGCGGTCGCAAGGCTGCTATCTACGAAGGCGGCCTGCGCGTGCCCGGCCTGATGGAATGGCCCGCGCGCCTCAAACAACCGCGCGTCGTCACCATCCCCTGCGGGACGGTGGATATCTATCCGACGTTGCTCGAACTCGCCGGGGCAAAGGTCACGAAGCAGCCGGTGCTCGACGGTGTCAGCCTCGTGCCGTTGCTCGATGGCAAGATGACTTCGCGCCCGCGCCCAATGGGCTTCTGGGACTTCGCCATCGGCGGTGTCCGCACGCCAAGCGAGGAGTGGATGAAGCGACTTCTCGACGAACAGGCCGCAGGCAAGGTCGTTGCTTGGGACCAAGTCGAACCCATTCCTGCCTCGCAGCTCCGCAGCGATTATCCGGACACGACCTTTGGCCGACACGCCGCGTGGCTGGACAACGATTGGAAGCTCCATCGAATCGAGACCAAGGCCGGCGCGGTGAAATGGGAACTCTACAACCTCGCCACCGACCGCACGGAGTCGCAGGATCTGCTGGCCGCCGAACCGCAGCGCACCGCGAAGATGCGCGGGGAACTGGAGGCTTGGCTGAAAGGTGTCGTCGCCAGCCTGAACGGCGCGGACTACAAGTGACACCTCCCGGAATCCGCGTGACTCCCCGCGCCGGTTTGCTATTCCACTCCGCAGCACACACACCATGAACACCACTCGCCGCGCCTTCCTCGCCTCCGCCCTCGGTTCCACCGCCCTCGCCACCAGCGCCAGCGCTGCTGAGAAGGTCAAAATGCCGGAGGTTAAATCGCCGCTCTTCTCGAAGCCCTCGAAGATGCACCTCGGCACCGTGACCTACAACTTGGCGGAGAAGTGGGACATCGCCACGATCATTCAAAACTGCACCGAGACGAAGTTCGAGGGCGTCGAATTGCGCACCGGCCACGCGCACAAGGTCGAGGTGGACCTGACCAAGCCGCAACGCGCCGACGTTCGCAAGCGCTTCGCCGACTCGCCGGTGAAGCTCTGGAGCCTCGGCAGCGCCTTCGACTACCACACGCCCGACCCGGCCAAGCTGCGCAAGGACATCGAGGCCACCAAGGAATACATCCTCCTCGGCGAGGACGTTGGTGCGACTGGCGTGAAGGTCCGGCCCAACGCCCTGCCCAAGGAAGTCCCCGTCGAGAAGACCCTTGCGCAAATCGGCAAGTCCCTCCGCGAGTTGGGGGAGTTCGGCGCGCAGCACGGCCAGCAGATTCGCCTCGAAGTCCACGGCACCGGCACCTCACTCCTCCCCCACATCAAGACCATGCTCGACACCGCTGACCACAAGAACGTCGGCCTCTGCTGGAACTCGAACCAGTCCGACATCTTTGGCGACGGCTGGGACGCGAACTTCAACCTCGTGAAGAAGCACATCTTCACCGTCCACATGCGCGACCTCTATCTGGAGGAGTATCCCTTCCGTAAGCTGCTCAACGGTCTGAACGAGATTGGCTTCACCGGCTTCACCTTCGCGGAGATTCCGCCCAGCACCGATCCCATCCGCGTGATGAAGTATTACCGTTCGCTGTGGCTGGCGTATCAGGGACTGCTTTGAGGAGCTTCAGTCGTGTTCTCAAGCTCGATGCATGATTGCTGGTCGAAGTGCCGGTTTGGCCGGGTGAAGGGGATGCTTACGCTCATCGCGGCGGTCGCTTTCGGCAACTTGATCCCTGCGGAATCACAAGCGGCCAGCGCGGACAACAACCCCGCCCGAAACCTGTTCGCCCAGCAGTGCCAGAAATGCCACTCCGGGACCAAGCCCAAGGGTGACTTCCAGATCGAGAGCCTCACGCAAGACTTCGCTGACCGGAAGAACCGTGAGCAGTGGCTGACGGTGCTGGAGCAACTCAAGACGGGCGAGATGCCGCCGAAGGAGAAGCCGCGCCCTTCCGCGCAGGAGGTTCAGGCCGCAGTGAAATGGATCAGCGAGCGCGCGGGCGCGGCTGAACTCGCTCGACGGGCCACCGGGGGCCGGGTGGTGTTGCGGCGGCTGAATCGCGCCGAGTATGCGAACACCGTTCGGGACCTGCTCGGCGTGGAAGTGGACTTGACCGATCTGCTGCCGCTGGACACCTCGACGAGCGGTTTCGACAAGAGCGCAGAGGCGTTGCACACGTCGTCGTATTTGATGCGGAGCTACCTCGACGCCGCCGACCGCGTGCTGAACGAGGCCATCGCCAACCAGCCGCAGCCTTGGCTGCTCAAGAAGCGGTTCGACATCCGCGAGGAAAGATCGTTCAAGCCCACGGGCAGCGTTTACCGGCATGTAGACGACGGTGTCGCGATCTTCGCCGCCTGGGAGTCGGCGAACATCCGCGTCACGATGTGGAACTTCCGCAGCCACGTGCGCGGCAAGTATCGCTTCCGCATCTCGGGCTACGGCTTTCAAAGCGAGGGCAAGCCGATCAACTTCCGCGTCACCACCGGCACGCTCAAGGAAGTCACCGAGGAACGGCTGATTGACTACTTCGCCGTGCCTGCGGACAAGCCGACGGTCATCGAGTTCACCGAGCAACTGGAGCCGGAGAACCGCATCCGCATCCTCGCCGAAGGCCTGCCCGCGCTGCCGCCGGTCGTCGAGAAGATCGGGGCGGACAATTACAAGGGGCCGGGCCTCGTCATCCAGTGGGTGGATGTCGAGGGGCCGCTGATGACGTCGTGGCCACCGCCGAGTCACAAGGCGATCTTCGGCGACCTGAAGCAGGCGGTCGTCCCCAGCCCCACCGATTCGAAGCGCCTCGAAGTCGTGTCGTCGCAGCCGCTGGTGGATGCCGAGCGGATTCTGCGCGACTTCGCGCGCCGGCCTTTTCGGCGCACGGTGACGGACGAGGACATCCGCCCGTTCCTCGCATGAGTGAAGACCTGGCTGGAACAGAACTATTCCTTCGAGCAGGCGATGCGCGTTGGCCTCCGTGCCGTGCTGGTTTCGCCGAGCTTCCTGTTCCTGCGCGAGAAGCCGGCCACCGCCAGCGCGCCCGCCACGCCGAACGCCACCGCACTCGATGACTTCGCGCTGGCTAGCCGGCTCTCCTATTTCCTGTGGAGTTCGATGCCGGACGAGCCGCTGTTCAAGCTGGCCGAGGCCCGCAAGCTCCGCGAGCCGGGCGAGCTCCGCGTGCAGGTCGAGCGCATGTTGCGTGATCCGAAGGCGAAGGCTTTCACCGAGAACTTCACCGGCCAGTGGTTAAGCCTTCGCGCCATTGACGCCACGTCGCCCGACCGCACGCTTTATCCCGAGTATGACGACATCCTCAAGGTGGCGATGGTCAAGGAGACGCTGTTGTTCTTCGAGGAAGTGCTGAAGAACGACCTGAGCCTCACGAGCTTTGTCGCGTCGGATGTCACCTTCCTCAATGCCCGCCTCGCGAGGCACTACGGCATTCCCCGCGTGGAAGGCACGGAGATGCGCAAGGTGGCCCTGCTGCCGGCCAGTCATCGCGGCGGCGTGCTGACGATGGCAGCGTGTTGAAAGTGACCGCGAACGGCACGACGACCTCGCCCATCATTCGCGGGGCGTGGGTGCTGGAGCGCATTTTGGGAACACCGCCGCCAAAGCCGCCTGCGGATGTGGAAGCCATCGAGCCGGACATTCGCGGAGCCACGACCATCCGCGCCCAGCTCGAGAAGCACCGTCAAGTCGCCTCGTGTGCGAGCTGCCACAGCAAGATTGACCCTTCGGGATTCGCGCTCGAGAGCTTCGACGTCACCGGCGGATGGCGCGACCACTACCGCGCCACCGGTGAGCCAAGACAAATCAACGGCCGCCGCGTGCGCTTCTGGCCCGGCCCGGCGGTGGACCCCGGCGACGTGCTGCCGGACGGGCGTCGGTTCCGCGACATTGACGAATACAAGAAGTTGCTGCTCGACGACAAAGACCAACTCGCCCGCGCATTGACCGAGAAGCTGCTCGCCTACTCCACCGGCGCGGCCCCGGCCAAGCCGGCCAAGCCGGAGATCGAAACCATCGTCCGTCACCTCCGCGACCAGAACTACGGGTTCAAGTCCTTGATCCACGAAGTCGTGCAGAGCAAGTTTTTTCAGAGCAAGTGAAGAAAGCCGGACGCAGGGCTCGATGTTCAGGGGAGGCTGTAGCGGCGATCTGCGAACGCCGAGTTGCGGCCACCTGTGCGCGAAAAGGATCACGGTCGGCGGTCACAGACCGCCGCTACAGGTTCAATTGGCAGCCGCAACGGCCAGAAAGCCGCGCATTGCGACCATGAACCGCAGCGGAGCCCCGACTTCCAAATCGGCAGGCGATGTCGCATCCAGCCCGTGCCGATTTGGAAATCGGCGCTCCGTGTGCATTCAGATCTTGCCCTGAGCGTTGGCGGCCTGGACTTCGCGGTAGCTGTGGAGGAAGAGGTCGTTGTCGGCGACGGCCTTGGAGACGATGCCTCCGAGGCTGCTGAGGTCGGCCTTGTTGACGACGGCATGGACGCTCTGCTGGAAGGCGTGCATGGGGTTAAGCGTCTGGACGCGGTCGCTGATGAGCACCACAACCGTGTGGCGGCGGCGGGTCATGGGCATCCACTGGAGGGTGCGGAGGGTGACGTTCTCGTCGGGGGTGCCGGCGGCGAAGAGTTCTTCGACGATGACGAGGTGATAGTTGAGCGCGGTGAAGCGCTTGCCGAAGTCGTCGTGGTTGCTGGCGACATGGATCTTGAAGCCGCACTCAAGGACGATGGTCTGGACGTTGGCGAGAACTTCCATGCTGCTGAGGGCGAGCAGCGCGGGTTTGTCGGAAGGGCTGATGAATTCGTAGTCGGCGAAGGGCTGGCTCATGGGAGAGGGAGAGGGAGGGAGCAGGATTACGAGCAGGAAGAGGAAGCGGACGGAGCGCTCCGGCTCGTTATCCTGATCCTAATCCTGCTCCCGGGGTTCATGGTCACTTGAGTTTCAAAGTCAGCGGGGGCGGGGCGGCGGCGGGTGAGCCGTGCGCGGGGCCGTCCTTTTTCATGCCCAGGCTGGTGACGTTGGTGGTCACCTCGCCGCGCTTCTTCTTGATGTTGTCAATGCCGCGCGAGGTCGGGCCTTTCTTGCTGCAATAGAGCAAGGCGCTTTCCTCGGTGATGAGGTTCTGCTCGAAGGCTTCCATGCACGCCTGGTCAAAGCTCTTCCAGCCGAAGGTGTAGCTGGCCTCGATGATCTCGTAGAAGGTCTTGCCCTCGGCTTCGCCCTGAAGGATGGACTCCTTGGTGCGGACGCTGTTGCCCATGATCTCGAGGATGGCCTGGCGTCCGCCGCCCACTTTCGGCGCGAGGCGCTGGCTGACGACCCACCGCAGCGTGTCCGCAAGGCGCTCGCGGATCTGGTCCTGCTCGCTCAGGTCGAACATGCCCAGGATGCGGTTGATGGTCTGGCCGCAGTCAATCGTGTGCAGCGTGCTCATCACGAGGTGGCCGGTCTCAGCGGCGGAGAGGCCCAGCTCGACGGTCTCGCGGTCACGCATTTCGCCGACGAGAATGATCTTCGGGGCCTGGCGCAGGGCGGCGCGCAGGCCGCTGGAGAAGCGGTCGAAGTCCGTGCCCATCTCGCGCTGGTTGAAGGTCGCCTTCTTCTGCGGATGCACGAACTCGACCGGGTCCTCGAGCGTGACGATGTGGATGGATTTGTTCTCGTTGAGGTCGTTGAGCAGCGCCGCAAGCGTGGTGGACTTGCCGGAGCCGGTCGCGCCGGTGACGAGGATGAGGCCGGTTTTTTCCTTCGAGATCTCCTTGAAGATCGGCGGGAGCTTGAGCTGCTCCAGGGTGGGGATCTGGGTGGTGAGCTTGCGCAGGATGCAGGAGTAGTTGCCGCGCTGCGAAAAGATGTTCACGCGGAAGCGCGCCTTCTGGCCGAGTGAGTAGGAGGAGTCGCACGAGCCGGTGCGCAGCAGGTCCTCCGTGAGGCGGCGGCTGCCACCGATGAGGTTCAGGGCGATCTGCTCGGTCTGGAACGGAGTGAGGCGGTCCACCGGCGGGTTGATGGGCACGGCGACGAGCTGGCCGGAGGACTCCACTTGGAGCGGCTTGTCCACGGTGATGTTGAGGTCGGAGACATCCTTGTTGGAGTCCAACATCGTGGTGAGGAGGTAGTCGAGTTCGTTGGTGCGCATGGGTCAGGGCGTGGGGCGGGTTGCGTGACGCGTGACGCGCCCAGAACGCGCTGTGCCCGAGTCACGCAACACGCAACACGCAACACGCGAAATGAAACAAGGGTGCATGGTTGAAATCAAAGCCAGCAGTGGTTCAATCCGCATCGCCATTCGACCGCGCCTCCTCCTGCTCCGCCGGCGTGAGGAAAGAGAAGAACTTTTTCTTGTCGAGCGCCTTGTCGAAGGCGTCCTTCGCCGCGATGCGTTTCATGCGCAGGTGCTCCATGATCGAGTCGTCGAGCGGCGTGTTGCCGAGCTTCTTGCCAACTTGAATCATGCCGGGAATCTGGTGGGTCTTGCCCTCGCGCACCATGTTCGCGACGGCAGTGGTGAAGACGAGAATCTCCAGCGCGGCCACGCGGCCGGGCTTGTCGATGCGCTTGAAGAGGTTCTGCGCCACCACGCCCTTGAGCGCCTCGGAGAGCGTCGCGCGCACCTTGTTCTGCTGGTCGGCGGGAAACACGTCGATGATACGGTCCACGGTCTTCGCGGCGCTGGGCGTGTGCAGGGTGCCGAAGACGAGGTGGCCCGTGCTCGCCGCCGTGAGCGCCAGTTCGATGGTTTCCAAGTCACGCATTTCGCCTACCAGAATGATGTCCGGGTCTTCGCGCAGCGCGCCCTTGAGCGCGGAGGCGAAGGACTTCGTGTGCATCCCGACCTCGCGGTGGTTGATGAGGCAGCGCTTGCTCTGGTGGACGAACTCGATGGGGTCCTCGACGGTGAGGATGTGGTCGTCGCGGTTCTTGTTCGCGTAGTCAATCATCGCGGCGAGCGTGGTGGACTTACCGGAGCCGGTGGGGCCGGTGACGAGCACGAGGCCCTTGTGCATCATCGGGAACTTGCGCAGCACGGCGGGCAGGGGCGCGTCGAACTTCTCGAAATCCTCGAACGACAGCACCGTGCTGGGAATCTGGCGGAACACGGCCGAGCAGCCGTATTTCTGGTTGAAGAAGTTGGCGCGGAAGCGGGCGACGTTCGGGATTTCGTAGCCGAAATCCACGTCGCCGGTTTCCTCGAACTGCTTCACTTTGATCTCCGGCGCGATTTCGTAGAGCATCGCCTTGAGCGCGTCGCTCTCCAGCGGCGGGTAGTCCACGCGGCGCATTTCGCCGCTGATGCGGAGAATGGGCGGGCTGCCCGAGGCCAGGTGAAGATCGGAGGCCTTCTGCTGCATCATCAAGTTGAAGAACGCGTCAATCTTGGCCATAATCGGAATCCCAGACTGTGTTTAGGCGTGTGATAGCGAATAATGAGGCTGACTGCAAGCCATCGCCTTTGTTGGAGGCAATTCTCCACGAGGAGATCGCGCGCACCGGTCCTCTGCCCTGCGCGCGATTCATGGAGATCGCGCTCTACCACCCGGAGCACGGCTACTATGAAAGCAACCGCGCGGCCGTTGGCCAGCGCGGGGACTTCTACACGAGCGTCAGCGTCGGCGAGCTGTTCGGGCAACTGCTGGCGTTCCAGTTCGCCGGATGGCTCGACGAACTCGGAACCCGGAATGCGGAACGCGGAACGGCCGACGCGCCGCTCCAGATCGTCGAGGCGGGCGCGCATGATGGGCAACTTGCCGAGGACATCCTGCTCTGGTTGCGAAAGCGGCGACCCGACCTCTTGGAACGCGTGGAGTATTGGTTACTCGACCCCTCGCCACGTCGGCAGGAGTGGCAACGCGAACGACTGAGCATCTTCGCCCCGCGCGTGAAGTGGTTCGCGAACTGGGGCGAAGTCCAGCAGGCAGGCGGCGTGACCGGTGTCATCTTTGCTAACGAGCTGCTAGATGCCCTCCCCGTCCACCGCCTCGCGTGGAGCGGGGCGGAACAGCGGTGGTTCGAGTGGGGCGTGCGGACCATCGGTGAACGCTTCATGTGGACGCGCCTACCGGAGCTGCACGCGAATGTCGCCGTGCTCGCGCAACCCTCCGCCGCGCTGGGCGGCCTCGACGAGTCGCTCCGCGAAAGCTCATGGGTCAGCCTCGCGCCAGTGCTGCCGGACGGCTTCATCCTGGAGCGAATGCCCTTCGCCGAGTTTTGGTGGAGCATCGCCGCGCAGAGCCTTCGCCATGGAAAGCTGATGACGTTCGACTACGGCCACACCAGCGGCGATGCTATCAATCCCAGCAAGCCCCACGGCACGCTCCGCGCCTACCGCGACCACCAACTCGTTGACGACATCCTCGCCGTGCCCGGCACTCAGGACATCACTGCCCATGTCAACTTCGCCGCCGTCACTCACGCGGGCGCACGCGCCGGCCTCGCCACGGTGGAGCTGACCGAGCAATCCCGTTTCCTCACGCGCATCGCCCAGCGCACGATGCAGCAGCCCGCCGGCTTCGGCGAATGGCCCCGCGAGCGCGTGCGCCAGTTCCAGACGCTCACCCATCCCGACCACCTGGGCCGGAGTTTCTCGGCGCTGGTGCAGGAGAGGTGTTGAAGATGTGAAGGGTTGAAGAGTGGAACGGGCAGTTCCTTCTTCAACCCCTCACCTCTTCAACAATGGTTCCGCTTGCCCCACCTCTGGCCCTCTGCCACTGTCTCACCACGTTCAGCTCAGACCCGATCTCCCGCCCCTCCGGCAATTGGCTACAGACGCACGCAGCGTTCCTCGGACTGCTGCTGGCATGGGGATTGTGCGCGCCCGGCTTATTCGCGGCGGAAGGCGGTTATCAGAAGGCCCCAGCCCCCATCGGCGAACTGCTCTCTACCCCGGCCCCGCCTTCGGTCCACTTCAACCCGCAGCGCGACGCCATGATCATTTATCGCGCCGAACGCCATCCGCCTGTCGCGGACTTGGCCGAACCCGGCCTGCGCCTCGCCGGCCTGCGCATCAACCCCGCGAACAACGGCCCGCATCGCACCGCGCGCTGCGTTGAACTCACCTTGCACCCGGTCCCGGAGGGCAAAGAGCGCGCCATCGCCATTCCGGCCAGCGCGCGAATCACGCCACCATCATGGTCGCCCGATGGAAAACAATTTGCGTTCCTCCGCTTCGGCTCCCGCGAGGTCGAGCTGTGGGTGGGAGATGGAAAACGCGGCTCCGTCCGCCGCCTCCGCGGTGGCATCAACGCAGTGTCCGGCGAGGCGTTTCAATGGATGCCCGACAGCCAGTCCATCATCTGCCAGACGATCGTCGCAAACCGCCCCAAGCCGCCTGTCGAGCCGCGCGTCTCCGGCGGCCCCCTCGTGCAGGAGTCATCCGGCAAGGCCGCACCCGCTCGGACCTTCCAAGACCTGCTCGACTCACCGCACGGCGAGGAACTCTTCGACTACTACGCCACATCGCAGATCGCGCTCGTCAATGCGAAGAACGGCGACACCAAGCCCGTCGGCGCGCCCGCCGTTTTCTCCACGATTGATCCCTCGCCCAACGGCCAACTCGTTCTCGTCTCGCGCATTCAGCGGCCCTACTCCTATCAGCTCCCGGCCTCGATGTTTCCGCGCGCGGTTGAAGTCCTCGGCCTCGACGGCAAGGTCGCGTTCCACCTCGCCACCCTCCCGCTCGCGGAGGAAATCCCCATCGGCGGCGTGCGCACCGGCCCGCGCAGCTACCAATGGCGACCGACCAGCCCCGCGACGCTCGCGTGGGTCGAGGCGCTCGACGGCGGCGACCCGCGCAAGAAAGTCCCGCACCGCGACCGCATCCAGATGCTCGACGCGCCCTTCACCGGAAACCCGACCGAGTTGGAGAAGACGGAGCACCGCTTCCAAGGGCTGACCTGGTCGGAGCGCCCCGACGTGGCCCTCGTGCGCGAATATCAGGCCAGCCGCCGCTGGAACCGCACCTGGCTCATCAACCCCAACGCGCCTGCCGAGCGATCCCGCCTGCTCTGGGACGTGTCCTCGCAGGACCGCTATGGCGACCCCGGCTCGCCGCTGTTGCGCCCCTTGACCAACGGTTTCCGTGTCGCGCGCGTGAACGAGGGCAGCCTCTTCCTCGTCGGCGCGGGCGCGACTCCCGACGGCGAACGTCCCTTCCTCGACACCTTCAACCTCACATCGCATCGCTCCGAGCGCCTCTTCCAGAGCGACGAGTCCGGCCACGAATCCGTCGTCGCCATGCTCACGCCCGACGGTGCCGAGTTCATCACGCGCCGCGAGTCACCCACGCGTCCGGCCAACTACTTCATCCGCACCCTGGCCGACGGCGCGCGCAAACCGCTCACCGATTTCCCCGACCTCATGCCGCAGCTCCGAGGCATCCGCAAACAGCTCGTCACCTACCAGCGCCCCGATGGCGTGCCGCTCTCCTTCACACTTTACTTGCCGGCCGACTACCAGCCCGGCCAGCGCTTGCCGACGATCCTCTGGGCCTACCCGCGCGAGTTCAACGACAGCGACACCGCCGGCCAGGTCACCACCAGCGCAAACCGCTACACGAGCTTCAGCGGCGCAAGCCACCTCTTCCTCGTCACGCAGGGCTACGCCGTGCTCGACAGCGCCACGATGCCCGTCATCGGCGACACCAAGAAAGCCAACGACACCTTCCTCGAGCAGATCATCAGCAGCGCCAAGGCCGCCGTGGAAAAGGCCGTCGAGATGGGCATCACCGACCCGAACCGCGTGGGCGTGGCCGGCCACAGCTACGGCGCGTTCATGGTCGCGAACCTCATGGCGCACACCGACATCTTCAAGGCCGGCGTCGCCCGCAGCGGCGCATACAACCGCACGCTCACGCCCTTCGGCTTCCAGAACGAGCGCCGCACGCTCTGGGAAGCGCCGGAGATTTACTCGCGCATGTCCCCCTTCATGTTCGCCCACCGCATCAACGAACCGCTGCTGCTCATCCACGGCGAGGCCGACAACAATCCCGGCACCTTCCCCATGCAGAGCGAGCGCCTATTCCACGCCGTAAAAGGCAACGGCGGCAACGCCCGGCTCGTCCTCCTGCCCCACGAGAGCCACGGCTACGAGGCCCGCGAAAGCGTCGAGCACGTCGTCTGGGAGACCCTCAGCTGGTTCGACAAATTCGTGAAGCGCGCTCCCGAGCCGGCGATCTCGACCTTCACCCCGACCGACCTGCCGCCACCGTGAGGTAGCCGTGAGCGGGACGCTCTTGTCCCGCAATCCGTTAGTTGGAGCGCTCCAAACCTCGGTGGACAAGAGTTTCCCCCGCACGCCGTCACATTTTTCATTTCCGTCCCTTGTGCCTTGTGGTTCGCTTTGCGCCCAGACCATGAACACGACCAGCCGCCGCCATTTCCTCCAAGCCACCGCCGCCACCCTGCTCGCCGCGCCTGCCGCCCGCGCCATCGCGCCGCTGGGCCGCACCGGCAAGGCCCGCCTCCAACTCAGCCTCGCCGCCTACTCCTTCCGCGAGTTCTTCGGCGCGGATGTTCAGCGCCCCGCCGGAAAGAAAGGCGCTGCGCCCGCCGGACAGGCGATGGACATGTTCAAGTTCGTTGACTACTGCGCCGAACACGGCTGCGACGGCGCGGAGCTAACGGGCTATTACTTCCCTCGCGAGCTGTCCACCGACTACCTCGTGCAGTTGCGCCGGCACGTGTTCATCAAGGGCCTGGCTGTCAGCGGCACGGCGATCGGCAATAATTTCTCGCACCCGAAAGGTGCGAAACGTGACGAGGAGATCGCGCAGACGAAGCTGTGGATTGACCGCGCCGCCGGGCTGGGCGCGCCGCACATCCGCGTCTTCGCCGGGCAGACGAAGGAACTGGATCGCGACGCAGCGGACAAGCTGGTCGTCTCCGCGCTGGAGGAGTGCTGCGACTACGCCGGGCAGAAAGGCATCTTCCTCGGCATCGAGAACCACGACGCCATCGGCAGCGCGGAACATCTGCTCAAGCTCATCAAGCAGGTCAACAGCCGCTGGCTCGCCGTGAACCTCGACTCCGGCAACTTCCGCACCGCCGATCCCTACAAGGACTTCGCCGAGATCGCGCCCTACGCCGTGAACGTGCAGCTCAAGACGGAGATCAATCCCGTGGGCGCGGACACCAAAGGCCCGCAGTCGGCGGACCTCCCGAAGCTCGTGAAGATTCTCCGCGCCGCTCACTATCAGGGCTTCGTCGCGCTGGAGTTCGAGGGCAAGGAAGACCCGTTTAAGGCCGTG
>SXGS01148504.1_pt1 | contig 32120 bp, 33 predicted proteins | sample 3174681 | NCBI WGS metagenome assembly SXGS01 (sample SAMN11356861, study PRJNA531348) | freshwater metagenome | isolation source: freshwater sample F1-80 | place: China: Fuxian Lake, Yuxi | collected 2017-12-25 | reverse complement strand
TTTTGGAGTTGTTCCGGTGACGCTTGGGTTTGCAGATACTTCCGGGCCGTCTTGCGATCGACCCCAGCTTTCATGGCACTCAGCTTCATGTTGTGGGTGCGGGCAAACTCCCTTCGGAGCCGCCCGCATTGCTTTCCAGTAATCATCTTGCGGCAAGCCACAAGACCAATGGGCAATCGCCCATAGTCCGGCTTGGCCGGACGAACCAAAAACCCCTCACCTCAAGTGAGGAATTTTAATTGTCGCCAAAGGGGAGGAATAATTGTCGTTGAACAAGGGCGGGCCTGAAGGTTCCGAACCCTCTGAAAAACCCGTTGCAAGCGAGGACTCCGCCACCGGAGTCATCACAGGGGGAACCCAAGGGGGTAACACCCCTGGAACTAGGGCCCAAGTGGGCATCCCTCCATTCTCGGAGATCCCCAGACTCGACTCACCGGAGGACACTTCATCGTTGAGACCCTCCTTGGGTTCTCGATTCGCCCAGAGAGACGCTTCGGAATCGTCCGCAACCTTCGGGGTTGCACAGTCACCCCGTCGCAGACCCCAGTGAGGCCTATGGGACGAGGCGGGCGTCGGACGCAAGTCCGAACCCACGAGTAATTGCACAGCCCTAAATCCCTGTTCTGGTGGCACCGTTTTCTCGATGACCATCGCAGGATGAGCCACCTTATTAGCCCCTCCCCCGGAAGACTCCGATGCCTGGACCGGAAGCACTACCAACGCCGCTTCGCTAGCGGATGAGGGCGGCTGGAGAACTCCATCACCGTGCACCGATGTCAGTGCTCCCGTGACCATCGACGCAAACAAAGACTCTCCATCCGTGCGTTCTGGAACCACCAGAGCTCCGACTCCTCCCACCGCAGCTAGGGTTGGAAGCAACAGCGTCTCCGCCCCCAGCGGACTGAGAGTGGTCATGACTTTTTGCCGGTGGGCACCAACCGCAGTTTGTCCGACAAGGCCGCTGCTAGTTTTGCTCCTTGGGCATTGGTCTTGGCCAAGGCATCGAGAATGGACGCATTTTGATCGTCCTTCATCTGGCTCATGACCTTCACGACGAGCTTTTCGTCCAACTCCACAAAAACCTTCGCGACACTGGAAGGCTCCATACCCGCGTAAGTCTTGGCCAATCGCTTTAGATTGATGGCTTCATCGTCCTGAATCCGGATCACTTGACGATCAATGTCGTCGCGCAGACGGGCCACCGACTGGGTCACGGACGCGAGTTCAGCGCGTTCGGCTGTCAGTCGTTGACCCAACTAGTCCAAATCCTTCTGACGAATCCGGAATGAATTACTCGTCTGCTTGAGGTATTCGATGAGGAACTCGACGTCCGTGTTGTAGTATTTCCAGGAAGGGGTTCTCCCATTGAGTTCATCTGCCGTTTTTTCAGCGAGAGGCGACCCTGAAATACCGGCTGATTCCTTGACCTTTGCAGCCTTGGATACGGTTGACGGCGCGGGGGGCTTGTATCCCTTGAGAATTAAGGCGGCGGTGACAGCCAGATACAGCAGAGCGCCAATCAATGATCCGACGAGCGGAATAGCGATGGATTTCACAAGTTTTGAGAGGTTCCAAGGGCGGCGAAATCGACCGGCCGTCGTCGCAAGGCCATTTCATCAAGATTCTTCTGATCTTCCTTCAACTGTTCACGTTGGTGGTCGACCAACTCCTTAGCGCAGAATTTCTCAACCAATTCACGGTCACGACGGCTTAGCAGGACTGCCTGAAGTGACGCTGCGGCCGCAGAAGTCGCCTCAACCACCTGCTGACGGCTCTCGTGGCACCGCTGTTCCAGCAACAGTCGGTACCCGTCCTGTTGTACGAGTCGAGAAGCTGGACACCCGCGCATCAAATCGGTCTGCACTTCCTGCTGGTGACGCAACAAGGCTCCGAGGCACTCCTGAAACTGCGCTTCGGCCGCTTGACGATTCCGAACTGCACGAGCGTGGACTTGGAGGGTGTCCTCTTCGCGACGTTGTCGAAGCTCTCGGAGGGCTGTGACTCGGGATCGAAATCGTTTCATCGGGACCGGGGTGGATGTTTTGAAATCAAGGTGCTCACAAAGATTTTCCTCCGTTCACGGCCGATTGAAGACCCGCCCAGGCCTGGGCGGGAGTCACACCCTGGTCGACCCCCTGCCGGAGGAAGGTCTCCAGGGGTTCCTTCAGACGAATGGCGGCATCAATGGCTGGATTAGAGCCGGCCGCGTAGGCGCCCAGGCTGATCAAGTCCGCGTTGCGCTTGTAGTTAGAGAGATGCTCGCGGGCCTGCCCTGCCAGGCGGAGCTGCTCCTCGGAGCATAAATCCCGGGTAAGACGGCTGATGCTCTGAAGCACATCAATGGCCGGATAGTGGTTCTGTTGAGCCAGCATGCGGTCGAGCACGATATGCCCGTCGAGGATGCCGCGAACCGTGTCCGCCACCGGCTCGTTCATGTCGTCTCCCTCAACCAAGACCGTGAAGAACGCGGTGATGGCCCCGCTCTGTCCTGAGCCGGCCCGTTCAAGCAACTGAGGCAGGAGAGCAAAGACGCTGGGTGTATAACCCCGGGTGGCGGGTGGCTCACCTACCGCCAGTCCGATCTCCCGCTGGGCCATGGCAAAACGGGTCACCGAATCCATCATCAGAAGGACCGATTTTCCCTGGTCCCGAAAATACTCGGCGATGGCCATGGCCGAGTAGGCCCCCTTAAGGCGCATCAATGCCGGCTCATTGGAGGTCGCCACCACGATCACCGATTTGGCACGACCCTCTTCCGAGAGATCCTTCTCCAAGAATTCGCGCACCTCACGACCCCGCTCACCGATCAAAGCGATGACATTGACGTCTGCCTCAGCTCGGGCCGCCATCATGCCTAGGAGCGTTGATTTTCCGACGCCTGATCCAGCGAAGATTCCCAGACGCTGCCCTCGGCCGACGGGGATCAGCGTATCGAGCGCCTTGATGCCGGTACCAAAGACCTCGCGGATCCGGCGACGCTGCAAGGGGTGAGGTGGTGGCGCCATGCACGGAGCCCGGAACACCGGCCTCACGGGTGGGAGCGCATCGATGGGTTCCCCCAATCCATTGAGAACGCGACCCAGCAAATCTGCCCCCACGGGAACCTCCAAGGGGTGCCCCAGGGCGACGACCTCGGACCCGGGATGAATACCATGGGTCTCCGCCAAGGGCATGAGAAGCACCCGACCCTGACGAAAGCCCACCACTTCGGCCAACGCGTCGCCCTTCTTGTGGCCACCCTCGATCCGACAAAGTTCTCCCACGGCGCAAAGAGGTCCCTCGCTCTCAATCACCAAGCCGATGAGTTGAACGACCCGTCCACGATTCTCGACCACACGAGTACTCCGCACACGCTCCAGTATGCCTCCCAATCGTTGACCCGGCGATGTGCCTGAAGAGTTCATGATTCCATCGATTGCCGCAGCAGTTCGAGTTTCACCTCTCGGCGGGCATCCACTGTCCCGAAATCGGTGTACACCAAGCAGCCCCCGCGCCCGACCTCCGAGGACACTTCGAAGCGGATGCGCTCGCCTCCAAGCTCCTTGAGCAATACCGGGCTGTTGACCCCCTCAAGGAGCGCAAGGTCTTCGGCATGGAGCTGCACCCGAACCCGACCCGTCTGGCGGAGCGAAACCAGCGCCTCCTCTAAGGCAGCCTCAACCATGCTGGGAGTGATCTCGATGCAGTTGACGACTTTGCGAGCCGTCTCCCATGCGATGCCGATGAGCGCCTGCTCGCAGTCTCTCACCACCTGGGGAATCGTGTTCTCGAGCTGGACGAAGAGCCGATTCTGGAGATGGCGCAAATCGGCGCGCTGCTGAACGAGTTGCTCGCTCAGAGCTCTTTCACCATCGGCGACCCCCCGCGCATAGGCCTCCTGCTCACGCAGACACCATTTGCGCTCCAATTCCGAGAGCGAGATCTTGATAACTTGGACCTCGCGGAGGGCTTCGATAAAAGCGATCGGGATCGGATTGGGTTTGAGTTGCATAATCAGGAAGAGCTAAGCCCTTCGTTGTCGGCCTCGGATTTGCGGACCAGTTCGATGATGCGCATCTGGGCTGCCTCGATATCGCGCAGCTTGAGCGGCCCCATGAAGCTCATCTCTTCTTGCACCGTTTCGGCGGCACGCTTGGACACCGCACTGAGAAGCGCTCCCTTGAGTGAATCGCTCGCCGTCTTGAGAGCCACCGCCAGATCGCGCAAATCCACCTCGCGCAGCACCCGCTGGAGAACCGGAGTATCCAAAGTGGCCACATCCTCAAAGGTGAACATCTTCTGGCGTATTTGCTGACCGAGCTCCGGATTGCGTTCCTCGATGTTCATCAGGAGCGCCTTGGTCATGTTTTTATCGAGCGAGTTCAGCAAGTTGGCAGCGCTCTTCAGGCCCCCGGTTTGATTGAGGGCGCGCGTGTGCTGGTTACCGAGCTTGCGATTGAGCTGTTCGACCACCTTCTCGACAATTTCGATAGGGGTCGCAGACAGAGTAGCCAGTCGCTCAATGACCTGATCCCGCAAATCGCTCCGGAGCATGATCAATAACTGGGAAGCCTTTTCGGGTGGCAGGTAGGAGAGGACTAGTGAGATCATCTGCGGCTGTTCAAGCTTGAGCAGATTAAAAATTTGCCGGGCATCTAGATCGACAATTTGCGTCATCGAGGAGACCGGCGTGCGGGTGGGCAGCACCCGAGTGATCACCGTGGCCGCCTTGTAGAGGCCCAGGGCCTTTTCCAACATCGATTGGGTGAAATCTAAACCGCCACGCAGAGAGGTGCTGGCGTGGATGGCCACATCTGTAAACTCCTTCAGGACGGTATTCTGCATCTCAATGGAGAGCATCCCCACCTTGGCCATCTCAGCGCAGATCGCCTCCAACTCGTCGGGCTGAAGCCCTCGAAGAAAGGAGATCGCCGCCTCTTCTCCCAGAACCACCAGGAGCAAGGCGATCTTTTGTGTCCGTGTCAGACGGGCAAAATCGGCAGGGCTCGAGGCCAGAATCTCGGGAATCGGATTAGCCATAGCGAATTACTTCGATTTCTCGGCGCCGCGGGTCATCCAGGTGCGAAGCGCGTGGGTCATATTGGCGGGATTTTCCTTCATGAGCTGGTTCATCATGTCCGCAGTCATCACGAAGGGTTGAACTTCATCCGGTTCGCTGGCGGGGCCGGCCCTGAGGCCGGAGGCGAAGCTATTCATCTGAGATCCGCCATCCCCGGAGGCGGCTCCGAGTGGGATTCCGATGGGGATTTCATCGATGCTAGTCTTCTGGAAGATCCGCCAGAACAAGGCCAGCACTCCGACACCCAAGAGCGGAAAAACTGAATCACGCGCAATATCGATCCAAAGACGCTGGCGCTCACTCTTCTCAAGACGCTGGGTCAGCTCGAGGGAGGGTTGATCATTGAAGGCGATTTCTTCGACCGACAGTTCGTCAATCCTTCCGTCCACGCTATTTGTGACAATGCCCAAGGCAGACCGGACGGCAGACCGGATCTTCATCATCTCAACCGGGCTGCGGGGCACGGCCACACGATTACTCCCGCTCACAGTGTACTCGATGGGGATGAAGACCGCGGCCGAAAGGCGCTTAGTAGAACCTGGGATTTGACTCTGCGTCGTGGTAATCTCGTTGATCTCGTAATTGTTCTGGGTGACTTTTTTGCTCGTGTTGTTCTTGGTCGTCGGAGACGTGCCGGCCGGACTGTTGGTGTCCGTATTGGCATTGGTCGCCGCACCCGGCGCGCCGACCGCGCCCGCTAGGGCCGAGCTCGTGTTGTCAATGCGCTCGTCGGTGATCGTTTCCGTGCGCTTCACCTGACTCTCCGGGTCAAACTTGGTCTCCTTCCGCTGCAGGCTCGTGTAGTCTAGGTCGACCGACACGCGCGCCATAACCCGCGCCGACCCCCCGACGTTGGGGGCCATAAACGACTCTACCTTTTTGGCTAAATAGTTTTCGTATTCGCGGCGTTGCTTGAGCTGCGACGAAGTAGCCCCAGTGATAGGATCATTATCAAAGGCCTCGGTCAGGAGGTTGCCGATGTTGTCGGTGATAGAGACCCCTTCCGGATTGAGCCCTTCGACCGCATTGGCAACGAGGAAGCGGATAGCATTCACCGTCGCGGCAGGGATGGGCACGTTACCCCGCAGCTTCAGGAACACCGAGGCGCTGGGTTTCTTCTGATACTCCACCAGTAGACGGTTCTCGGGCATTACGAGCATCACCTGGGCGGATTCGATGCCATCGACCCGTGAAATGGTCTGGGACAATTCTCCCTGGATGGCCCGCAGGTAATTGACCCGCTGCACAAAGTCCGAAATGCCGAAATTAGGCTTATCGAAGAGAGAAAACCCCGTCGTACCGCCACCGGGAATCCCCTTACCAGCCAATTGGATGCGCAGGGAATGAACCTTGTCGGCGGGCACCGAGATGCTACCGCCGCCCCGGACCTTGTAAGGAATTTTGCTCTCATCGAGCGCATTGATCACCTTGGAAGCCTCGGCCTCGGCAAGGTTGCCAAAGAGAACGGTGTAGTCTTCACGGCTCGACCAAACCGCGATGCCGCTCAAACCGAGCAAGACGACCAATCCGGCGAGGACGATCGAGACTCGCTGGTTGATGCCGATCTCCTTCCAGACGGAAGCCAATTGCTGCAGGAGTTCTTGGAAACTGTTGTTCATCACTTGGGGCCCTTAATCCTCAGACCTGCATCCGCATCAATTCTTGGTACGATTCGAGGAGCTTGTTGCGCACCTCGACCATCAACTGGAAAGAGACACTGGCTTCCTCCATGGCGATCATGGCTTGGTGCAGAGGCACTCCCTGCTGAGTGACCAAGCCGCGAACCGAATCTCCAGCGGCCACTTGCTTGTCAGCCACTTCGCCCACAAACCGACCCAGGGTGTCGGCAAAGGCATCTCGCCCCGAGACTCTCCCCAGCGAGGGGATACCACTCGGATTCACCCCCGTGGGCAGCGGCATCGCGTCCGGGAATGCCTTGTTGAACGGCTGTAGCTTTCCCATCTCCGAGTCGGGAATGAGTTTTCCCAAGTCTCCCATCCCCGCTTTCTGCAGAGACTCCATCCCGGCCTTGCCGAGGGGCGACTCCCGGAGGGCGGCCGGATTGAACATTCGGAGTGCGGATAGCGCTTCCATGGCAGTGTGTCAGTGGAGGCTCAGCGCTTGCCGATAGACATGGCCTGTTGGGCCAGTTGTCGGGCGTTCTTGACCACGGCGATGTTCGCCTCAAACGCCCGAGAGGAGGCGATGAGATCGACCATCTCCTCGTGGACATTGACGTTCGGATACCGGACGTAGCCCCGAGCATCGGCGTCGGGATGATCCGGTTTAAAAACCTCACGGAAGGGGCGAGTATCGGATTCAACACGGCTCACCCGTATGGAGGAACCACTGTTGGCATTGGTCCCGGCATTGTTGACTAGAGTCTCGAAGACCACCTGCTTGCGCTTGTAGGGCTGCCCATCGACGGAGCGGGTGACATTGGCATTGGCCAGATTCTGGGAGACGATCTCTATCCGGGTCCGTTCGGCATCCAACGCGGAGCGGGTGCTTTGAATGCTGGGGATGAGTTCGATCATGGGGGTGTTAGTCCGAAGGTTCAGCTACGACCCGTGATGGCCATTCTCAGCTTGAGCATGGAACCGGTGATGAGTTGGGCTTCTAGGGTGTGGGCCAAGCTGTTCTCATTCATGGCCAACATTTCCTGCTCCAAATTGACGGAATTGCCGTCGCGATTGGAGGCAACGGCCATCGGATCGACCGAAAGGGTCGGGACCGGAATATTGGCGATCTGACCCGGATCGTTGGCCTTCACCGCATTGGACAACTCCGCCTGGAACGACGGTGCCACATCGATTCGCTTGTAGTTCGGCGTCTCAACATTGGCCAAATTGCCGGCAATGGCCTGATGGCGCAGCACCGTGGCATCCAAGAGTTTCTTGGTGACCACATAGTTGGATTGGTTGAACAGCGTTTGAATCATGGACTCGCCTCCGTTCTAGCTGTAAAGCAACGACCATGCCGATCAATGGAACACCTGATTTTGTTGGGTTTTATCAGGAAAATCTCCCGCGAGTGACGGGATCAGGGCGGAACCGAAGTCCACCCATTCGTCTGCCTGGGCAAAACTTTCCGGCCAGCGGCTTCAGAGCCACTCCACTGGCTCAGCGGCTGAAAAGGGTCACCAGAAGGGCTCCCAGTAGCCACAAGACGGCCACCGCGCCGGCCTTCCCCAGACCCGTTCGGGCTAGGCGGTGACTCAGGTGGTGAGTGTCACCCACCCAGAAGGGCTGCCCTCTCCAGGTGCGCGAGACGACCACAAAAGCCATGTCGATCAGGGGAACGGCCACCACCGCAAACGCGACCCTCCAGGACTGTTGGAGCCCACCGTTGGAAATTGTAGAGGGCGTCACGGACAGCAGCGCCAAGACGGAGATCCAATAGCCGACCCATTGGCTCCCAGCGTCTCCCAGAAAGACCGAGGCGCGGGGATAGTTGTAGGGCAAATAGCCCGCCAGGCTTCCGGCGATCAGAGCCGCCCCACAGGCCAACTCGGATTGCCCCCGCCACAACAACGATGAGGCCGACACGGCGGTGGCCCCGATTAAACCGAGACCCGCAGACAGGCCATTCATGTTATCGCTCAAGTTAAAAGCGTTGGTGACCGCCACGATCCAGAACACCGTGAGCGGTGGCCCGAGAATTGCCATCCCGTCCGGAACAGGCACCTGGACCCCCCATCTCGCGACCAGGACGGCAATGATGCCCTGCACGAGAAACTTCGCACCGGCCCCGAGATCCCGACGGTCATCCCATGCTCCCAAAGCCAGCATGCCCACGGCTCCGGCGAGCAGCACTCCGAGGCGGCGCATCCCCTCGGTTCCAACCCAGAGAGATCCGACCTCCACGCTGCCCAGCACTCCTGACGATGCCAGGATCCATATGAGCAGTCCGCCCAAGAGCCCACCGGCCGATACGGTAAACCCGCCCGCTAATGGAATAGGTTGAGCATGAATCTTCCGGTGACCGGGATCATCGACATGACCCCATCGACGGCACAACGCTCGCCACAGGGGCAACGAGACGACCGAGATGACGCAGGTCAACCCGAATGCCCCGAGCACGGCGGAGACCTCGGATTTCATTGGAAGAGGTCTCCCGAGCGATGGAGCAAGCGGCGGTACAAGGCATCTAGGGATTGCACCAGTGCCTCCTCCGAGAAACGCTCCCGCACCCAAGATCGCCCGGTGACTCCGAGCCTCCGAGCCAACTCCGCATCCCCCGCCAACCGGGCGACTCGATCTACCAAACCGGGCAGGTCTCCTGGTTGAAGCAAAAAACCTGTCTCCAAATCCCGACACACCTCGGCGGCACCGTCACAATCAAAAGCAATCACCGGTTTCCCGGCAGCCAGGGCCTGAGGCAGCACCCGAGCCAAGCCTTCTCGGCGCGACAAGTGCACCAGTACATCCATCAAGCCCAGATATCGGGAGACCTCCGAAGGCGGCACCAGACCCGCAAAAACAAAACGTCCGGCCAAGCCGGGCATCGTGGCGGCCATGGTCTCAAAACGCGCGCGCCAGGGACCATCACCCAGCAACAGGAATCGCACAGTGGGGACTCGTCGCACCATCTCAACGGCGGCGTTGAACAGCTCATCGTGTCCCTTGAGTTGGAAGAGGCGAGCCACCTTGCCCACAACAAACTCACCGGGGCGGAGGCCCAGTCGCTCGGCCAGTTCCGGATCCCGCTGAACTCCAAGGAACGGAGCTAAATCAAAACCGCTGAAAATCCGGGTGTACTGAGTTGAATCACCGATGCCAGCGTCGAGGTATTGTCGGGCCATTGCCTCAGCGACCACCACAAAATGATCGGTTTGCTGCCCGGCGGCCCGTTCTGCGCCCCGGAAAATCGTGTTGGCAGCGGCACCCTGAAACGGACCAAAACTCGGCCCATGGATGGTGTGGATCACTTGGGGAACCCCGGCATGACGGGCTGCGAAACGTCCGATGATGCCCGCCTTGCCGCTGTGGGTGTGGACGATGTGTGGACGGGTGCGACGGAAGTGACTGCGAAGCCGCAGGTAGGCCAGCGCATCCATCAGCGGGTGAACAGGCCGAACAAGACTGGACTCCAAACGCAGGAGTCCAGGCACCGCTCGGGCGATGGGTTCAAGAGACCCCTCCGGTCCACTGGTGAGGCCCGAGATGAGTTCCACCTCCCAATCAGGAATTCGTCCCAAGCCAAGAACCGAGCTGAGAGTGTTCTCCTGCGCCCCGCCGACAATCAACCGAGTGATGACATGACTCACACGCATGGGATCAACAAAGGTCGATGGCCAGCGTTCCCAATGGTGCCGGTGGCCCTGGGGATTAGCGCGAGGGCTTCAGGGCGGCCAATCGGCTCATGACATTGGTCAATTCAGCCGTGCCCTTCGGAGCTAACTCAAGATAACGCTCCAATTGCTTCTGCTCCTCCGACGACTGGTTCTGTTGGTGAGCAATTTCAGCCAAACCAAAGCGAACTTGAAAGGTCTCGCGTCCGCCTTTAATCAGGCGCTCGTAATCGGCACGCGACTCGGGCAGTTGTTTGAGCATCAGTCGAGCGATGGCCCGATTGACACGGGCCACCGAATTGTCGGGCTCCTGGTCGAGAACCTTGGTTAGGGCCTCGGATGCAGGCCCGTACCGACCCAGTTGCATCAGGATGAGCCCACGACGGGAGGCAGGCGCTGGATCCAACTTGGCAACCGTTTCCCAAGACTCCGTCATGGCCAGAGCCTCATTGGTCTTGCCCAAAAGTAAGTAAAGGTAGGAAAGGTAATCGTAGAGTTCTGGGTTGCTGGGATTGAGGCGCCGAGCCTCCTGCAGAAAAACCTCGGCCTCTTGCAATCGGTTCATGGCGATAAGCACACGCCCCTCGGATTCAGCCAGGCCGGATTTTTCCACCGGAGTCCAGCCAGCGCGGGAAGAATCGGCTTTCAACCAATTCAAGGCGTTGGTCGCCGAAGTCAGATCACCAACGGCCAGCGCGGCCGCGATGAATCCGAAGTGGTTGAAATGATTGGTGGGTGACAACTGAGTGGCCCGAGCAAAGCCCACCGCGGCCCGACGCACCATGTCGTCCTTCTGGGCGAGGAGCGTCGATCCGAAAATGCGTAGGAATTCTGGCTCATCCACCGGTCCATGCACGTCGAGCAATCCCGGCTTTCCGTCCCAAATCTTGACCAGGTCCGCCGAGAGAGGTTTGCCAGCAACCAAAGCACGGTTCACCTCCAGATTAACCCGCGCCGCGGCATTGTCGGCGTTCAAACGAAGCGCCTCGGTGAAAAGAGTTCCAGCCTCCTTCAGGCGACCGCCCTCCTGAAGGAATACCCCGGAAGCATTGACGGAGCGGGACCACATCGCGGCCACAATCACCGCGTTAGAAGAGCCTCGAGCGGCATCCCGTACCACCGCATCCAACGAAGGCTGCACCTCACCCCAAAACCGGCGCACCTGATCCAACTCCGCCTCGTTGGCTGCGCTCGGTAGCAATGCTTTCCGAGGCAGGGCTCCGTGCAAGGATCCGACCGGCCGAAAGTCGAACGGCTCAGCAAAGAAGCTAAAGACGGTGGATGCGAAGAAGGTCTGATTGCTTTGAGCAGCCCGGGTGGCCAGCGTCAGCCAAAGTCCCGCGATGTTGTCCTTGGCCTCGGCGATTTCACGCAATGCCGGCCAACGCTCCGCATGCCGATTCGCCAAAAACTGTCGGTACACCCGCACTGGAGCCAACCGGGTGTTGACCAACAAATGCCCTCCATTGCCGGCCAGCGTCTCATTCCCGGCCGTCAGGGCCATGAACAGAGTAGAGTCATCGACAAACACCAACCCCGGAGCCCGATGGAGCGGAGCGAGCATGGTGCGCGAGTAATCCCGAAGACTGGAACCATTGTCGGCTAAGACAATCTTCCAGTTTTTGGCAACCAAGGCCGCAGGAACTAGAAGCGTCAGCGATACCACCAAGACTCCGGCCAAACGGGACAACCCCGAGGACAAAGGCGTGATCGAATAGGCGTGTCTAGAATCCGCTCGCCCGGTCCAGATCAGGAGATAATACCCCGCAAAATAGCCCACCACGAGGGAAGCACAGAAGGAGAATGTCAGCAGAGGAACCCCATAGCCCAACTGACGGGGGCTGAACTTCAAATCAAAACCGACAGCAATGCAAAGGCCGAACCAAGCGAGGACCAACACCTGCCAGGCGACCATCGTGGCCAAGGTGTCCAAACCGGCACCCATCCGGGAAGGCCAGCGGATACCGACTCCCACCAGCGGCGCGATCATCATCAGGAAGAGAAACAGAAAGCGGCCCCGCGGAAACAGGAGCAGGTGGTTCACCTTGAGCTCCAGGCCCGTCCGAAAAAGGCTCCAGAAGCTCTCGTCAAATCGTCCGGTCATGCGCGCCGACAACGGAATCCAGATCAGCAAGGAAAGACCCACCAACCCCGCCAGGAACATCCGAGACAGAAAACCCAAGTGGAAAAACTCCCATCCACGAATCCAGACGATCGCCACCAAGAACATCGGTGCAAACCCGATGAATGCATGACTGTTGGCGATACCGACCCCCATGAGGGCAGCGACAATCCACAGGCGGGATTCCTTTCGATCGAGTCGATATTCCAGCAGGTTTCGGATCGCTGCTGCGAAGATCAAAAGATCAATCATCTCCCCAGTAAAGGCCGTGGCATGCTGCCAGAACGTCAACTGGAAGGCCAAGAGACCCACCGCCAAAACCGGCGGTACCCAGGCTAAGGGAATGGTCAGCAACGCAATGTCCGAGAACTCACGGATGCGCTCCTCGTGGCGCCGATCATGGGGAAGCAACGCCACGCAGCGGGCCAGCAAATAGACCACTGCAGCAGCCATGGCTGCTGTGAGGATATTGGCCTGAGCGGGAAACTGGGCGCCCGTCAGCGAGGACACCACGAATCCGAAGATCTGGTTGAGAGGTTGGGAGAACGCGTTGTCAAAGCCCCAACCCGCCGCCTCGTAAACGGGCCGCAGGCTATTGACTCCGATCCAGGCATTGCGTGTGAGCAGGAAGACGACGAAAGCCGTTACCGCCAAGATCCATGGCAATCTCCGGGTGACGAAGAGTTTCGAGGAAACGGGGGCGTCATCCATAGGGTGGTACATAGTTTGGAAAACCCGCAGGAAAGGCAAAGTCGTTTCAAAACGAAACACGTTACAATCCCTTGGCTTCCCAGATGAGGCAGACCACCGAATCGCTCATCCCACAAGGCACCACTCAGCCCCACTCCTCGATCTCATCGGTAAATTTGTTGCCCCCCAAGAAACAAAAAGGCGCCCGGTACCGGGCGCCTTGAAAAGAATGACCGAAGGGAATCTTTCGATTACTTCGTGCCGAGGATCGCGTCCTTGGCGGCCTTGGCCACGCGGAACTTAACGACCTTCTTGGCCGGGATCTTGATCTCAGCGCCGGTGGCCGGATTGCGGCCGACACGGGCCTTGCGGTTGACCAACACCAGCTTACCTACCCCAGGGAAGGTGAAGGTGTTCTTGGCGTTCTTGTAGGCGAGCTCAGCGAGGGCCTCGAGAACCGCCAACGCTTGCTTCTTACTGATCTCGGCCTTCTCGGCAAGGGCTGCGGTGATCTGAGACTTGGTGAGGGCTTTAACAGCTTTGGCCATAAATATTGGGTTTAAGAATTGGGATGTGTGATTGACCTGAAGTGACTTCGGTGCGGATTTAGCAACGCGTCACACGCCGTCGCAAGAGAAAACCCAATGAAAGCATGGTTTTTATCTATTTCACCCCTTCCAGTGGCCCTGATATCGGTTTCCTCACGCGGGGACCTTGACTTGCACCACTCCCCCAACACCATCGGGATCCTCTTCGGGCGATTCGAAACAGAGAGCTCATAGCACCCTTGCCCGGGGATTGAACCAGAACGCCACCATGAACCCACGTCCAAAGACCCGATCGGTGACTCTCGGTCTTTTGCAACATGCCTGCGGGCCCGATCCCGAGGAAAATTTGAGGTTGTGTCTGGAAGCGGGCGCGCAAGCCGCAAAGAATGGAGCCCACATCCTTTGCACCCAGGAATTGGTCCGATCGCAATATTTCTGCCAGTCGGAAGAGCACAGGTATTTCGACCTCGCAGAGCCCATTCCAGGTCCCAGCACGCGGGCATTCCAACGTCTCGCCCAAGAACACGGGGTAGTCGTAATCGCATCGCTCTTCGAAAAGCGCGCCGAAGGCCTCTACCACAACACGGCCGTAATCATCGATGCCGACGGATCCTTGCTGGGCATCTACCGGAAGATGCACATTCCGGACGATCCTCTCTTCTACGAAAAATTTTATTTCACCCCGGGGGATACCGGGTTCCGAACATGGGACACCCGCTTCGGTCGCATCGGTGTGCTCATTTGCTGGGACCAATGGTACCCCGAGGCGGCTCGGCTCACGGCGATGAGCGGGGCTGAGATTCTCTTCTATCCCACCGCGATCGGTTGGCACCCTTCCGAGAAGGCCGAATACGGCGTCCATCAGCACGGCGCCTGGGAGACGATCCAACGCTCCCATGCGGTGGCCAACGGCTGCTACGTGGCCGCCGTGAACCGAATCGGTTTGGAACGCCCCATCGGCGGCGACGGGCTCGAATTCTGGGGGCAAAGTTTTGTCGCGGGCACCAGCGGCCAATTGCTAGGCAAGGCTTCGGTGGACCAGCCTGAAAATCTGCTGGTGTCCGTGGACCTGGCGAAGGTGGACGTCACTCGGACGCACTGGCCCTTCCTGCGCGACCGACGTATCGACGCTTATGGCGACCTCACACGACGCTACCGGGACTAACCCAGCGCCCCACGGGGCGCTAAGCGGACGCTGTTTGGTGATCATCGGGGGGACCCAAGGCCTCGGTTGGTCCGCGGCGCAAGCGTGCCTCCGCGAGGGCGCCCAGTTGGTCGTGGTGGGGCTAGACCCCATCCCGGAGGTTCCACAAACCGAGGATGTGCAAGATCGGTTGGAAGTAATTCTGGCCGACGCCCGGGAAACCGGGGTGGCCGATCAGGCCATCGAACGTTGTGCGCAGCGGTACGGTCAGTTTCACGCGCTGTACCACGTCGCTGGAGGCAGTGGACGGGCCTGGGGCGATGGACCCTTGCACACCATTCCTTTGGAAGGTTGGCAGCAAACCTTGGAACTGAACCTAACGACAGCCTTCCTCTCCAACGGCGCAGCGATCCGTTGGTTCCTTCGCAAAAATCAACCGGGTTGTATCCTGAACTGCGGATCAGTATTGGCGAGTTCCCCTTCCCCCAACTTGTTCGGCACCGCAGCTTACGCGACTGCCAAGTCTGCTCTGGTGGGCCTGACTCAGGCCGCGGCGGCCGCCTATGCCCCGCACAACATCCGTGTGAACCTCTTGGCTCCGGGACTCACCGCAACCCCTATGTCCCTGCGGGCCCAATCCAACCCCGTCATCCAAGAGTTCATCACCCGCAAGCAACCTCTGGACGGCGGCCGCATGGGTCGTCCGGAGGACCTCGATGCGGCGGTCATTTGGCTCCTCTCCGAGAGCAGCCGCTTCGTCACGGGTCAAGTCATTGCCGTGGACGGCGGGTGGTCGGTTTCTGATGCATTTCCATCGCAAGGATTCTCGCCCCAATCGGGTTCAGCACCCCTGGCTCCATGAATTCAACCTCGGAAACCGAGCCCTATTTCTTGGGCATCGACCTCGGTGGGTCCTGCATTAAGTCGGTGGTCGTGAATGCCAGCGGCCAGACCCTCGAGCACGAGTCCATGCCCTTTGAAGATCGGGCGATGGAATGGGCGGACCGGATCCGCGATCGAGTGGAGGCCCTGCGCCTCCGTCGAGGTGAACCAGCGGCGGTGGGGCTTTCGGCACCGGGACTGGCTGCCCGGGATGGCCGGTGCATCCTCCACATGCCCGGGCGTTTGCATGGGTTAGAGGGATTAGATTGGCAGCGATTTCTCACCGTTCCAACCCCGGTTCCCGTGCTCAACGACGCTCACGCAGCCCTCTTAGGAGAGGCTTGGATGGGAGCGGCCCAAGGGTTGGAGAACGTGTTCATGCTCACCTTGGGAACCGGGGTCGGTGGGGCGGCTATCGTCGACGGGCGCCTGCTTCGTGGAAATTTGGGGCGCGCCGGGCACTTAGGACATATCACCCTCGATTCTCGAGCCCAAAACGACGACGTCGGAACACCCGGATCTCTGGAAATGGCTATCGGCAACAAAACCCTGACCGAGCGAAGCCATGGGTGCTACACCTCCACCGAAACCTTGGTTCAACACGCCCGAGCGGGCGATCCCAAAGCGGTTGCTCTCTGGCAAGAATCGGTGCGGGGATTGGCGTTGGGCATCAACTCACTCATCAACGTATTGGACCCCGAAGCGGTCATTCTAGGGGGCGGAATCGCCCAGGCTGGGCCTGACCTGTTTGACCGACTTTCAGAAATCCTGGAGGGGCATGAGTGGCGTCCGAGGGGTGCCCGCGTGCGCCTTCTGCCAGCCGCCTTGAGCGAGTTAGCCGGGGCCTACGGCGCGGCGCGTCAGGCCATCCTGTCTCGGCAAGAGTGTTGACCACTGGCGCGAGGCACAGGCCTTGTTGGCGCAGAAATTAGCAACCGCTCCTCCAGAGGAAACAGACCAACCTTACGGTTCCGAGGCTGTTGTAGCCGGCCCCGTTAGAGGAGTGAACTCTGTTGGGCACTCTAAAAGAAAAAACCCACCTTGGTTGCCCAAGGTGGGTTTGAATAAACAGTCTAAAAATTACTTACGACGGCGCAAGAGGAGTGCTGCGGCACCGAGAGCGCCGAGAGCGATCGTGGTGGGCTCAGGAACGACGGGACCACCGGCGGCCGCCAAGTTGAAGCTCTTCAAGCCGCCCATGCCGCCGGGGATCGCCAAAGGATCAGCCGGGATGGCATAGGTGAAGGTCTCGGAGAGACCGGTTCCGGCAGCCTTGGTCAGAGCCTCAGCGGCACCGACACCAGCGACGGAGGAATCCCAAACCCGGACCTGCAAGGTCACGGTGCTACCCGCAGCGAAACCCGTCAGGGTACCGAGAGCGCCCGGACCGCCGGCGGCGGCCGGATTCCAGCTACCAGGGTAGGTAGTGGTGGAAGCGCGGAACGGAGACGGAGCGAAGGAGCTGGTCAAGGTGCTAGCGGAAGCACCGTACCAAACCTGAGCAACGAAGGTGGTGCCCGTCAGGGGCTTGCCAGCGGCGTCATTGACCAAGGCCAAACCGCGGTTGTTGAGGTCGATCTGTCCCTGACCGAAGGCCGAAACAGCCAGCGCCGAGGCGACAACGAGGTAAGCGAACTTATTCATGGTATATTCTGTTAAGACTGATTAGTTGACAGAGAAGTTACGAGCGTAGGTGCGAGCAGTGCCCTTGAGGAAAAAGCCCTCGCCAACCTTGACGGTCGGAGCGGAAGGAGCCCAAGCGCCGTCGACGAATTCCTTGGCGGCGAAGCCGGAACCGGTCCACTGATAAACAGTGTCACCCTCGGCGGCGGTCAAACCACCAGCAGCGGCGTCAGCCAGACCACCGGCCAGAGGCACGGGGACGGTCAGGAGGTTGTAACCAGCGGCCAAAGCCATGCTGTTGGCCAAGCTCACTTCACCGATCAAGGTGATCGTGGTGGCGGCCGGAACGTTGATGAAGAAACCTTCACCCGGAGCCAAGGTCATGGCCGGAGCGTCCCAAGCGCCGTCAACGAAGGCGTTGGCGACGTACTTGCCGCCGGTGAACTTGTAGACAGCAGTGCCATCCGGAACGTTCAGCACAGTGCCGATGGCGTTGTTGCCGTTGTTCAACTGATTGCCGATTAGGTTGTAACCCTTGGCGAGGCTCAGTCGGACATATCCAACGATGTTCTGGCTGGTCACCTGGGCGGAGCCAGAGACTGCACCGACAGCCGCGACGAAAGCGGCCAAGAGGAGCGATTTAGTGTTCATTGTGGTTTGATTTGTTCCGTGTGTGAGGAAGTTCTGTCAGGGCCTCAAGCGAGCGTCAACGGATTTTTCAGAAAAAAAACCGAACTGTCTTTCGGCGGCTGTGGCGGTGTTGGCCAAGAGCATAGCGATGGTCATCGGTCCCACCCCGCCTGGATTGGGCGTAATCCAAAGGCACTTGGGTTGCACTTCACCAAAAGCGACGTCGCCAACCAGGCGTGTTCCGCTCTTGATGGAGGGATCGCTGAGGCGATTAACCCCCACGTCGATGACCACGGCCCCTTCGCGAACCATGTCGGCTCGGAGAAACTCCGGGACCCCTATTGCAGCGATGATCACATCGGCCCGGCGACAGTGTGCAGCGATGTCACGCGTGGCGCTGTGGCACAGCGTGACCGTGCAATTGGCCCGAGACGACTTCTGGATCAGGATGGCCGCCATCGGCTTGCCCACGATGTTGCCACGCCCTAGAACCACCACCTCAGCGCCGTTGAGCGGTACGCGGCTGCGCACCAGCAATTCGTGAACGCCCACAGGCGTGCAGGGAAGGAACCCTCCCGCATCACCCAGCATGAGCCGCCCCACATTGATGGGATGAAAGCCGTCCACATCTTTTTGAGGCAGAACCGCTGAGTAGATTACGGCCGCATCGATATGCCGTGGGAGCGGAGCCTGAACCAAAATGCCGTGGCAGTGCGGATCGGCATTGAGGCGAGCGATGAGCACCAGCAATTCTGTCTGGGTCGTCGTCTCGGGAAGCACCGTGGTGTGGGAGAGAACTCCCAACTCCCGCGCCTTCTTCTCCTTCATGCCCACATACACTTGGGAGGCCGGGTCTTCTCCGACTCGAACAAAAGCCAGCCCCGGCTGGATGCCCTGATGCTTGAGAGCCGAGACGCGAACCAACGTCTCCTGGTGGATGTCGGCAGCAATGGCTCGACCGTCGATGAGATTGTTCATGGGGATTTGTTAGGCCGGGATCGGGCCGAGGCCACGATCAGACCTGAGCAGGGTTGAGGCCGCTCAACGGGCTGAAACTTCTTCAATGGATTGCACGCGCAAGAGCACTTGGGTTCGATTGCGGGGATCCACGTATTCTTCGGCGACCACTCGAACCGTCTTACCGCGAAACCCCGCAATGGGAGTCTTAGGGTCCTGACCCACCAAGAAACCTAACATTCCCTCACCCGCCTGCGGACTGCGCAGTTGGTAATAGGAGGGCGATTGAGGCTCCAGGCTCCGGACCACCTTGCCCACCCGGGTCACGATGCGAACCTTTTCGGGAGAATATTGGATCGACGACTGAGCGACGCCACCAGAGCGATCCGCGGAGGTCGCCTCGGATGCCCTGGGGCTAGGCAAAATCGGATCGACCGCCACGGCCACAGAAACCGGAGCCGGAACTGACGGAATGGCCAGCGAGGGCGGCGGTGTCGGCAATGGCGGCACGGGAGCCACAGAGATCGCGGAGGACTTCGAACGGGTCGGATTCGGATGAGGAACCGCCGGCAAAACTGGATCACCAGAAACCGGATCACCCTCTGCCGGGAGAATCCCACCGGTCTTTACTGCCGCGAGCTTGGCCGCCGGAGCGCCTGAGACTTCGGTGAACTGGGCTCCCACGTAGGCCGACAGGCCCGCGGGCGGTTCCACTTGCAGCCAGCCATCCGATTCACGGATCTCGCTCAGGGTCGCGCCTTTCTTAAGCACGCCCAACTCGCCGTAATTGCGGCCGGGGCCCACCCGCAACCGGGCCTCGGGGGCTTTGATTTGATGTGAAGCCCGATCCACCAGTGGCCCATAGACCCAGACGGCAACCTTGGCGGGCAAGGCGATGCGAATGAAACCGTCTTTGCTGCTCCCTTGGGTTTCTACCGTTTCCCCTCGCTTCATCCAGACAAGCACTTCGCCATCCAAGGAGGGTTGGGAGCGGACATTAACTCGGTCGCCCCGGATCACAACCGTGTCCGCCAACGCTGGGATCGCGCAGGTCAGCGCTGCGAAGAGAAGGAATCGAGGACGAAGATTGAGGGACAAAAGGACCGAAACGGACGAACAATTCATGCGTTCGAAAGCAATGACCGGATTTCGGTCGGCGTCAATGCGCGCCACTTGCCCAGCGGTAATTCTCCTAGTTTGATAGGTCCGATCTGAGTCCGTCGTAGCTCAACGACCGTGTGCCCCAAGACCTCGAAGAGACGGCGAATTTCTCGATTCCTGCCTTGAGCCAACTCCAACTCAACAACGCTGTGGGAGTTGTTGGCATCGACCAATCGAATACGTTCGGCCTTCAGCATTTCACCCTCGTGCTCAACTCCCTGAGTGAAGCGGTTCAATTGCGAGGATTCCAATCGTCCCTCGACGACTGCCACATACTTTTTGTGCACGCCGTACCGCGGGTGGGTAAGTTTCAGCGAGAAGTCACCGTCGTTGGTGAGGAAGATCAGCCCCTGACTATCTCGGTCCAAACGCCCCACAGTGAACAAGTTAGACCACTCGGCCGGCAGAAGGTGGGAGACGACACGGCGTGTTTCCGGATCGATCCGGGTACAAATGAAGCCGGGCGGCTTGTTCAGCGCGATGTAGAACTTCTTGCGGGTCCGCACCGGCGCCCCTTCCACCGAGACCGCGTCGTGAAGCGGGTCCACCTTGGACCCCAACTCGGTCACCACACGCCCGTTGACCGTCACCACCCCGCGGAGAATTAATTTTTCAGAGGCACGCCGCGAGGCGACACCGGCATCTGCAAGAAACTTCTGAAGTCGGACAGTGGACATGGGATGGGGGAAAATCGCGACGCCGACTGCGGGTTACCTGAATCACCCACAATCGGCGTCATTGGAGTTTGAGTCCGTAATTCTGGACGTTAGCCCGGCAAATCGGAGTCTGCGTTGGAGACGCAGAGCTTTTCCGACCGGGCAGTCCGCACGATTACTCGGGCGGACGAGTCTTGCGCAGACCGGTCACGCGATCGCCTTCCTTCCATTGGGAACGGCCCTTGAGTATGGCGACGCGCTCGAAGCGCTTGAGGACATTACGTTTGGCCCCGGTGGTCCCGGAGGCGCGTAGGCTGTTGTGCTGCGACATAAAATCGAATGTTCCGCTGGCGACGATAAAGGCCCCTCGAATGGGCCGACCGCAACCAGCGAGCCCGTGGTTGTAGCGGGAGGCGTGGAAGATGCAAATCGGATTTTTCATAGAAATCGCATTCACTGCCCTGCGCCTCCCTTGTTTACCCTCACTTTCCGCATGCATTCCCAGCCCTTCCAGGGAGAGGGTGAACGCCATGCCGCTGGTGGCCCAATCAACTTTTCAACCCCTGATAGGGCTAGGAAACCCCCACCTGCAAACCCTTCTTCCGGCCATCGCACGACACATGCCTCCCCTGCCCTGGTCTCGGGAACGGTTGGAATTGGCGGATGGGGATTTTCTCGATTTGGATTGGCTCAATCCTGGGCATGGCCGATTGCTCATCCTTTCCCACGGCCTGGAAGGACACTCCCGCCGTCCGTACGTCGCCGGCCTAGCGCGGGCTGCAGCCCGCCGAAATTGGTCGGTGCTGGCCTGGAACTTCCGAGGCTGCTCCGGAGAACTCAACCGCCTGCCGCGGTTTTACCACAGCGGGGCTTCCGAAGACCTCGCTGCGGTCGTGACCCACGCGGCACAGACCGGCCGATTTGAGGTGCTGGCACTCGCCGGATTCAGCCTCGGCGGTAATTTAACGCTCAAATACCTGGGCGAACGCCACGCCTCAACGGTGCCTGTCGCCGCCGGAGTTGCCCTTTCCACCCCGTGCGACCTGGCGGCGGCCTCGGCCGCGATGGAGAGGCTCCGGGTCTGGCCCTACATGTCCCGATTCCAGAAGGAAATCCTGCGCAAATGGAGCCTCAAAAAAGCACTGTTTCCAGGGCTGATTCCGGAGATCAATCCCCGCTACCAGCGAACTTTTCGCCAGATCGACAACACCTTCACCGCGCCTCTCCACGGGTTCACCCATGCGGAGGCCTACTGGCAAGCGTGCTCGGCCAACGCCTTCCTGCCGTCGATCCGAGTGCCCGCCCTCATCCTGAATGCGGCGGACGACCCGTTCCTGGCCCCCAGCTGTTTCCCGTACGAATTCGCCCGCCACAGCCCTTGGGTTCATTTGGAGGTTCCAAAGCACGGTGGTCACGTCGGGTTCATGGACCGCTGGGGATCCCAGTGCGATCTTTGGTCCGAAGTTCGGGCCCTCGAGTTTCTGGAGTCGTTCTGCACGGTGTGAATCAGCCCCCTTCGTCAGCGGAACCGCGACAAACCCCGCGATCGAGGGCTTGCCAATCTCTATCCATCGTCCATCAAGACGGTGTGCTTCACCGACTCGTCCTCGCGTTGTGCCTGTGGGTCAGCCCACTCCTGGCGGAAGACTGGCCCCGACTCTTGGGACCACGGCTCAATGCCACCAGCTCCGAGAGCGGCCTCCTGCCCCGCATTCCTAGCAATGGCCCTCCAGTACGCTGGGACAAGGCCATCGGCACCGGATATGCGGCGCCATCGATCGCGCAGGGTCGACTCTTTCTCTTTCACCGCCAGGGAAACCAGGAACTCACCGAGGCTTGGGACGCCCAAACAGGCACCCCGATCTGGAAGCACACGCAGCCGAGCTCCTACCGCGACCCCTATGGCTACAATAACGGACCTCGCTGCACACCACTCCTTCATGACAACCGGGTGTACACCTTTGGGGCTGAAGGGCTTTTGAGCTGCCTCGAGGCCGAGACCGGCAAACAGCTCTGGCAGCGCAACACGGCCGCGGAGTTTGAGATTCCTGGGGCTTTCTTCGGCGTCGGCAGCACCCCGTTGATGGAAGGCGGGAGGCTGCTGATCATGGCGGGCGGACAACCCAACGCCACGGTGATCGCGGTCGATCCGAAGACGGGGAAAACGCTCTGGGAATCGGTGGGCGAGAAGAATTGGACTGGCCAACCCATGCTCGGATGGCCCGGTGAGCGAACCGTCGAGTGGCGGCGCTGGGAGAAGACCGCCAGCTACGCCTCCCTGATCGCCTCAGAAATTCACGGACGACGTGTGGTTCACGCCCTCACCCGACAGGGACTCACGGTGCTCGATCCCAACAACGGCCAAGTACTCTTCAGCCGCTGGTTCCGCGCTCGAGCCGATGATTCAGTCAATGCCATGACCCCCTTGGTGATCGGGAACGATGTACTCATCTCCAGCGCCTATTACCGTTCCGGATCGGTGCTGCTGCGCGGAAGCCCCGGGGCTACGAACTTCACCGAAATCTGGTCCGGTCTGGGATTGGAGATGCACTGGAGTCAACCCATCCGAGTCGGGGCTCATCTCTATGGCTTCAGCGGACGCAATGAGCCCGACGCAGTCTTGCGCTGTGTGGAGTACGAGACCGGCACGATGGCCTGGGAGCGCAGCGAACGCTGGCCGCCCCACAGTGCCGAACAGCCCCCAGTCTTCGGCCGCGGCTCCTTCATTCTGGCCGAGGGCCGACTCCTGGCTCTGGGCGAAGGCGGCTTGCTCGGGCTCTTCCAACCGAACCCGGGACGTTGTGAAGAACTCGGACGCTGGCAGGTCCCCTCGCTACATTATCCCTGCTGGGCCGGACCTGTCCTTTCAGGCGGCCTCCTGTACCTACGCAGCGAAGACCGACTGGTGTGCCTGGACCTGCGCGCCACGGCCAAACCTTAAGTCTTGAGACCTTGAAGCGAATCGGTGATCGACCCCAACGGCGCGTCTGCCCTTTCCTCTCGCCCCATGGACTCGTGGCTATCCTTTGAAACTCGGACGCGACTCGACCTCGCGTTGGAGAGCCATCGTCACTGGACCGGTCGCGATCTGGTTCCTGAATTGGCAGCGATGGGGACTCCAGAGCGGTACGAAGCCTTGTGGTCGATGCCCAGGGTACTGGTCTCCCACGGCATCGAGGAGGACCCGGTTTTCTGGTACGGGAATCAGGCAGCCCTGACCCTCTGGGAACTCGATTGGAAATCCTTCACGCGGACCCCTTCGCGCTACACAGCCGAAGCACCCCTTCGCGAGGAGCGCGCCGAACTGCTGGACCGGGTCACACGAGCCGGGTTCATCGACGATTATGCCGGGATCCGCATTTCCAAGACCGGGAAACGCTTCCGCATCTGGCAGGCCGTAGTGTGGAACCTGCGCGACCGGCAGGGCTCGTTCGCCGGCCAAGCTGCCTCATTCACCGATTGGGAATTTCTACCATGAAGACCGCCGCCATCCTCGGAGCCTCCGCAGACCCTGCCAAATTTGGACACAAGGCCGTCCTCGCCTACGCCCTTCAGGGCTACACGGTCTGGCCAGTGAACCCCAAGGAACCGCACATCGCCGGCCATCCCGCCTACCGCGACATTGCCTCTCTCCCGGGCCGCCCCGAGGTAATCAGCGCCTACTTGCCGCCCCTCATTTTGCTCGGAATTTTGCCGACCATCGCCCAAAGGGGCTGTGACGAACTCTGGCTTAATCCCGGTACTGATAGTCTGGAGGTGGTCGCAGAGGCTCAGCGCTTGGGGCTGCCGATTATCCGGGCCTGCAGCATTGTCGGACTCGGCCTATCCCCCGCCCCACTGAATAGTTCCGACGTGCTCGAGTGAATCGCCTTCCACCGGAGCACGGAAGTCCACCCCAACACACTTGGACTGGACTGCCGGCGCCGTTGAGGTTCAATCACGGGATGGCTTCCTTGACCCATGCGCTCATGACTGCCGCCGCCTTGGCCGCCCTACCTCTCTCCGCCGCCAAACACTTGCTCTACGTCGGCACCTACACCGGCCCGAAGAGCGAGGGTATTTACGCCTTTCGCTATGACGATGGCACCGGAACCGCCGAACCCCTCGGCCTAGCAGCCAAGTCTGCCAACCCTAGCTTCCTGGCAATCCATCCCAACGGGCGTTTTCTGTATGCGGTCAATGAAACTGACCAATGGCAGGGCAAGCCCGGTGGGTCGGTCAGTGCCTTCGCCATCGACACCGCCACGGGCAAACTGCGTGAACTGAACCAGCAATCCACGATGGGTAACAGCCCGTGCCATCTGTCCGTGGACGCCACCGGAAATCACGTCCTGGTGGCCAATTATGGCGGTGGCAGCGTGTTATCTCTGCCCATCCAACCCGATGGCGGCCTCACCCGACATACCTTCCTCTCGCAGCACACCGGCGGGAGCATGAACCCGGCCCGACAAAAGGATCCGCACGCCCACTCGGTAAATCTTTCGCCGGACAATCGCTTCGCCTATGTCGCCGACCTGGGCACGGACCGCATCCACGCCTACGTTTTTGAATCGGCCCGAGGACTCACCGCTGCCAAGCCCCACCTCGACACCCGCTTGAAGCCGGGAAGCGGGCCCCGTCACTTCGCTTTCAGCCCCGACGGTCATCACGCCTACGTCATCAACGAGATACTCTGCACGGTGACCGCTTTCCGGCACGAACCCGCTACTGGCAGACTCTCCGAAGTGGGATCGGTTCCTACGGTTCCGGCCGGAACAGACATGACCGGGGTGTCCACGGCTGAGGTGAGGGTTCACCCTTCCGGGAAATTTGTCTTCGGCTCAAACCGGGGACACGATTCCATCGCCGTTTTTTCCCGAGACCTCACCACTGGGGCCCTGACCCCGGTGGAAGTCCGCAAGATCGGCGGGCAGACCCCCCGAAACTTTGTCATCGATCCGTCAGGCCATTTCCTGCTGGCCGCAGGACAAAGCTCGAACGACATCCGCTCGTTTCGCATCGATCTGACCACGGGCCATCTTACACCGACGGAGCAACACTGGGAGGTTGGTTCCCCAGTGTGCCTGCGGTTCGTGTCTTTGAAGTGACTTAAACTAGGCTAGCCCAGCGAGGGTCGGCCGATAGTTTGCGGACCAAGTCTTTGATCTTCTGGGACTCAGACTTGGAGGCCACCAAGGTGGCGTCATCGGTGAGCACCAAGATGCAGTCCTTCACACCGACGAGGGTAATGGGGGTGCGACCCCGGGTGCGACTATCGAAGACGATGTTACAGGCCGCATCCACATGCACCACATCGCCGACAGCGGCATTGCCATCGGCATCTTGCTTGAGGTGGCGGGCCAGCGCCGGCCAAGCCCCCAGGTCATCCCAGTCGAAACGACCATCGGCCACGACCACGTTCTGAGCTTTTTCCATCAAGGCGAAATCAACGCTAATCTTCGGAATCTTGGGGTATTCCTGGGCCAAGACTGTTTCAAGCCGCTTGGGACCTTTGGCCGCTGCGGCAAACCAGCGCTGACAGGCTTGGTGCATCTCCGGCTGGTGCTCGGACAACGCGTTGGTGAGGGTCACAAACGACCATACGAACATTCCGGCATTCCATCGGTAATGCCCCGAGGCCAGGTATTCCTGCGCTTTTTCCAGGGAGGGTTTCTCCACGAACCGCTCGACCTTGAAGAAAGGGGTCTTGAGTGCCTTGCCCGCTGCGGGTGCCGGCAAGGCTTTCCCGGAATGGATGTATCCGTAGCCGGTCTCCGGGCCGGTGGGCTGAATTCCGATGGTGACGATCACCTGCCCTCGCGCTGCAACGTCCAAGGCGTCGGACAGCACCTGACGAAAACCCTTCTGGTCGTGGATGACATGGTCGGCCGGCAGCACCGCCATGACCGCAGTCGTCGAACGCGCCCCGACCACCGCCGCTCCCAATGCGACTGCGGCGCAGGTGTCGCGACCCACGGGCTCGCCAATGACATTTTCTTTGGGCAACTCCGGCAACTGCCGCCGGACTTCCGCCGCCTGAACGGCGTTGGTGATGATGAGAATGTTAGTCAACGGCACCAACGGTCGCACCCGATCCACGGCCTGCTGCAGAAAGGAACGCTCCCCCAAGAGGCGGATAAGTTGCTTGGGTGTCTTTTCACGACTGACGGGCCAGAACCGCTCGCCTCGTCCGCCAGCCATAATGATCACGAAGCGGTTCGCCGAACCTCCGCGAACGACGGGCGCGGAAGAGGCTGTTTTCCGGGACACAGGCCAGGATGTCGCGGCGGGCGATTTTTTGACGTTCTTCAGGATCTTGGCGACTTTGGAAGCCGCCTGAGGGGACTTCGCCTGGGGGCGTTGAACCGGCGTTGCGGTACGGGCCGACTTCTTGGAGGGCATTGGCTTCATGAATTCGATGTTCAGCCATCGAACACCAGGATTCACCCCGACTCCAAGGGTTTCATTCGACAACTGCGCGTTGACAGAGCGCTCACAAGGGTCGAATCGCCGCTTTCCACTCCAGTTCAAACCCCTCCTCCCGAAGCCGCTTCTGGAACTCGGCCGTCAAGTCCGCCTTGGCATGAACCGCGGCCGGCGTGAGCTGACGATCCACGCAAAAGGCAGCCAACGCCCCGGCGGCCTCTCCAATGTTCCACTCCACGGGGTGCAATCGATAGCAACCGTTGGCAATATGTGTGACCCCCAAGCACTTGCCCGCAGCAATGAGGTTCTCCACCCGCCTCGGCAGCAGCGCACCCAACGGGATCTGGAATGGGAGACTGGAAACATCGACATAGTTGCGACCACTGGTTGAGGGATGCAGGTCGATGCGATAGGCTCCAACCCCCACAGAATCCCGAAATGGCGTGGCCCGAACCGTCTCGGCGGCGGCACCGGTCTCGGCCTTACGGAGGTCGGTGGAAATATGGCGTTCGGTGACCGTGAACTTCGCGCGAATGCGACGGCTTTCACGAATGTACGGAGCCAGGGCAAACCCGTCGGGAGTACCCAGCACGCCAGCACTGGGCTTAAGACCCGGCCAACCCGTCCCACCGTCCGGACGCGGCGCGTCGGTTTGCAACCAATAGATGAGACTCCGACTCAACGCCTTGGCCTCAGCCTCACGCTGTCGACGTTGCTCCAGGGTAACACCCGGACCCACCAGCGGGGCCAACCAGTGATCGTTCTGAGGCCAGTTCACCAGGCAGACCGAGGGGAATTTCTTTGGATCCTGGAAGCGGGACGCATCGCGAATGCGACGATAGGTCCACAAGTTGGGAAAAGCCCCTTCCCCCACCGGATCGAAGGGCAAGGTCCGAGGCTGAAGGGTGATGGGATGGGAATGTTCCCAGGCAAATAATCGACCCGGCCACGGTGGCGTCATCTTGGGTGCATAATCCCGCCACCGGGCGTAGTCGTCCGGGCGTTGGGTTACATGATTTTGGCCTGCATGGTGTTCCAAGCCAAAGCACCAAGTGATGGCCTGCTGATCGAGCGGATCGGCTTTCTCTGGAGCGGAGGGCTCATCGGTTTCCGATCGAGATTCGGCCCCGGTCACATGTTCCACTCCGGCCAATGGCAGCAAATCACCGAGTTCCGTGGCTTCCAGCACCCACGACGCCGACACCACCCGTCGACGACCTCCAGTCACTGCCTCAAAGGTCACCGATTCGATTCGATCTCCCTGCACCGAAGCGGCGACAGGACGATGCCCCAGCAAAAGGGTCAGTCGTCCGTTGGCAATGTGCGGAGCCAGCATCGATTCCAAAACAGCCAAAGCCAGTCGCGGCTCATGGCACAACCGGGAGACCCATCCGCCACCTGGATTGATCCGCGCCACGGACTTCGAGGCTGCGTTCAGCGACGAGTGCCGCAGAAAACCCAACCGAACCTCATCTCGGAACTGTCGGTAACTCCGAGTACAGCCCGCCTCCTCGATCCAAGGATGCTCATCGGGCGGCACCGCTTGAGAGGTGAGTTGACCTCCGATCCAAAGGGTCTCTTCGGAGAGCACAACCCGCTGTCCCGCGCGGCACGCTGCCAAGGCTGCCGCTACACCGCCTACCCCACCTCCGACAATGAGCACCGTGGCAGACATTGAGGTCTTTCGTCGCTCCGAGGCGCCCAAATCTGGGGCCGCAAGCCAACCGCCACCCCACCCCATCGCCGCCAAAAACGCTCGCCGATCCATGACGGGCAAGCTGACATCAAAAGGACTGAGTTGCGAGCGCGATGCCTGACTCATCCGGATGCTCCGTTGCTCTGTTTTGTAAAAATTCGTTACAAAAAATAATTCATTTTTAGGAAATTTCGAAATCCCCTTTCCGATGCCGATCACTGTATTAAAGAAAGCAAATCCCACCGCTTACTGTGATCGACGCTCCTACAACGAATGCCCAGTGGCTGACTGCCGCTAAGGACCTCTCGGACAATAAGACTTGGGAGCAGCTCTCAACCACATACCGAGTCCCAATCCTCGACCACTGCGCGAAGGGTGGCCTGACGCCTCAGGAGGCCGAAGAGATCACTCAGGAAACCTTCTGCCAACTGGCCCTCCAAATTGAAAAGACCGGAGGCCATTGGGAACACAAAACCCTTCGCGCTTGGCTGACCGACATCGTCAACCGGCACATCATCCACTACTTCAAAAAAACACCCCACCAGTACCTCTCCCCCAAGGTGCTCACCTTGGTGCAGCAATGGATGGATCCAGCGAACGGGGGTGGAATCTCGTCTGAAGAACGTATCGAGGCCGAATCCCACCTTTGGGCCCTTTCTCTCAACCGAGCCCGCAGTCAGGTGTCACCCCGTCACTGGCAAATTTTTGACACCTACGTGATCCAGGGGCTTTCCTCTCAGGAAGTCGCCCGGCACTTCAACACCAGCCACTTCAATGTTCGCCTGATTGCCCACCGTATTAAAAAGGTGGCTCGCCAGTCTTACAATCAACTCCTGAGCGAGGAGATGATCATTCCCAAGCCATGACCGGGTCTGGACCAGCGTTGCCCCCGGATTACGAGCTGATCCGATCTATTTCCCAGCGGCCGAATTCCTGGGTATTGCTAGTTCGAGATTCCCAGTACCGCCCCTGCTGCCTCAAACTGAATTATTCGACAGACCCAGCCGAACTTCAGGAGCAAATCACCTTGCGCAACGCGCTCATGCGCGTGTCCCTGAAGACTCCCGGCCTGCTGCCGATGCTCGATTGGGGGGTCAACACCAATACTGGAATCCTGTGGGAGAAATTCCCATTGGCTGACGATGTGACCGGGACCATGCCCGAGGATCCTGCCGCCTACCGCCCCATGACCTTGGCCGAGTGGTGTCGGCAAAACCCCGAGCCCACCACCCAGACTGTGATTTCATGGGGCATCCGTTTGGCCTCCGCGCTCACTGCACTTCATGACGAAGGGTTGCTCCACCTGGACATCAAGCCCTCAAACATCCTCTTCCTCGATGGGCTTCCCACCTTGGGCGACTACGGGTCGGTAAGCCGATCGGCGCAGCCCCATCGGCACATGGGCTCCGATGGTTACTACCCTCCCGACAAGCACGGTTCACACGCGCTCGATGTCTTTGCTCTCGGACGCACCCTCTACGAGGTCTGGAGCGGCTTTGACCGCTACCACTTTCCCAACCTGCCAACCCGCTTGCTCAAGGCCCCGGAGTGGGAATCGCATGGCTGGATGTTGAACGAGTCGTTGATCCGGGCCACGGACGTGCGGGTCACCCGACGTTTCTCAGTGGCAGCCCAGTTCGGGCAGGCGCTCTCCGAGGCCGATGAGGGGCGAACCCGACTCTCCCGACGCAAGGCGGCCGCAGCGCTGCTGACCCTGGGTGCCGCGGTTGGCGGATTCTCTATCGTCCGAAACCTACCCTCCCACCATGCGGTGTGGCACCACCGATCCAAGGCCCGGTTCGGCTACGAGCAATGGATCGCCAGCGAGCTCACCTGTGACTGGAACACCCGGATGCTCTACTGCGTCACGGCCGATGCCCGTGGGTCCTTCTTTCAGCGCTACGACTTGGAGCGCTTTCAATGGAAGTACACTGCCTACCCTAAAGGCCCGCATCGCATCCTCTTTTCCACCTTCTCGCCATGGTCGGAGGAACTCATTTTCTGTGAATCGGTTTCCGGTCAGGTGTTCCGGATGCCCTTGGATGGATCCCCACCGGAGCCCCTGCCTACCCAGCTATTGAACCAGTTGGATTTTACGGGTTCGGGTTACGTCAACCCGATCCAACAGCGCATCGGCCAGTTTGGCGGATACGGCAATTTCCGGGTGCACAACCGCCGCCACGAATACGACCCCAAGACCGGGCTTTGGGAACAAATCTCCGAGACCTCTCCCCAATTGCCTTGGCCGCGGGGAGGCACACAGATTTTTCCCGGAAAAGACCGTAAGACTTGGTTCATGATGGGCGGCTCAGGAAATCGAGAAGGGCAGGAAGGGCTTCGGGAAGCGAACCTCAAATCCTTCACAGGCACCTTTTACCCGTTGGGGGATTTTTGGCGACTCGATCTGACCACCCAACAGTGGCGTCCGTTGTTGGGGATCCAGGAATGGACCCCACCGGGACTGCAAAAAGGGATTTATCACCCAACTCTGGATTCGGTGCTCTTCCTCACGGGCAGCGAACCGACCCGTCCGACTCCAGCACACGTTCATCTGTGGACCGAATCCGGAGAGCACCTGCCTCAAGCCCTCCCCAACCGAGGCGACTCCCCTCCTCCACTGTTCCGATGCTGGACGCTGCTCGTCGAACCCGGTTCGGGGGATCTTTGGGTCTTCGCAGATGAGGGGATCTTTACGGTCAAGATCCGGGCCGCCTGAGTCTTCAAACGGTGTCACTCCTTAGGCCACGAAGACTTCCACATCCGTATCCGCGGGCAGAATTTGCAGCCAACCGAATTACCCCCAACGGAGACCCTCGTAATTCCGGCCGGCGGCATAGAGCGGGGTGGTCCAACTAACAAATCACTTCCGCCAAAAATGGGAGAAGTGACAGAGGAGGATTAAAAAACTCCGTCGGAAAACGCTTGATCCAAGGCATCCTCATCCTTAGCTTCGCGGCTCCTTTGTGCACCCGTAGCTCAATTGGATAGAGCGGCTGACTACGGATCAGCAGGTTCCAGGTTCAACTCCTGGCGGGTGCACCAGGTTATTTCCTCTCGGTTATTTCCTCTTGTTTCAGCTACGTTCCGAAATCCTCGGAATTGTCCCGTTTTGGAATCTGCGGTTTGGCTGGAATCTCGGATCCTTTTTTCCCAAGACGAGCACCAACGGTTCTTCTGTCTTCTACATAAGACCGAATACGACCGGGGCCCGCCAAACTTGATAAGAATTTGTTAGGGCAACCGACGAGCTCAGG
>SXGS01130131.1_pt1 | contig 32123 bp, 17 predicted proteins | sample 3174681 | NCBI WGS metagenome assembly SXGS01 (sample SAMN11356861, study PRJNA531348) | freshwater metagenome | isolation source: freshwater sample F1-80 | place: China: Fuxian Lake, Yuxi | collected 2017-12-25 | reverse complement strand
GCCGCCGCACTTCTGGGCCCTGGCCCTCTACAAGCGCCTCGATTACAGCCGGGCGGGGGTGCCGATGCTGCCCGTGGTCAGCGGCGAGGCGGTCACGAAGCGCCAGATCATGCTCTACACCGTGCTCCTGATGCCGGTGACGGTGTCGCTGGCCTTCGCTGGCATGGGGATCATCTATCTGGTCGCCGCGATCGTGCTGGGCCTGATGTTCTGCTTCTGCTCGGCCAAGATCCTCACGACCGAGGGCGATCTGTGGCCCAAGCGCACCTTCGCCTACTCGATCATCTACCTCGGGCTGCTCTTCGGCGCCATGTCGCTCGACAGCCTCCTGGTCGAGCCGCTCCTGACGCCCGCAGGCCCGATCCTTGAGATTGTCCCGGTCGTCTCCACCGCCCTTGATCCGCTCGCGGCGCTCGGCGCGACCCCCTGAACTCCAGGAGAGGCCGATGAGGGCGGCAGCCGCGCAGCTTCGGGAGACCGACTTGAGGGCCGCCTTCCAGGACCTGTGCGAGGTCTTCCCCCGAGGCGTCTTCTACCGCCGAGGCAGCTTCATCGCCTTCAGCGCCGAGCGCCGTCGCCAATGGCTCGACGCCCGCGCCGCCCTCTGCCCTGGCCTGGACGCCTTCGTCGAGGCCCTGACCGACGGGCTGGAGAGCAAGTGGTTCCTCGGCGACGCCCCCGCCGCGGCCTCGGATCGCGTCGGCGACATGAACCGCTTTCGCCAGCTCCTCGGGGCGCTCTTCCTCGGCCTGGAGGCGCTTGAAGAGGGCGTCGAGGCCGAAGAGGCGCTGGAGCGGTGGTTCGCGCCCGCGCCCTGCTGGCTGCTGGCGGGCTTTGACCCGGCCCACGTCGCCCGCCTCAACCCCCCGCTGGCCCGCCGCGCCGTCCTGAGCGCCCCGCCGCCCGGGCTCTCGCCCGAGAGCCCCGAGGCCCACCCGGCGATCGCCGCCGGGCCCGCGCTTCGCCCGCTCCTGCGCCGCCGCCACCTCCTCTTCTGGTACGATGACGACGCCCGCGCCCGCTTCACCTCGCCCGGCCCCGAGGGCTTCCCCGACGCCCTGGCCCTCAAGCTCGACCACGCCGACGCCCAGGCCGATCAAGAGGTCGAGGCCCTGGCCCTGGCCCTGCGAGCCCGCTCCCCGCACGACGTCAACGCCCTGATCTTCCACCTGCTGGCCTGGATCTCCTGGTCCGAGCCCGTCGAGCGCAGCCCAGGTCGCCCCAACCCCGGCTTCGAACCCCTGCGCCACTTCGTCGATCAGCTCTGCCGACAGAAGGCCCGCTGGGTCGCCGCGCGCCTGCCCGCCAGCGCGCCCCGCGACGAAGATGAGATCGCCCTGGAGATGATCGCCGAGATCATCCTGATGTGTCAGGCCGACCGCTTCCGCGCCGTGATCAACCTCAGCGCCAGCCTCCGGGCCGCCCTCGACCGCCTCGCCAAGACCCGACTGGAGGCCGCCCGCGCCGCCGCCGTCGAAGAAGGGCGCCTCGGCGGCGGCGCGCCGCTGGACTGGCTCGTGGCCCGCTTCGCCGCCGAGGACCGCGAGCGCCTCCACAAGATCGACGAGGCCCAGACCCAGGCCGAGCTGCGCGCCGCCCTCACCCGGATCTGGGCCGGCCTGCGCGACAAGCTCGCCGACCTCCTCGAAGAGGACCCCGCCCGCGTCCGACTCCCCGAGCCGCTGCTCGCCCAGATCCTCACCGATCTCCCGGCTCTGATCGTCGCCCTGGATCGCGCCGAGCCCGACACCCTGGTGCGCTGGTACTGGCTCGAAGCCCTCGGCCTCGACGAGGCGGCCCTCCTGGCGGAGTTGCGCCTGCGCGCCCTCTGGCTCGGCGACGACGAGAACCGACGCTGGCTCGCGGCCCTCCAGCGCGCGCCGACCCTGGGCGACCAGCGCCGCGCCCTCGGCGACGCCCTCAAGGACAGCCTCCTGGAGTGGATATGATCGCCCGCGCCCAGCTCCGCACCAGGCCAAACCTAATGGGTCCAGCGGCCACATCCTCATCCGGAGAGGCCAAGTGCACAGGGAGCGCGCCGTGACTTCTTGCCCACTGACCCCCGACGATCTCTACGCCCTGATCGACGACTCCTTCAGCGACGAGGACGCCGCCGTCCTGCTGGCCCAGGTCGACCAGTGCCTCGAATGCTCCCGCGCGATGGCCCTGATCGAGCTTGAGTACCGCGACCAGATCCTCGCCTACCTCACAGGCCACGACGTCGGCCTGCCGCCCCCCTCGCGCTTCGTCCAGGGCACCCTGGCCGTCCTCAAGGCCCGGCTGGGTGTCTCCGAAGAGGCCGCCGATATCGCCCCCGTCCCGCTCGCCGTCCAGCAGGTCCTCATGGACCACCTCCCCGACGCGATCGCCGCCGCCTCCCCAGCCGCCGCCGCGCGGCGCGCCCGCCGAGAGGACGAGGAGCCCGCCTGAGCGCTTCAGAAGCTATTCGGAAACTCCAGACCGTCGTTGTGGGGGTCCAAAGAGGCCATCTGCGGCTCGGCGCTGCCTCGGGCGCGGCGCTGCCTCGGACGGGGCGCTGCCTCGGACGGGGCGCTGCCCCAGTCCTTCCTCGTCCAATCCACATCTGACCCCTTTCGCCCTCCCACAACTCGATCTTTCATTTCCGAATGGCTTCTCAGGACCGCGCGGTGGAGCAGGCTCTGCTCCTGGGGCGAGCGGGCACCGTCGCCTCGCCGGTCTCGGTGTGCCCCAGAGGGGCCTCCACGGGCGACCGTCCCGGCCAGGGCCGCCCTCGAGGGTGGCCCTGGCCAGGACGGTCGCTTCCCGAGACCCCCTCAAGGGTGACTCCGGCTCGGACGGTCGGCTCCGAGACACCCTCAAGGGGCGGGGGGGTGGGGACATGTGACCCCATGGTGCCCCCTCAAGGGTCGAACCGGCTCGAAGGGTCGGCTCCTGGACACCCTCAAGGGCAGCTTTGATGAGGACATGTGACCCCATGGTGCCCCCTCAAGGGTCTATTTCTGGCGAAGAGCGGGCAGAAGTTGACCCTCGAGGGTCAGCTTCTGCTGGCGTGCGGGGCGAATCGCGCCTCAGAGGGGCGGCTTGTGCTGACCGGTGGTGGGGATCGACCCCTTGGAGGGCGAGGTGTGTGGACGGTAGGGCGGGGGGGGTGCCAGCGAGGCTGTTTCAGCGGGCGACGAAGTCGCCGTCGATGACGTCGACGGTGATGGTGAGGGGTTCGGGGCCGGAGGGGTGGATGCCGAGGTTGGCGACGGCCTGGATGACGCCCTGTTCGATGGCGCGGCGGGTGGCGCGGGCGCCGTCGATGGGGGAGGATCCGGCCTCGATGAGTGCGGCGTAGGCGGCGTCGGTCAGGGTCAGGGAGGCGCCGCGGGCGGCGATCTGTCGCCGCCAGGTCTCCAGGAGTTTGTCGGCGGTCAGGCGCAGGGCGTCGGGATCGAGGGGGCGAAAGGCGATGAGGCGGTCGACGTGGTGGAAGAGCTCGGGGGGGAGGCGCTTGCGGGCCTCGCGGTCGGCGCGGCGGGCCTGGGCTTCGCGGCGGCGGGCTTCGGCGGTGTTGGGGCTGCGTGGGTCGGGGTCGTCGGGCGGGGTGGGGCCGATGCCGGCGTTGGCGCGATCGGGGGGGAGTGTCATGGTCATGAAGATGAGGGCGTTGGAGAAGTCGACGAGGCGGCCGTGGGTGTCGGTCAGGTGTCCGCGGTCGAAGATCTGGAGCAGGAGCTTGAGGGCGTCGGGGTGGGCCTGATCGACGGCGTCGAGGAGGAGGACGCAGTAGGGGTTTTGTCGGACGGGCTCGGTCAGGGCGCCGCCTTGTTCGAAGCCGGCGTAGCCGGGTGCGGCGCCGAGGAGGCGGGAGACGTGGGAGGGGTCGGCGAACTCGGCCATGTCGAGGTTGACGAAGCGCTCGCGGCGCTGGCCGAACATGGCGTGTGCGACGGTGCGTGCCAGTGCGGTCTTGCCGGTGCCGGAGGGGCCGACGAGGAGGAAGACGCCGTCGGGGCGCTGAGGGTCGGTGAGGCCCTGAGCGGCGCGGGCGACGATGTCGGAGACGGCGTCGATGGCCTCGGGTTGTCCGAAGATCCCGGCCTGGAGGGCGGCGCGGACCTCGGCGACGAGGGCGTCGTCGCGAGACAGGACGCGGTCGACGGGGAGCTTGCAGCGGCGCGCGACGATCTCGGCGACGATGGTGGGGGTCAGGGCGAGGCGCTCGGGGCTTGGGGTGGTCCTGGTGGGGTCCTTCCAGTGCTGCGTGTCGTGGTGGAGGCACATCATGTGGGCGCAGGCTTCGTGGAGGAGGTCGAGGCTGCGGGCGGGCTGTCGTTTGTCGGGGAGGAATCGCGAGGCGAGGTCGACGGCGGCGTGGAGGGCGTCGAGGCCGATGACGAGGCGGTAGTGTTCGGCCAACTGGGGTCGGAGTTCGGTGAGGATGGCGAGGGTGGTGGCGGCGTCGGGTTCGTCGATCTGGACGCGTTCCCAGCGGCGCATGATGGCGGGGTCTTTTTCGAGGAAGCGGGCGCACTCGTGGGGTGTGGTGGCGCCGATGAGGCGGAGTTCGCCGCGGCTCATGGCGGGCTTGAAGAGGTTTCCGGCGTCGAGGCCGCCGGATTGGGTGGCGCCGGCGCCCATCATGAGGTGGATCTCGTCGATGAAGAGGACGACGGAGGAGCGGTGTTGTCGGGCTTCGGCCAGGAGGGTCTGGACGCGCTCTTCGAACTGTCCGCGCAGGCCGGTGTCGGCGACGAGGGCGCCCATGGGGACCTCGATGATCCGGGTGTGTCCGAGGCGGAGGCCGAGGACGCCGGGCAGAGCGCGGTGTGCGATGGTCTGGGCGAGGGCTTCGACGGCGGCGGTCTTGCCGACGCCGGGTTCGCCGACGAGGAGGACGGCGCCCTTGTCCATCCTCAGGAGGCCCTGGCAGAGCTTGAGGACGTGGGCGTGCATGCCGACGACGTGGGGCAGGGAGCCGGCGCGGGCGAGCGCGGTGAGGTCCTTGCCGACGGCGTCGAGGAAGGGGGTTGTGGAGGGTGTGCGGGTGTGTGGCGGGGGTTGAGGTGAAGGGGGCGTGAGGATGGGGGGGGTGGAGGGCGGTGGTTGTCCGAGGCGCTCGCAGACCTCGGAGGCCAGTGTGCGGTCGACGGCGAGGCGTGTCAGGAGGTCGAGGAGGGGTCCGTGGTCGTCGGCGACGATGGCCCAGAGGACGTGGACGGGTTCGACGGCTGTACAGCGGGAGGCTCGGGCGAGGCGGTCTGCGAGGGTGTGAACGGCCTTGCAGTGGTCGTCGCGGTGGTAGGTGCGGGTCTGGAGGGCGAGGTCGGGGCCGCGGCCGAGGAGGGCGAGTGCGGCGCGCAGGAGGGCGTCGGGGTCGAGGCGTGCGTCGGCCAGGGCGCGCAGGAGGGTCTGTCGCTCGGCGTGCAGGAGTGCGCGCTGCGGGGGGGGCAGGGAGAGGCGCTCGGAGAGGAGGTCGAGGTTCTGGGGGTCGAGGAGGGCGAGCTCGCAGAGCGCGACGAGGAGGTGTTCGGGGCGGACCTCGCGGTGCTGGGTGCGGCGCGCGGCCTCCATGGACAGGAGGCGCAGGGTGATGGAGCCGGCGCTGGAGGCGTCCACGGCGGACCTCGGGGGGTCAGGGGCGCGTCGCGGGTCGGGGTGCTGGGCGGCCCGCGAGGGCTGGTTGGGATCAGCGCGACATCGTGAGGTTCGAGTCCTTGTGGGCGACCTCGACGACGACGACGGAGATGTTGTCCATGGCCAGATCGCGCAGCGCCAGCCGGGCCAGCTCGCGGACGGCGACCTGGGGGTCCGAGGCCGCGTTGAGCGCGGCGGCGATGGTGTCGTCGTCGAGTTCGCCGTAGAGGCCGTCGCTCATCAGGATGAGCTTGTCGCCCGCGCACAGCTGGATGGTGGCGCAGAGGGCCTCGGCTTCAAGGTCGAGCTGGCCGGGTCGGGGCTGATCCAGGGCGCCGTGTGGAAGGCGGGTGTGTTCGAGGAGCAGGTCGTCGCCGAGATCCGCGTCGCGGTCGAGCTCGCCGCGCTCGTCATCCTGGGGTCGCGGGGGCGGCGTGGCCAGGTGGGGGACGAGGGCGGGGTCGAAGGCGTCAACCCAGGACATGGGGGTCTCGGCGCTGGTGCCGAGGTATCGCGAGATGCGGCGCTCGTCGCCGTGGGCGTCGACCGGATCTTTACCCGTCATGAGGCGCAGGGCCTCCTTGACGTTGGAGAGGTTGTGGTCGCGGGTCAGGGGGGTCAGGGCGGCGTCGCGCAGCAGGTAGGCCCGCGAGTCTCCGACGTGGCCGATCCCGAGCCTGTCGCCTGCGATGACCGCGCCGGTGAAGGTCGTCGCGCCGCGGTTCTCGCCGGGGTCGGCCTCGCCGACGATGGCCAGGTGCTGGGCGGCGAGCTTGACGACGGTGCGGGCCACGACGCTGGCGTTGAGCTTGAGCGATTCGAAGTCGTAGGCGCCGACGGCCTGGTGGAAGCCCTGCAAGGAGGCGAAGACCGAAGCCTGGCTGGCGCGCTCGCCGTGCTCCTCGCCGCCGACGCCGTCGGCCACGCAGTAGAAGCCGAGGTGGCGGGTCTGGCCGTGGTAGATGACGCAGGTCTCGGTGAAGCCGCAGCTGTCTTGATCGGTGCGGCGCAGCGGGAAGTTGCCCGCGGTGCTGAGCATGGCGGTGTGGTAGGTCAGCGAGGGGGCGAGCTCGGCCTGGAGCTGGAGCAGGCCGTGGAGCAGCTCGTCGGCGCTGGTGTAGCCGAAGGGGGCCTCGGCGACCATCGTGCCGACGAGGACCTGGGAGAGGCCAGGGCGGGCCAGCCCGGCGTCGACGAGGACCTGGGCGTCGTCGAGCACGCGGGCGAAGATCCCCTTGGCCCTGCCGCTGTCCGAGGAGGTCGCCGCCTCAAAGAGCAAGCGCCCGATGGAGGCGATGTCCCGCTGTCGCTCGATGGTGGCCTGGACCTCGTTGAGCGGGAGCAGCTGGACGAGCGATCCGAAGTGGGCCAGCGCCACCCGCCGCTGGGCGGGGTTGATGCGCAGCTGCTCCAGGCGCAAGCCGCCGAGGGCCAGGCCCTGGTTGTGGAACCAGCGCACGGCGCTGGTGATCCACACGAGCATGTCGGTGGCGACCTCCAGGTCCAGCGCCCGCCAGATGCCTGGAGAGTCCAGCGCCTCGGTCCCGGTCAGGTGCTCGGAGGTCAACAGGATGCCGTCGCGGCCGATCTGGAGGTAATCGACGATCTGGGGAAGGACGCCCTCGACCACGTCGGCGTCGATCAGCTCCAGCGCCCTGGAGAGCACCCGCGCCGTGTCGCTCTGGGCGCCCTCGCCGACGTACATCAGCCGCTCCCGCTCGGCCTGCCCGTCGCCGACCCCCTGGATGCTGACCCCGACGTGGAAGAGGCGCAGCGCGCCGGCCTTGAGGAGCGAGGGCGGCGTGAGCTCCCTGTAGATCCGCAAGCGCAGGCCCTCGACCTCGCAGGTGAGCCCCGAGGGGTCCATGTGGCGCTGGAGCACCTCCGGCAGCGCAGAGGCGGGGACCTCGGCCGCGGCGCTCAGATCGCGGCTCATCGGTTGCCTCCAAAGTCGGTGGTGTCGGGATCGTCGTCGAGTTCGAAGAGCTCGCCCATCGAGGCCGAGCCCATGAAGGTCAGGAGCACATTGCCGAGGCCGACCTCGTCGCCGGTCATCAGCTGGTGGGTCTGCTGAAGCGGCGGCTGCCGGTTGATGAAGATCGGCGCCCTGCCCGTCGGCTCGACGTACCATCGCCCGCCGTCGAGCAGGAAGCGCGCGTGCTGGCGGCCGAGGTAGACCCGCTCGGCGTCCGGCAGCGCGCTCAGGTCGCAGTCCACCTCCCCGGTCAAGGGCGAGCTGCGCCCGAAGGTCATCGAGGGCGGGCTCAAGGGGATGTTGATCCCGGTGGTGGCGCCGTCGCGCTTGAGCCGAAGGCAAGGGGGCAGGGGGCGCTCGGCGGCCGGGTTCTTGTCCGCGTCTCGGCCGTAATTGACCTTGAAGTGCACGTCCCCGACCGTCAACACGGCGCCGTCCTTGAGGCGCGCGCCGCCCGCGGACAACATCACCCCGTCAAGCTCGGTGGGGTAGAACATCGTCATCGGCTCGATCCACCAGCCGTCCGAGTCCCGCCCGATCCGCAGGTGCGGCAGCCCCACGCGCAGCCGCTCGTGCTCGGGCAGCACGCCCAGATCGATGTCCACCGGCCCCGTCTCCGGCGCGTAGCGCCCCAGCGTGACGGCCGTGCCCCGGATCGAGAAGATCCGCCCCGAGATCGCCCCCGCGCGCATCAGCGACAGCTCCAGCAACGCAGGGACCCGGTGCGGAGCGCTCAGATCGTAGAGCCAGGGGTGCGACCACCCCTGGAGGCGATCCGGCTCCGGCTCGATCAAGGTGCTCTGAGGGAGGATCGGTGAAAGATCAAAAGGATGCAAGACTATGACTCTCCTGAACAGCCTGAGACAGCCTACCACAGCGCGCCCCCGAAAGGGAGCGGATCATCTGCGACAATATCCCAGCCTGAAGCCCCTGACCACGGGCGTACAGAGCTGCGGTATTCCGCCGCACGCTCCGAAGTCGTCCACCGCGCACAGCCGCTGGCACGATCCCTCGATGCACCAGTGCCCCGCCACGCACCCGGCCACTCGCCCGCACGCCGCGCCCGCAGGCGCCTGACCCTGGAGCCCGCAGAAGGCCGCCCCCTCCGCGGACAGGAAGCAGGCCTGCCCCTGCGGGCAGCCCGCGTTCGTCAACCCGTCGCAAGAGGCCGTCGCCGCCCGGCATATCCCGCGCCCGTCGCACCCAAGGCCGCCGCCGCAGTCCGCGTCCAGGCCGCAGCGCAGGTGGCAGACCCCCCCCGAGGCCCCCTCCAGCGGGTAGCAGGCCGTCTGCGCCCGCGCGCACGAGTCCGGGTTGGCCACGTCGCACCCCGACAGGCACGCCGCAGGGCCCTGGACCGAGGGCACGCAGCGCCCCTCGCCTTGACCCCCGCACGCCGCGCCGACCCCCGCCCCCTCCTCGCAGGATCCCTGACAGTAGCCGCCCGGAAAGCCCCCGTTGCACGCCGCGCCCGTGGCGCAATCCTCGGCCTCCTTGCAAGCCGCGCCGAGCGCCGCGGAGTCGTCGCAGCCCTCCACGCAGGGCGCGCTCAAGGTCGGCTCCTGCGGCACGCAGCTGCTCGCCGCGCTCAAGAAGAGCAGCCCGCACGCCAGCCCAAGCCCCCCCAGCCGCCCCCGATGTCGTCTCGCCATCCTGGCCTCGCTCCAGCTCGATCCCGACCCCATCGTCGCGCCCAGGGCGCCCCCTGGCCAGAAAATCGCGCCTACTCCTTGAGCCCCCCATAGAGGTTCTGGAGCTGCTCCCACCAGCGAAGGTTGTTCTCGACGTAGACCGTCAGCAGCTCGACCGAAGCCGCCATCCGGATCACGTCATGCGGCGACACCCCGATGTTGTACTCCACCCGGGAGTAGATCTCCGCCGCCTCGATCACCCCCGTCGGCGCCGACCCGAAGCGCTGGCTCAAGGTCGCGTGCGCCCGCTCGGCGAGGTGCTTGACCGACTCGGTGGGCCGAGGCTCCATCCCCACGTCGTGCAGCGCGATCAGCGCTCGCCGCCACATGTCCTGGATGCGCTGCGTCGGCGGCACGGGCCACGCTGGCCTCTCCAGGTGCCTCATGACCGCCATCCTGCGCATCGGCCTCCAGAAGACGAAGTAGATCAACACCAGCCCGACCAGGAGCATGATCAAGAGCATCAAGAGGTTGGCGCCCTGCTGGGCGACCTGCCTGACCCCCTCGCTCACCTTGTCCATGTCCGCGTTGTCCATGGGGTTCTCCGAGGAGTCCCCCTCCCCCTGGCCGCCCTCTCCGCCCCGCTGCTCGCCCTGGCCCTGGCCCTGGCCGCCCTTGCCCTCCTTCCCCTCCTCCTCGTCCGCCGTGCGGAAGAGGTAGGGGGCGGCGGCGGCCGTCCCGACGGTCAAGGCCACCCCGAGCAGCGCGATCACCCCCCAGGTCATCCAGGAGATCCGCGCGCGAGGGTTGTAATTGGCGCTGGCCTGGACCGACGACATCCGCGCCGCGTCCTGCCAGAGGCTCAAGGACTGGGCCTGGCGCGCGACGAGGTAGATCAAGAAGAGCAGCAGCGCCCCGGCGATGATCGCCAGGTTGAAGAGGTCCCAGACCGCGAACTTGTTGCCCCCGTGCCAGCTGCCCAGCTTCTTCGCGTCGGTGTTGATCAACACCAGCGAGGCCGACACCGCGTACATCACGGGCACCCAGGCCCCGAAGATCTCCGTCCGGCTGCGGACGGCGAAGAAGCCGCTGGCCAGCGTGAAGGGCGCCATGAACCAGACGATGACCGTCAAGCCGTTGGCCATCGGGATCAGCAGCAAGACCTGGATCCAGCAGCCCAGCGAGGCCAGCATCAGCACGATGAACAACCTCGGCCGCAAGAAGCCCAGCGCGTGGCCGGCCAGCTGCCCGACGACCGTGACCATCACGAGCTGGCCCAGCAGCAGGAACATCTCCCCGCCCGCGCCGCCCCTGATCAGGAGCACCGCGCTGAAGGCCGCCAGCCCGAAGAAGGTCATCACCCAGTAGGCCAGCAGCGCCGGCCCGAAGGTCTTGACCCGATGCCAGAGCCCCTCCATCCTCTCCCCCCTCTTCAGCGCGCCGGGTGATGGTCAGCCGTGGTCGAGCCCGTCGGCGCAGGGGGCACCTCGCGCTGCTCGCCCCCGCCGCTGCTGATCCCGATGAGCTTGTAATGGTCCGGGTGGACCTGCATCCGGTACACCACGTCCGGTCGGGCCAGCATCGCCCCGAAGGCCCGCTCGCCGGCCTTGAGCACCTCCTGGCGGATGAAGGCCCGCTTGTTGCGCCTCGCCAGCCGCCGCCGCCAGTGGTTGAAGCGCGGGCCAAACCCGTTCTCGTCGCTGCCGGCCGGGTGCGGCAGCTGCACGAACCTCAAGATCTGCTCCAGCGAGGACATCTTCGGCTTGTCCTGCCAGTTGAGCCACAGATCAAAGGTCGAGGGCTGCGGCGGCCCGATCGTGTCGGAAGGGTGCAGGTAGATCCACGTCGTCCGGCGGCCCGGCAGCGGATCCGGCGGCACCGGCTCCAGCCGGCTCGTCAGGACGATCATGAAGGCGTCCTCCGGCGTCTCGTCCTCGTCAAAGAGATCAAAGACCCCGATCTCGCTCTGCCACGCCGCTCTGGCCCCCGCGTCGAGCCACTTCGGCCGCTGACCCTTGCTGCAGTCGATGGCCTCGCGCCTCAACACCCCGTCCTCGCCTCGCAGCGCGGCCACCATCGTGACGTGCTCGCCGGCCTTGATGAGCTGGTCGGCGGTGCTGACCCAGACGTCCACCAGCGCGTCCATCAGATCGTCGATCACCTCCGTGCGGCTCAACCACGCCTTCGGCACCCAGGTGTCCAGCGAGAGCACCACCTTCTTGGCCGTAATCTCGCGCGTCTCCGGCAGCCGGACCTGGAGCTGCCCCACCCGCATCGACAGCTTCCAGTGCAGCCGCCGCGTGTCGTCCCCGGCCTGATACTCCCGAAAGCGGAAGAAGTCCTCGGTCGGGAACTTGTCCGGCCGCGTCAGGATGTCCGGCTCCTCCAGCGGCGTGCGCGGCGGCTCGATGATCTCCACCCGCGACAGGTGCGGCAGCAGCTTGAGCTGGGCCGTGGCCAGCGACGCGACGTTGATCTGCGTCAAGCCCAGCATGTCCTGATACCAGATCCGCGCCGGCCCGGCCTCGTAGGTCCCGCGCGGCGTCCGCCGCACCACGCTGCCCACGGTCGTCGACTCTCGCCCGGCCTTCGGCGGGATCACGTGCCGGACGTCCGTGTCCAGACGCTCCGGCAGCCTGTCCTCGATGGCCAGGAAGTAGCCCGGCATCACCGGCACCCGCGTCAACAGGAACTTCTCCTCGATGGGATCGCCGCAGCGCCCCACCGCCGGGTGGAACTCCCGACGGATGCCCCGCTGATCTCGCCCCATCCCCGCCTCGAAGGTCCTCACCAGGAAGGCCGACAGGAACACGCTGGCGCCCGTCACCAGGTAGAACAAGAGCAGGCTCGACACCGCCATGACCCCCAGCGAAGCCCACTTGAAGGCCAGGGACAAGAGCACGAAGACGATCCCCGAGGCGAAGACGAAGTAACCCCGCGAGGTCAACAGCTTCGTGTTCCGGTAGGCCGCGTCCAGCGCCGATCGCGCCGTCAAGGTCCCGTTGATCTTCAGGAACTTCACCTCACGGCTCGTCTTGACCACCACCCCCAGGAACTGCGCGATGAAGATCGGCGCGATCAACACGAAGGCCACCGAGCCGAGCACCCCCAGCGTCTCGGCCACCTCGCTGACCTCCAGGAAGGCCCCCGCGATGCCCCCCACCATGAAAGGCAGCACGAAGAGCATCACCCCATGAAAGAAGATCCCCCACAGCGCCTGCAAAGGGTGGACCTCTCGCTGATCGGCTCTATGGATCATCGCACCTCCTCGCCGTCGAAGCGCCCGATCCTACCTCCCGCCGGGATCGGCGTCCAGACCGCCCGATGCGCCCTCTCCTGGAGGGTCACGGGCCGTAGGTCAGCCCGATTTGCTCGATGTGAGGTCCGGTCACGAGCCGCTGCCGGGCCAGCTCGGCGCGGTACTGCCAGAAGCGGTGGCCGTCGTGGGCGCTGGAGACGGCGAGCGAGCTGACATCATAGGCGCTCTGCGAGGTGCCGTCGGGGCCGAGCCAGGGCGCCGCTTCGAGGGCCTCCAGCGTGGGCGCGGAGCGCAGGTGCAGGCGGACGCTCCCCCCAGGGCCGACCTCACCCCGCCACGACAGCACGCCACCCAGAGAAGGGCCGCCGAGGTCGATGGGCGCCGAGGTGAAGCGGGCAGGGGGCTCGAAGGCGTCGTGCTGGGGGACAAGGCCAGTCTGGGCGCCGACGGTGGGGAAGTCGGAGCGCCGCGCGGCGTCGAAGCCCAGCGGGCCGCCCCAGAAGATCGGGGAGCTGATTTCGTTCTGGTTGCGGTCGTTGAAGTTGGACACGGCGATGTCGACGAAGCCGTCGTCGTTGAAGTCCGCGGTCAAGACGCCGTTGGCGCCGAGGGTGGGCAGGGAGGGCTGCCGTCGCTGGACGTTGAAGCCGCCCGCGACGCCGGTGAAGAGCCCGAGGTCGAGGCCCTCTTGATCGGAGCGCTGGGCGACGGCGAGGTCAGGGAAGCCGTCGCGGTCGAAGTCCCCAAGGGCCGCCTCCAGAGCCCCGGCCGTGGGCAGCAGCAGGCGGCCCTGATCGCCCGGGCCATCAGGCCCGCCCAGGAGGATGACGGACGCAGGGGGCACGCTCGTATCGTCGCGGGGGATGGTGAAGATCAGGTCGAGGTGCCGGTCGCCGTTGACGTCGCCGGCGGCGACCCCGTTGGCGCCCAGGGCGTCGAGCTGGCGCGTGCTGGAGGTGCTGAAGCCCCCCGGAGAGCCCCAGTAGAGGATGGAGGGGACCGCGGTGGATTCGCCGTCGTAGTGGTTGGCGAAGACGACGTCGAGCCAGCCGTCGCTGTTGAGGTCCGCGATGGCGTTGTTGGCCGCGCCGATCGTCGGCAGCTCGGTGGGCGGGGCGGCGTTGAAGCCGCCCTCCGAACCCCAGTAGATCAGAGAGTTCAGGTGGTGGTTCGGGCCGGGGACGTAGTGGCTGGAGATGACCAGATCGAGCCAGCCGTCCCGGTTCAGATCCGCGAAAGAGCACGCCCCCGCGCCCCGCGTCTCAAGCTCCACGGCGCGCCCGATGGAGAAGACCTCGTCTTGGGAGGAGCCCAGGTAGAGGCTCGATCGGGTCATGAAGATGTCGCCATCTCGATGTCGGACCAGGAAGAGATCGGGGAGGCCGTCCTCGTCAAAGTCCGCGGCGCAGGCTGAGTTCCTGCCGCCGCCCGGCAGCACGGTGCGGCGGTCGGCGACGGGGCCAGCCCGGTCGCCCCAGTAGATGAAGGTCGGGGCGATCAACTCGGCGCCGTTGGCGTACCCGACAAAGACGAGGTCGAGATCCCCGTCCACGTTGAGGTCGAGCGTCGGGGCGAGCCGCAGGTGGCCCTGCCTGGCGCTGGCGTGAAGGTGTGCCCCTTCGAAGCGGCCCGAGCCAAAGTCCTCGAAGCCCTCTTCGAAGTACTGGCGGTTGCAGACGGGCGTCCAGTCCTCAGGGTCGAAGCCAGGCGCGCAGGCCCCGCAGCCGTCCTCGGAGCGCTGCCCCGCCTCGAAGCGCTGGCCCGCGATGAGGCAGCCCTGGCCAGGATCGACGTCCAGCGGATCGACGTCCTGCGGCTCGATGGGGGCGTCCTCCTGTCCCGCGTCGACCGGATCAGGGCCGACGTCCGGCTCGCCCCCCCCGACCTCCTCTTGATCAGGTCCGCTGAAGGCGACCCCATCGAGGCCGACGGCGCTGTTGCAAGCAGGGCCGAGCGAGAGCAGCGCCAGGAGCCTGAAGAACCCCGTTGAGGTGTTCATGCCATTGGATCCTTCGATCTTCATCGGCGAGGCGAGGCCCGACTCTGGGCTCCTGCGTGCTCCCGGTGACCACGTTCTTCAAATGCCGGGTTTCGGCGCGTCCGGGCATTATCCAACAAGGGCCCCGAAGATGCGAGCCTCCTTGTCGAGCGGCACTTGACTGTCTCTCCTGCGCTGCTAGGCTGAGTCCGTCATCGGGCCTCCTTATGGGGCGTGATAGTTGTTTAAATTCAATGTGTTACGTTGTGACACGGCGAAGAGGTGTCATGAAGGCGAGGACAACAGGGGCTCTCAGGTCGCTGGTTTTCGGGGCGGCGCAGGCGATGCTCTTGAGCGTCGCGTTGAGCGGCTGCGGGGGTTGTGATGAGCCGGTCGAGGTCGAGGTGCTCGTCGATCCCGTGGTGGCAGACTTCGAGGCGGCGCCCTCGTCGATCCTCGCGGGGGAGCGCTCGACCTTGTCGTGGCGGGTGGAGAACGCCTCGTCGGTGACGATCGAGAACGATCGGGGCGTGATCGAGCAGGTGTTTCAGGGCTCGGAGGCCAAGGAGGGCTCCTTGGAGGTCCGGCCGACGCGGACGACGACCTACACGCTCAAGGCGCTCAACGTCTCGCCCTCGGGAGGGCAGAGCGACGAGGTGGAGAGGTCGGCGACGGTGGAGGTGAGGACGGCGCCGGTGTCGCCGACGGTGGAGCTGACGCTGGACCCGACGACGATCGTGCTGGGTGACTCGGCGACGCTGACGTGGGAGACGACGGGCGCGACGGCGGTCAGCCTGCAGGCCAACGGCGTGGGGGTGGACCTGCCCGAGGGCGCCGCGTCGGGGGGGTCCATCGAGGTGTCGCCGGAGGTGAACACGGACTATCGGATGGTGGCCACGGGCGAGGACTCGGAGGTGGAGTCGACGGTCTCGCTGGCGGTCCTGGTGCCGCCGACCATCGTGGCCTTTGCGGCCTCGTCGGAGACGGTCAACGCCGGCGAATCGGTGGAGCTGTCGTGGCAGACGACGGCGGCGATGCGGATCGAGATCCGGCGCGGCGAGGAGGTCCTGATGACCTCGGGCAAGGACCCGCTGATGGACACGCTGACGATCTCGATGCAGGAGACCTCGACCTTCGTGTTGAGGGCGGAGAACACGGCGGGATCGGCGCAGGCGGAGTTGAGGGTGGAGGTCAGGCCGCGGCCGGCGGTGCTGACGCTGATCGCCGAGCCGACGCAGATTGCGCGCGGGCAGACCTCGACGCTGCGCTACACGACGCGCGACGCCGAGTCGATCGCGCTCTTTGACGTGACGGGGCAGGAGCCGGTCGAGATCGAGATCGGCGAGGTGGATCCTGACGGTGACGGGATCGAGGTGGCGCCGCAGGAGACGAAGACCTTCCGGCTGGAGGCCTCGGGGCCGGGCGGGCGCGATCAGGCGGAGGTCACGGTGGCCGTCGTGGAGCCCGTGGTGATCGATCTCTTCGTGGTCGAGCCGGAGCTGATCAACCTCGGAGAGGGGGTCCGGCTGCGGTGGCAGACGCGGGGGGCGACGGCGATCTCCATCGCGGACAGCCGGGCTCAGGCGGTGGAGGTCGATCCCGAGCTGGTCAGCGGAGAAGTTCAGCTGACGCCGCAGGCGACGACGACGTGGACGCTCTCGGCCAGCGGCCCCGGCGGCGCGGCCGAGGCGCAGGCGACGGTGACGGTGGACGACTCGGCGCGGGTGAGCCTGACGCTGGACCCCGAGATCATCGATGAGGGGTCCAGCAGCACGCTGTCGTGGCAGACGATCGCGGTGGATCGCATCGAGCTCAGCGCGCAGGTCCAGGGCGGGCCTGTCGAGGCGGTGGACGTCTCGACGCTCTCGGCGCAGGCGGACTTCCTGACCGTCAGCCCGACGCGGACGACGACGTGGACGCTGACGGGCTTCGGGCCGAACGGGCAGCAGAGCGCCTCCGTGACGCTCCAGGTCAACCCGGCGGTGCGGATCCTGTCGGTGGAGGCCGATCGCCGGGTCGTGGTCGTGGGCGAGTCGGCGACGGTGAGCTGGGAGACGGCCAACGCGGCCGCCGTCTCACTGTCCTTTGGGACGGTGCGCCTGGAGGTCGAGCCCTCGGGGACCTTCGTGGCCGAGGATCTTCAGCAAAATACAACATTTACGATCACGGCCGAGGGCGTCCAGGGGCCGGTCACTCAGTCCGTGACGGTCGGGGTGCGCGAGCGGGTGCCGCCGACGATCGAGGCCTTCAGCGCGGCGCCGTCCCTCCTCAACCGCGACGACGCGGCGCAGGTGTCCTGGGATGTCACGGGCGCCGAGTCGCTCTCGCTGGTGGTGGAGATCGGCGGCGCCGCTCCCGTGGAGATCGACATCAGCGCCCAACCCCTGGACGTGGGCCAGATCGCCCATGTGCCGGGCGCCAGCGCGACCTACAGGCTGGTGGCCGTCAACACGGAGGGGAGGGCCGAGGCCGAGACCTCCTTGACGGTGCCGCTGGCGATCTTGAGCTTCGAGGCCGACCCCGCCTCGGTGACCTTGGGCCAGGACGTGGCGCTCAACTTCCGGGTCCAGGCCGCCGACGCCGTCCGGCTGACCGTCGACGACGCGCCCGTGGAGGTGAGCGTGGGCGACGACGGCCGCGGCAGCTTCACCGTCGAGGCCGTCGACAGGAGCTTTACGGCCTCTCTGGAGGTCCAGACAGGCGAGGACACGGCGGTCGAGTTCGTCGAGGTGACGCTGCTGCCGCCGACGATCAACGCCTTCGGGGTCTCGCGGGAGTCGGCGGGGATCGACGACGAGGTGGTGTTGAGCTGGTCGGTGACCGGGGCGGCCTCGCTGGCCTTGAGCGCCGAGCTGGAGGGCTTCGACGGGCCGCCCATCGCGATCGACATTGGCCTGCTGGGGCTGGAGGGCGGCGAGCTGACGCTGGTGCCCTCGCGCTCGACGATCTACCGGCTGGTGGCGACCAACAACGCCGGCCAGGATGAGGCCGAGGCCTCGGTCGCGGTCCCGCTGGAGATCCTGGAGCTGACGGCGAGCGACGCGCAGGTGGATCTCGGCGGCGCGGCGCTGGTCTCGTTCAGGCTCCAGGGGGCGCTCAGCGCCGAGGTGCAGGTGGACGGGGGCGAGCCCGCCCCGGTGGCCTTTGGCGCCGACGGCAGGGGCACCTTCGAATTGCTCGACATCGACGCCACCCACGCGGTCACGATCCGGGCCTTCGGGCTGGGGGGCGATTCGGTCCAGGAGGCCGTGACGATCGCGCTGCGCGCGCCGCAGATCGAGTCCTTCGTCGTCGAGGTCGAGCGCGGCGAGGTGGGCCACGAGGCGCGGGTCTCGTGGCAGACGGTCAACGCGGCCTCGATCGCGCTCGTGGCCGAGATCGAGGGCCTCGGCGATTTCTCCGTGGACGTCTCGGGGCAGGATCCGACCCTGGGCGAGATCTTCGTGTTCCTGCCGGTGACGACGACCTTCCGGCTGGTGGCGCTCAACAGCGCGGGGCAGGCCGAGGCGAGCGCCCTTGGGCCCGTCGCGCTGGACATCGTCTTCCTCGGCGCGTCGCCCAACCCCGTGCCCTTCAACGGTTTTTTGTCGGTCTTCTTCCAGGCCGAGGGGGCGCTGTCGGCGAGCGTGTCGATCAACGAGGGCGAGCCGGTCGCGCTGGATTTGGACCTCTTCGGGTTTGGCGGCTTTGCTCTCGAAGGCGTGGATGGGCCGCTGTCGATCGTGTTGACGGTGGAGGGGCCGGGCGGCCAGCAGGTCAGCGAGTTGCTGAACGTGCCGGTGGAGCCTCCCTCCGTCGTGGCCTTCTTCGCCACGCCCGAGCAGAGCTTGAGCGGGGAGCCGGTCCAGTTGGACTGGGCCCTCAGCGGGGCGCAGCGCTTCAGCATCCAGGGGGTCGACAGCCGGGGCAACGTCTTTGACGTGAACGTGGCGGAGCTGCCCTCGGTTCAGGGCAACGTCCAGGTGGAGGTCTTCTTGACGACGACCTTCACGCTGACGGTGATCAACCCCGGCGGGCAGGCCACGGCCCAGGCGTCGGTGACGATCTCCAACGAGCCTTTGCCGGCCACCATCGACGAGTACTTCGCCAACAGCGAGGTGGTCCTGCCCTTCGGCAGCACCTCGCTCTTCTGGCTGACCAGCAATGCGGTGTCGCTCAGGCTGGAGCGGCTCGACGATCAGGACCAGGTGCTGGAGTCCTTCGACATCAATCCCGGGCTGATCGCGGAGGGCTTCTTCGACGTGGAGCAGATCCTGGAGCCGAGGCGCTACAGGCTGGTGGCGACGGGCCAGGACAGGGGCGAGGTGACGGCCATCGTGGCGATCGGCCTGGACGCGGCGCCCGTCTTCGTGGGTCTCTCGGAGGTCTTCTACGACTCGGTCGGCGGCGACGATCGGCTCGAGTGGATCGAGCTGTACAACAGCGGCCCCTTCGCGGTGAACCTGTCGCGGATCGGCCTGGGCTACGGCGGCGGCAGCTTCGCCAGCGCGACCCTGGCGCTGCCCGACTTCGTCATCCAGCCGGGCGAGTGCGTGGTGGTCGGCGGCCCCTTGAGCCAGGGTGCGAACCACAACCCGGAGATCGACGCGCCGCTGCACATCAACCCCAACCTCCAGAACTCGGGCGACAGAGGGGGCCGGGCCGATGGGCTGGCGCTCTTTGATCTGGACAACGGGGCCATCGACGCAGGGTCGGTGCCCTTTGACGCGGTGGTCTACGGCGGCTTCGTGCAGGAAGGCGATAACTTCCTGGGCACCTTCGAGGCGTTCATCTTCAGTCCGGATGTGGGCGATACGGTCCCTGGGCAGTCGATCTACCGGGTCGTGGGCGGCGGTCAGGAGGTGCTCAACGTCGGAGATGAGGGCGGCGTGGGGCCGCTGGGCGTCCAGGGCGGCCGGGGCGGGTCGTGGGCGATCCAGGCGGCGCCGACGCCTGGGCGCTGCTTCGGGCTGCCGCCGGAGGGCTTCGAGTTCGGCGACGCCCAGGTGAGAGAGGGCCGCCGCCGCGGGCCGGAGGCCGGCGGCAACGCGCTGACGCTGGCGGCCTTCAACGCGCCGGCGGACATCACGGAGGTCTTCTTCGGCACCAACCGGGCCGAGTGCGAGGACGACATCTTCTTCGGGGGGCTGCGCTGCGTGGTGCCGCCGGGGCAGGGGATCGTGGATCTGCTGCTGCGCCAGCCGGACGGCGACGTGCTCGTCCCGGCCTTCTACACCTACGAGCCGGTCGACTTCTGCAACACCCAGTTCCCGATTGACGTCGACGGGGCCCCGGGGATCGAGGGGGGGGTCGGCGAGCAGGTCCTGGTCTTCGGTCGGGTCTTCGAGGACGGCCTGACCCAGCCCGGCGGCTCTTCGAATCTGGTGAGCGCGCAGCTGGGCTTCGGGCCCCTGGGGAGCGATCCTGGGCTGGTGCCGAACCTGTGGACGTGGCAGGAGGCGAGCTTCAACGTGCAGGTGGGCAATGACGACGAGTACATGGCGATCTTGACGCTGCCGGCGCAGGGCTCGTACTCCTACGCCTTCCGGGTGAGCCTGGGCGGGTCGATCTTCACGTACTGCGACGCCAACGGCACGGTGAACAACAACCCTGGCCTGGGCAACTTCTTCAGCCCGCAGGACACGGCCACGATGTTGACCTTCTAGCCGAGGCAGGGCCGCTCGATCAGAGGATGAGCCTGACGCCGCCGAGCTCGGCGAGCTTGTGCGGGAAGGCGTCCCCGGGTGTGCCGATGAACATGTAGTTCTTGGGCACCTTGAGGCGTCGCGAAAGGCGCTCGATGACATCGGGGCCGAAAACCCCCTGGACGGCCAGGAAGTCCACTCTGAGCTGCGGGTAGAGGTGGTCGATGGTGGTCAGGTGCCCGGCCAGATCAGGTGGAATATCCTCATCCTTGGCAAAGACGTGGATGACCTTGAGGTGGCGGGTCTGCTCATTGGCCAGGACGTACTGGACGGCTCTGTTGAGGGTCGGGAGGTTGTCGCCGCGGGTGAAGTAGATGACCTCGCGGGAAGTGATGGACTCGATGGTCTCCAGGACGGTGACGACGGTCGACTTGGAGATGGCCAGCAGGGCGCTGAGGATCCGCAGCCGCAGGAACATCACCCCGATGGCGGCGGTGGCGAGGGCGACGTAGATGAGGAAGATCTCGACCCGCTCGACCTCGAGGTTGGCGATCAGGCCGACCAGGACGGCGATCAGCGCGGTGAGGACGCCCGGCCAGCTTGAGCGCACGGCGCGCGGCAGCTTGGATCGCTGGATCTTGAGGAGCATGTTGCCCACCGCAAAGAGCGCCATCACGCACAAGAAGGACAGGGTGTAGACGCCGGCCAGGACGGCGACGTCGCCTCGGGTGACGAAGAGGATCGAGGTGCACAGGGCGAAAAAGCCCAGGATGATCCAGTGGTTGGTCTCCTTCCACTTGTTCTTGGCCAGGAGCAGCTCGGGGAGGCATCGATCCAGGGTCATGCGGCGGATGAGGCCGGTGACGCCGACGTAGGAGGTCAGGACGGCGCCAGAGAGGACCAGGACGGCGTCGACGCTGACCCACTTCTGGACGATGACGCCGGCCGAGACGCCGCCGATGGTGAAGGCGTCGCCAGCCGAGACGAGCCCCATGTGGGCCAGCAGGTCCTCCGTGTGAGCCCCGAACTGATCCATGGGGATGCTCCCGAGGGCGAGCAGGCACATCAGCGGGTTGAAGATGGAGACGGCCAGCCACATGTTGCGCAGGGTCTGGGGGAAGACGCCCTCGGCCTGCTCCTCGATGAAGTTCGCCGAGCTCTCAAAGCCGCTGATGCCGAGCATGGCGGCGCCGAAGCCGAAGAAGAGGGCCATCGCGATGCCGCCTGCGGAGGGCTCGACGGCGAGGTTGGCCAGGAGGATGGAGGGGTCGTTGATGACGGCGCCGCCGACGACGACGGTGAGCAGCGTCAGGGTGCTCATGTGGAAGAGGAAGATGACCAGCGCGACCACGGCCGACTCGGTGATGCCGATGAGGTTGAGCAGGGCGAAGAGCCCCAGCAGGACGACGGTGGCGGCGATCACGGGCAGCCCGCCCCACAGGTTGTGGGCGTAATGCATCGCCTCGCCGGCGCTGATCACGGCGGTGGCGATGTAGGACAGGATGGTCAGGACGGCGGCGCCAGCGGCCACGGTCTTGTTGGTGGTGTTGAGCAGGACGGTGTAGGTGCCCCCGTTGAGGGGCAGGGCGGAGCCGACCTCGGCGTAGACCTTTCGGTAGAGGTAGAGCACGGCGGCGACGATGACGAGGGCCAGCGGGGCGTACTTGCCGGCCGCGATGACCGTCAGCGCCGAGACGTAGAGGCAGCTGGAGGTGATGTCATTGCCGCAGATCGCGGTGGCCTTCCACTGTCCGAGCTTGTGATCGGCCTGGATCAAGGAGCTCATCTCGATGGGCTCGGAGCCAAGATCGGATATCTTCTCTGAAACACCCCACCCTGCGAAGTCGAATGGATCTGTGTTTTTGTCGCTTGGGGAAGCGCTCTGGCGAGTGCTCATGACTACCTTCCCTTGGTTGGGACGTTGTGGACCGCCTGAGGGGATCGAAGGGCTTGTCGCAAGCCTGTCCGAAGAAGGGCACTATACACCCTCTCCCTGAGTTGCACTTGGCAGATCGTGCCCCGAGCCGGGCTTCTTTGGGGAGGGTCTGCTTCGTGAGCGAGGGCAGCGAGAGGCAGGCGCGGCCTTGACGGCCTTCTCAACTTCCCGCCAGAATCGCCGCCGACAGGAGGGCTCCCAGGCGTCAGGCCATCGGGGCGACATCCTGAGGCTCAGGGCCATCACCGGAGAAGACCATGATTGACTTCAGCTTGACGGAGGAGCAGCAGCTCCTCGTGGAGACAGCCCACCAGTTCGCCGCGCGGGTGATGCGGCCTGCGGCAGAGCACCACGATCAGACGGGGGAGTTTCCCCGCGAGGTGCTCAAGAAGGCCTGGGAGCTTGGCCTGATGAACACCCACATCCCGGAGAAGTACGGGGGTCTGGGGCTGGGGGTGCTCGAAGGGTGCATGATCGCCGAGGAGACGGCGTGGGGGTGCACGGGCATCGGCACGGCGATGGAGGCCAACACGCTGGCGCAATGTCCGCTGATCGTGGCCGACGACGCCGACATCAACAAGCGCTTCCTGGGGCCGATGACGGAGGCGCCGATCCTGGCGGCCTACTGCGTCACGGAGCCGGGGGCGGGCTCGGACGTCCAGGGGATCAAGACGACGGCCCGGAAGGTGGGCGACGATTACGTGATCAACGGCTCGAAGATGTGGATCACGAACGGCTCGGTGGCCGACTGGTACTTCGTGCTGGCCTACACGGACAAGGACGCGGGCCACAAGGGGATGACGGGCTTCGTGGTGCCGGCCAGCACGCCCGGGATCACGGTGGGCCGCAAGGAGAAGAACCTGGGGCAGCGGGCCAGCGACACGCGCGGGATCACCTTCGAGGAGGTCGTCGTGCCGGCGCGCAACCGGCTCGGCGGCGAGGGCCGGGGCTGGCAGCTCGCCATGGCGGCCTTTGATCACTCGCGGCCGGTGGTGGCCTCGGCCGCTGTGGGCCTGGCGCGCTCGGCCATGGAGCACGCCATCGGCTACGCCCAGGAGCGCAAGACCTTCGGCAAGCCGATCTCGTCCTACCAGGCCATCAGCTTCAAGATCGCGGACATGGCCAAGGACATCGAGGCCTCCCGCTGGCTGGTTCGGCTGGCGGCCTGGCGGGTGGATCGGGGCGAGCGCAACACGCTGGAGGCCTCCTATGCCAAGTGCTTCGCGGCCGACACGGCGGTCAAGACGGCGCTGGAGGCGGTGCAGATCTTCGGCGGCTACGGCTACAACACGGAGTACCCGGTGGAGAAGTTGCTCAGGGATTCCAAGATCTTCCAGATCTACGAAGGCACGTCCGAGATCCAGCGGCTGATCATCGCCAAGGAGATCTTCGTGCGGGGCGCGGGCAAGTAGAGGCGCTGTCGACGCGCGAGGTCGGGGTCACGATCTCGCAGGGGTCGCGCAAGGGTCGCCGGGTTCGGCGGCCCTTTTGCGCTTTGGAGCGCTGATTGGTTTGAGGGACCGACGGGAGTCAAACCCATCAGCGCTCCAGGGTCAGGAGACCTTGCCGATGCGCCAGTCGGTGGTGTCGGCGCCGTCCATGAGCTCGATGTTCTGGGCGGCGAGCTCGTCGCGGATCTGGTCGGCGAGCGCCCAGTCGCGGTCGGCGCGGGCCTGGGTGCGGTCGAGGATGCGGGCCTGGACGGCGGCCTTGTCGATGCCGAGGGCGTCGGCGCGGCGATCGCGCAGCGCCGCGAGCGCCTCCGAGGGGTAGCGCTGGAGGACGCCGAGGACCTCGCCGGCCTGGACGAGGGCGGAGCGGACGGCGGCCAGGGTGAAGGCGACGTCGGGGGCAGGTCGCTTCTTGTTCTTGGTCAGCTCATTGGCGGCGCGGGCGAGCTCGCCGATGGGGACGAGGGCGGAGGGGAAGTTGAAGTCGTCGCACATGGCCTCGTGGAAGAGATCAAAGAAGCTCTCCAGGGGCTTGTTGGCCGGCGAGACGAGGTTGCCGTGGTCGGGCAGGCTGTCGATCTTGCCCAGGGCGTCGTTGATGCGGTCGAGGGTGTTGTAGAGGTACTCGAGGCGGGCGTGGGCCTCCTCCATCATCTTGACGGAGTAGGTGATGGGCTGCCGGTAGTGGGTGGTGAGCATGAAGAAGCGCACGACCTCGGGCTCGTAGACCTTGATGACGTCGCGGATGGTCCAGAAGTTGCCGAGGGACTTGGACATCTTCTCGATGATCTCGGAGGCGGGGTCGTCGGCCTGCGGGTCCTCGCGCACGACGTTGACCATGCCGCCGTGGAGCCAGACCTTGCAGAAGGGGGCGCCGGTGGCGCCCTCGGACTGGGCGATCTCGTTCTCGGGGTGGGGGAAGATGAGGTCGTTGCCGCCGGCGTGGATGTCGAAGGTCTGGCCGAGGTGGCACATGGACATGGCCGAGCACTCGTTGTGCCAGCCGGGCCGGCCGGCGCCCCAGGGGGCGTCCCAGGCGGGCTCGCCGGGCTTGGAGCCCTTCCAGAGGGCGAAGTCGAAGGGGCTCTCCTTGCGGGGGTCGGTGGCGACGCGCTCGCCGGAGCGGAGCTGGTCGAGGCGCTGGCCGGAGAGCTTGCCGTAGTCCTCGAAGCGCTCGACGCGGTAGAGGACGTCGCCGCCCTCGACGCTGTAGGCCATGCCGCGGTCGATGAGCTGCTCGATGAGGGCGATGATCTGGGGGATGTGCTCGGAGACCTTGGGCTCGATGTCGGCGTGGGCGACGCCGAGGGCGCCCATGTCCTGATCGAGGGCCTCGATGAAGCGCGCGGCCAGCGCCAGGGGGTCCTCGTCGGTCTCGGAGGCGCGCTGGATGATCTTGTCGTCGACGTCGGTGTGGTTGCGCACGAAGGTCAGCTCGAGGCCGAGCGCGCGCAGGTACCGGGCGATGACGTCAAAGGAGATGAAGGTGCGGGCGTGGCCGATGTGGGAGTAGTCGTAGACGGTCACGCCGCAGACGTACATGGAGACCTTGCCCGGCACGAGTGGGGTGAAGGGCTCCTTGGCGCGCGAGAGGGTGTTGTAGACGACGAGCCTGGAGGGGTCGGCGCCGGCCATGGGGACGGGCAGGTCCAGCTCGTCGTCGTCGCCGGGGAAGAGTGGGGCGGGCTTGATCGTGTCCATCGGGCGCTCCTTGGTCGGTCAGAGGCCGGGCATATGTAGCGCCATGGGCTCGGAGGGTCAAGCGGGCCGGGGAGGGCGCCCGAGGGGAGGCGGCGGAGCAGATCGGGGCATCGCGCGGGCGCAGGACGCCGGGGAAGGCGAGGGGAGCGCCGTGAGGGCGGGCGGGATGGGTGGATCGGCGGGTTGAAATAAAGCCGGGGCCGTGATACTTCTGCTCAGAAGGTGTTGCCGTGTGTCCAGATCAGAGGATGAGTGCATGTACAAGCTGGTCATTGAAGATGATGAGGGCAAAACGACCGTCGTCCCCATCGTCCGTGACGAGATCACCATCGGCCGCAAGGAAGGCAACACCATCCGTCTGACCGAGCGCAATGTGTCGCGTCGGCACGCCAGGATCTCGAAGGACGGCGAGGTGGTCTACCTGGAGGACATCGCGAGCCGCTACGGGACCCGGCACAACGGCGAGAAGATCAAGGCGCGGGTGGCCTTCAAGGAGGGCGACGTGGTGCTGGTGGGCGACTATCGCTTGAGCCTGCAGGCCGAGCGCAAGCCCAAGAAGCCGCCCAAGACGCCCCCTGCGGTCCAGGTGCCCCAGAGCGCCCCCAAGCACACGGAGGTGACGGCGGCGGTCCCGGCGATGCCCCCGTCGCCGGCCGATCTGCCCGCGGACCAGGCGGCCCGCCTGGTGGTGATCTCCAGCAATTACGCCGGCAAGGAGTACCCGCTGACCAAGCACGAGACGGTCATCGGGCGGACCGAGGGCGATATCCGCATCGATCACAGGTCGATCAGCCGCAACCACGCCAAGATCGTGCGCGACGGGGATCGCTATAAGATCATCGATCTGCGCTCGTCCAACGGGGTCCGGGTCAACGGCGAGGAGTACCGCTCGGTGCACCTCAAGAAGGGGGACGTCATCGAGCTTGGGCACGTGAAGTTCCGCTACACGGCCCAGGGCGAGGCCTACCAGTTCGTGCCCGAGCCGGCCTCGCCGGTGGACATCGGCACCTCGTCTGGCGGGGCGTCGGCCACGCCCAAAGGAGGGCTGGGCAAGCTCGTCCTTGGGCTCGCCGGGGCTGGCGCGGTCCTGGTCGTCCTGGTGCTGGTGGGCTTCGTGGTGATCAACGCGGCCAACAAGGGCGACGGCGAGGGGAAGGCCATCGAAGGTGGCGACGCGGCCGAGGGGGCGCTCACGGGCGTCGAGCCTGTCGTCGACGCGTCCAGCGCCGAGGTCAAGGCCTTCATCGAGAAGGCCGACAAGGAGATCGACGAGGAGAACTGGGATCGGGCGCTGGTCTACCTGGAGGAGGCGCTGGAGAAGGAGCCCAACAACGAGACCGCCCAGGCCAAGCGCTCCCTGGTGACGCGCGAGAAGCCGATGAAGGGCTTCTACAACGCGGGCAAGGAGGCCGTCGAGCGCGGGGATTACCAGGCCGCGATGGACAGCTTCTCGAACATCCCCAAGGACGTCAGCATCTACCACAAGCGGATCAAGGACGAGGGCCTCCTGCAGAAGGCGGTCGACGGTCAGGCCGCGGATCTGCTGGCGGACGCCGAGATGCTCTACAAGAGCCGCGATTACACCGGCGCCCGCAACGCCGTGCTGGCGGTCCTGAAGTTCGACGCCGAGAACGCCGAGGCCAAGGCCCTGCTCAAGCGCATCCAGCAGGACAGCAGCGCGGTGGCCAAGAACGATCTGCCGGCGGAGGTCAAGAACGACGGGGACAAGGGGGACAAGGGGGACAAGGGGGACAAGGGGGACAAGGGGGACAAGGGGGAGGTCAAGAATGACGGCCAGCCCCCGGCGGCCAACAACACCAAGCAGGTCGACAAGAACGAGCGCCGTGAGTTGATGGAGGAGGCGCTCAAGGAGGCCCGGACCAACGCCGCGCGCGGCAACAACGGCGAGTGCGTGTCCAAGGGGTTGGAGGCCAAGAAGTACGGCGCCGGGGCCTCCGCGGACATCGTCCTTGGGCAGTGCTATCAGAAGATGGGCAACAGCGGCGCGGCGATCCAGTCCTACAACGCGTGGTTGAAGGCCAACGCCTCGGGGAAGCTGGCCGACTCCGTGCGCCAGAAGATCATCGGCCTCGGCGGCACCCCCGCCAACTAGCCGGCCGCCCCAGCGCCCGGGTGCCTCCACGGGGCGCGCGTCGGCCCCGTCCATGTCAGGTTCCCCGCCGCGCGCCCCGAGGAGCGGGCGGCCCGCTGGTGGGCGGTGGCCTCAAGCCCGCGGTCGAGGATCAGTGGCCACCCCCAGGGAGAGACGATCATCGCCAACCCAGTCCACGGCAACCTGACAGGCTTGCCCCCCAAGGTGCTGCGCGCCCTTGAGAAGCTCCACGCTCGCCGGGTGATGGCCGGCGAGCTCGTCACCCAGGACTTCGCCACCCAGCTGACCTTCATCAGCGCCGAGATCAACCGGCTCGTCGGGGTGCTGGTCAACCGAAGAGGCCGGGTCGAGGAGGTGGTGGTCGGTGACGCCTTCCGGCTCTACCTGCCGGATCTCGGCCGCCAGCGCGCCGGCTCGGGGCGCTTCAGGGGCCTGAGGCTCATCCGGACCCACCTCCAGGGCGACGCGCTCACGAGCGAGGACAGGGCGGATCTGTCCAAGCTGCGCCTGGACGCCCTCGTCAGCGTCGAGGTCGGCGCCGGGGGCTATCCTGGGTCCACCCATTGGGGTCACCTCGTCCCTCAGAACCCGGAGGGTCGGCTGTGGCAGACGGCCAGCGTGTCGGCCATCAGCCAGCTCGAGGTCGACTTCGAGGTCTTCATCGCCGCGCTGGAGGCCGAGTTCCAGCGCAAGGCCGACAGGCTTGTGGCGACGCAGGGGGATCCGGCGCTGCTGGTCTTCGCCGAGGTCAGCGGCACGCGCTCGACCGAGCAGGTCGTGCCCGAGATGCTGGAGCTGTGCCGGACGGCGGGGGTGGTGGTGCTCGACGTCATCGTCCAGCGCCGCCCGAAGGCCGATCCGAAGCTGGTCGTGGGCAAGGGCAAGCTCGAAGAGGTCGTGCTGCGCGCGCTCCAGCTCGACGCCGAGCTGCTGATCTTCGGCTGCGATCTGGCCCCGCGCCAGATGCGGGCCATCACCGACGCGACCGATCTGCGGGTGGTCGATCGCACGCAGCTCATCCTGGACATCTTCGCCCAGCGCGCCAAGAGCCGCGACGGCAAGCTCCAGGTCGAGCTGGCCCAGCTCAAGTACACCCTGCCGCGGCTCGTCTCCAAGAATACGGGCATGTCCCGGCTGACCGGGGGCATCGGCGGCCGCGGGCCCGGCGAGACGAAGCTGGAGATCAACCGGCGCCGCGCCAGGGATCGGATCCAGGCGCTGACCGGGATGCTCAAGAAGCTGTCCTCCCAGCGCGAGAACCGTCGCAGCTTGCGCCAGGGCGCCGGCGTGCCGGTCATCAGCATCGTGGGCTACACCAACGCGGGCAAGTCGACGCTGCTCAACAGCCTGACCAACGCCGAGGTGCTCAGCGAGGACAAGCTCTTTGCGACCCTGGAGACGACGAGCCGCAGGCTGCGCTTCCCCGAGGACAAGGAGGTGGTGCTGACCGACACGGTCGGCTTCATCCACGATCTGCCCAAGGACCTCGTGGCGGCCTTCAAGGCCACGCTGGAGGAGCTGACCGAGTCGGACATGCTCATCCACCTCGTCGACGTCAGCGCCGAGGGCCACGAGGACAGGGTCAAGTCGGTCAACGCCATCCTGGCCGATCTGGGGCTGGGCGAGAAGCCCCAGATCATGGTCCTGAACAAGCTCGATCTGGCCGATCCCAACGTGGCGCTTGCCGCGACGCGAGAGCACGGCGCCACGGCGATCTCGGCGCTGGATCCGGCCACGATAAGGCCCCTGGTCGACGAGCTGGATCGTCGGATCTTCTTCAACGCCAGATCCAGGAGCGCGCCCGCGCTCGTGCAGCAGTAAGTCGGCGACCCTGGCGCTCGCCAGCGGCCCGGACAGCGCGCCTGCGCGTCGGCAAGGGCCGCGCGCTTCGCCGAGATAAGCACGCCTTCTTGATGCGTAAGCGATTGATATTATTGGATCGTTGCGATCATCCGGGGGTCGTCTTGGAGGGCCTCTCCGACGATCCCTGCGATCCCTCGATGCTGCGGACTCTTGATCCGGCGCTCAGGGCAGGCTCTCGATGATCTGGGCCTCGAACTTGCGCATCAGAGCGCGGGTCAGGCCGGGGTTGCCGCTGCGGGTGGTGATCGCGGTCCAGAAGTAGTCCGTGCCGGCCAGGGGTCGGGTCAGCGCGAAGGAGGAGGCCGAGGTGGTGACGATGTCCTCGGTGACGTCGTCGAAGCCAGCCGCGTCGAGGGCCTGCTGGTTCTTGACGAGCATCTCGGCGAACCAGGCGTCGGCGGCGGCGCCGTCGAGGTCGTCGTCATGAGCGACGGCCCCGATGCTGGTCCCCTCGTCCGTGTGGACGATGGAGGTGTTCAGGAGGCCGGGCACCTGGCGGGCGAAGTGTTCGAGGGCGTCGAGCAGGGTGGTCATGGCGTCTCCAGGCGTGGATCAGTGGGTGAGGATCTGAGCAAGGAGCGGTTCGAAGCGGCGCATGGCGACCCTGGCGATGCCGAGGTTGCCCTGGCGGCGGGTGATGACGAGGTGCAGGTAGGGGGTGCCGGCGACGGCGCGCATCAAGATGTGGTGCTTGTCGGTGGCGATCTGGACGTCTTCGAGGGCAGGCGAGAGGCCGAAGCCGTGGATGCCGCGGCTGGAGGCGTTGATGAAGTCGCTGTAGAAGGCGCTCAGGGCGGCGCTGTCGTAGCCCTCGAGGTCGGTGAGGGTGGCGACGCTGACGCCGTCGAGGCAGTGGACGACGTCCGAGGCGACGAACTCGGGGATGTCGACCTGGAGGCGCTCCAGGAGCGCGAAGAGGGCCACCGAGAGGCTGTCGGGGTCCAGCGGCGGCGGGGCGGGGCGGCGTTGCTGGGGCGGCGACACCGGCGGCGGCGGCGGGCCGACGGGGTCATCGAAGGAGGAGGAGGGGGGCTGGCCGTGGGGCATCCGGGCGAAGCGTCGACCCGAGGGCGGGCCGGCGCTCTTGCCGAGGTCCTCGGCGAAGGAGCCGGGCTGGTCGGCGTCGTTGTTCTGCGCGGCCTTGTCGAGCCAGTCGGTGCCCGAGTGCTGGGTGAGCGAAGGGGCCATGGAGGCGACGGCCAGCCTCAGGTCGCCCTCATCCTCATCCTCATCCTCATCCTCGTCGTTGCTCAGGTCGGCCATCTCCAGGAGTTCGGCGGCGCTGAAGAGCGACTGCGACTCGTGGGGATCGTCGTGGGAGGGCTCCAGGCCGAGGAGGTCGCCGACGTCGGCGGTGGTGATGACGGCCTGCTCCTCGACAGCCAGATCGACGGCGGCGTAGCGGGCGCGGCGCTCGGCCAGGGTGGGCAGGCCGCGGATGAGCAGATCGAGCCAGGGCTCGTGGATCGTGACGGCGGTGTCCTCGATGCGGCTCTGCAGGAAGATGTCTCCCTGCTGAAGGGCCATCAGCTCAAGGGCGGCCTCGGGGCCGACCATGTCGCCCAGCTCGGCGTGGGTCATCATGCCGTCCTGGAAGACGATCCGGCCCTTGTGGTTGTCCTGCCGGATGTGGAGCGTGGCGGTGCGCTCGGAGATGCAGGCCATGACGACGATGTCGATAAGCTCGAGATCGTCGAGCTGCCGCCGCGGGCTTGGATCGTGGAGGACGTCCTCGACGAGGGCGTTGAGCGCGTCCGGGCTGGTGGCGCGGGGGATGAAGCGGGCGACGCAATAGGCGCTCAGGGCCTCCATCTGGGACGGGTCGAGGGAGGAGGCGATGATCAGGCGGGCCGAGGGCGCCAGATCCCGGCCTGTCAGGACGAGCTGGAAGCCGTCGACAGAGCCTGGCTCGTGGGCGACGGTGATGATGAGGTCGAGCTGCTGGAGGCGCTCGATCAGCTCGACGGCCGCCGAGCCGTCCTGCGCGCCGTAGACGGCGACGTCGTCGCGGTCGCTGCCGAGGCGGTGGACAAGGACGGCGAGGAAGGATTCGTCGGGCTCGACCAGAAGGACGTGGTACATGGGCTCTCTCTGGCTGAGGTTCGCCTTTGTGGGCGCGCGCTATCAGAAGACGACACTACCCCAGATCGCGGAGGTGTCAAAGCCCTTGAGGCCAGGGCGGCGAGGGTTCTGCGGCATCGATCTTCCCTGCTCTTCGTGATCGCGCGCTCCCTTTCCTGCTTTGACACAGCGCCCGAACCCCGTCTAGACTTCCTGCCGCCGGTCGGCCTGTTGATGGCTTAAGTTGTTGATATTTTGCAGAAAATTGAGTTGGTGTGCGAGCCAGTTTCGAGGGGCTCGGGCGTTCGGTGATCTCGCCCTCACCCTGGGCTTTGGCGTGGCGCGCTTCACCCTGGCCTTTGCGGGGAAGAAGGCCGAGAAATCCACGAGCATCGACTCCGCCGCCGAGGTTCAGCGGAGCCTGGCCGACGCCACGCAGGCCTTCCCCGGTGAGGTCGCCGCGGGCGTGGTGTGCGTTTCTGAAGAAGGCCTGCAAGTAGGTCACTGGTCGACGAGGGTGTGGTAGAGTGCAGGGGCGAGAGGGCGGATCACGTCACGGGAGGGTGCATGTCGGTCGGTCGATTTTCAGGGACGAGCAGCTACATCACCTCGGCGGAGCTGCGGGACTCGGTCAACGTGGCGACGGCGCTGGGCAGGCCGCTCTTGATCAAGGGCGAGCCGGGCACGGGCAAGACGCTGCTGGCCCAGGCCATCGCCGAGGGGTTGGGGCTGGATCTGGTCACGTGGCACGTCAAGTCCACGACGCGGGCTCAGGAGGGCCTCTACGTCTACGACACCGTCCAGCGCCTGCACGACAGCCGCTTCGGGGACGGCGAGGTGTCGGACGTGGCCCGGTACATCAAGCTGGGGCCGATGGGGCGGGTCTTCGAGCGCGAGGTGCTCTCGGTGCTCCTGATCGACGAGATC
>SXGS01248502.1_pt1 | contig 32168 bp, 38 predicted proteins | sample 3174681 | NCBI WGS metagenome assembly SXGS01 (sample SAMN11356861, study PRJNA531348) | freshwater metagenome | isolation source: freshwater sample F1-80 | place: China: Fuxian Lake, Yuxi | collected 2017-12-25 | reverse complement strand
TCGAGGCACACGCCGTCAATGATTTCGCGAGTGTTGAGGCCATGAGTGGCGGCGTAGGTATCAAGTTCGTTGAAGTAGGCCACCCGCATAGCGAGATATGTGTTGGCGAAGAGTTTGATGGCTTCAGCCTCGGTGCTGTCCGTAAACTGCATGGGGATATCTTGCTTGATGGCGCCCTGTTGCAAGAGCTTGGCGAAGGTTTCGGCGTGCTCTGACTTTTCGCCTACGATGATGCGGCTGGGGTGAAGGTTGTCGTAGAGAGCTTTGCCTTCGCGGAGAAATTCGGGCGAGAAAATTAGGTTCCGCGTGCCAAGAGCTACTTTGGTCTTGGCGGTGTAACCCACCGGCACGGTGGATTTAATGACCATCACTGCGTTCGGGTTGATGGCAATAACGTTTTTGATGACCGCTTCGATGGATTGAGTATTGAAATAGTTAGTCTCGGGGTCGTAGTCGGTTGGGGTGGCAATGACGACGTAGTCGGCCCCGCTGTAGGCATCAGCCATCTCGAGCGTGGCGCGGAAGTTCAACGGTTTGTTGGCCAGGAAGTCTTCGATCTCTTTATCTTCAATCGGTGATTTCTTCTGGTTCAGCAGCGCAACTTTCTCGGGGACGATGTCCAGTGCAACGACTTCGTTGTGCTGAGCAAGGAGTATGGCGTTGGAGAGGCCGACGTAGCCTGTTCCGGCGATGGCAATTTTCATGTGTTGCTCCTCCCTAGGCAGCCTTTTTCATCTTCGGGTATTTCTCTCTTGAGCGCCTCGATCTCCGCCTTCAACGCCTCGTACTCATTCATCTTGCGTTGCAGAAACCGGTGAGTAATGGCCGCCTTTTCCGCCATACCAGTGGGGGTCAGCACATAAACATAGCCAAACTTATTCTTGGAATTGGTGAAGTTTTTCATCTTCACCAAGCCCTTTTCCATCAGCGCTTTCAGGCAGTAATTCAGCCCACCCACACTGATACCCAGTTTCTCGGCCAACTCGCGTTGAGTTAGGTCTGGGTTTTCTTGCAGGATACGCATCACCCTGAAATAAGTGTCTTCTTGGAGTTTGGCTTGGCGACTTGCCATAAAATTGACGAGTTTTCTCTGTATGCTTGAGTTTGAATGTGTTTTAGGCAGGCTACCGCAATGCCGTACCACTCAGGGGAGCGCAGCCTCGGGGGAGTAATAAAGTAAAGTTTTGTAAGAACTTGAACATTGTAGCCGGTGTTCAGCCGTTAGGTCCACACCATCATCAAAAATAGTTTTCAGGGGTAGAAGGGTTCAGGCCTCTGCAACTTGCTGCTGCTGGACTGCCTCTTCCATGCTGACGGTGTTCACCACCAGCTCCAGGTGGGTCCGGATTTCCGGTTCGTGGCGCCCGATGTAGCTCTTGACCGCCCCGTTGGCCAGCAGCTTGGTCAGGTAGCCCTTGGCCACCACCAAGTTGAGCAGGTCGGATCCGTAGGAGCTTTCGGCCTCCTGGTACTTTTCCTGAACCTGGCTCATCTCTTTTTCCAGCTTTTCGATCTGCTCGATTGGCGCGGTCTTCTTTTCCCGCTCGGCGGGCTTCACGTCGGTGCGCTGCTCGGGTGGCGTTGCCTTGAGTAGGGCCTCGGCATGCGCCACGGTGATGGTGTTGCTGGCAATCATCAGTTCCACCGCCTCCACCTGGCGGGCGGCTTTCATGTTTCGCAGGATGCGGGTCACGTCAGGGGTGAACTGCTTGTCTTGCAGCAGGGTGATGGCCTCGCGCCAGGCTTCGAGCAGGTCGCGCAGTTCACGGATGTCGCGCGCGGCATGACCGTTTTCTAGGCCGAGGTGGGCCAGGCACCGCTCGGCTCCGCGTTCGGCGGCACGTGTGAGCAGGTCGTCTAGGTCTTCGGGGCGCAGGGTGATGGCGGCCTCGGGTTCGGTGATGTGGTGGCTTTCTGTCATGGGCGGTCTCCAAAGCAAATAGCCCGCGCAGGTTTCCCTGGCGGGCCGGTGGTGATGGGTTTGGGTTGGTTTGTTGTGCGGCTTACTGGTCGGCGGCATGCACCAGCGGGTGCTCGACCACGCAGGCAATCTCGACCTGTTCGCCCCTGGGGCGGATGGCCATGACCCGGGCCAGTTGGCTCCAGGGGACGTCGGCGCTCTCCCCTGCTGGGCTTCCCTCAGTACCCCGGGCGGGCATGTCGTGGCTGATGGCGATCAGATCGCCAAAGGTGGGGATCAAACCTTCCATCTCGGTGCGGAAGGTGATGAGCCGCCGACGGTAACGGTTCGCCGCAGCGATGTATTTGCCTTCGCGCATGGCCTGGGTCTGGCTGGTGCAGCCGAACAGGTTGACTGTGGCCGGGTTGGTTTGGGTGGAGCCGGGCAAGGACACGGTTACCTCGGTCGGCTTCCAGGTCTTGGGGCTGAAGTACTCCACCGTGACCGCATCGGCCGTTTCTTCGCCTGGCATCACGTACTGCAGCTTGAAGCTGCCTTTGACGATATTGGCGGTGGTGAATCGGGCCACGGGCAGCGTTTTGGGCTCGTCGCGCACCAGGCGCACCACACCACTTTGCAGGTAAGGCACGGCCCGGCCGCAGCGGGCAATGCGGGTGAGCGCTTCCCAGACGGTGACTTTCTGGTCGAAGATGGCGTCGAACTGGTCGCCTCTTTGGTTCCAGGTTTGGTCGAGCCGGTAGAGGGCTGGCAGGTCGATGCGGCTGTCGGCGAGTTTCGCCCCGTAGCTGGCACGCACCGCATCGGCAAAGGCCCAGGCAATCGAGCGGGTGGCTTGGGGGCTGCTCCAGCCGGTGCTGGGGCTCCAGATGGGCAGCTTGCGCGTGACCAGGCAGTTGATGAGGCGGCTCGAGCGCATCGACAGGTTGTCGGTGGCGCGCATCTTGACGGCCAGGAAGGTGATGCCCGCAGGCAGGCTTGGGTTGACCAGGTAGCCGCGTACTTCCCCCCAGCGCAGTTCATGCCCGGCCCGGGCGCGGGTGTCTTTGTGGTCCAGCCGAACGACTTTGACCTCATAGCGCCCCGGCGTGACGGGGTAGCAGTAGCTGCGCCGGATGGTGTCGGGCGTGGCGGCGCTGATCACCTCTTGCTGGCTGTAGGCACTGCGGGTGCGGCGCTGGATGTAGTAGCTGTAGCAAATGCCAGACTCGTAGTCCTGGCTCGCGCAATCGCCTAGCTGGTATTCCTCGGTGAGCGTGTTGGCCGGCATGGGCGGCGGGCCATAGATGGTGCTGTAGTAACCACCTTCGGAGTCGTAGTGGTAGGTTTGGGTGGTGACCGCACTGGCCGTGGACCAGGTGGTGTTCCAGCCACTCCAGGCGCTGTAGCTGGTGCCGCTGATGAGCGTCTGCCAGCCGGTGGTGGGCTCGCCCTCGTCGTTCACCGCCCGGGCCTCGACCGTCCAGCGCACTTCCTTGGCGTCTTGACCGCCACTGTCGTTGGCGTAGAACAGGCCCCGGGGCAGCAAGATGTCGATGCCCAGGGTGTCGATCAGCGTTTCGGGCGGGTTGACGATGAAGGGGCCAATGGCCTCACCCCGGGTGTTGGCTGGGTCGTCAATGGCCAGCAGCTCCTGACCCGCCACTTCTGGCGCGGTAACCACGTCGTGGTTGAACAACGTGTTCTGGCCACCGGGCAGGATGACCTGGGCCTGCACTTCTTCGAAGGACTGGATGGGCGTGTCTTCGATGCGCACGGCCTCGATCTCGTAGTCACCCTGGCCGATGACCAGCAACTGGTGCAGGTACTGCTCGTTGTTGACGTACTCGGTGTAGGGCGTAGCGCCCAGGTCGGGGTAGACCAGGTGGCGGCCATAAATGACCGGAATGGGCTGCAGCAGCCGGGCGAAGTTGCCTTGCGATTGCAGCGAATAGGTGGGGCTGGGAGCCAGCGCGTTTTGCGCCGAGGGCACGTTGGCGCTGGGCAGCGGCACCAGAGCGTTGACCAGGTAGGCGCCGAGCACGCTGACGCCTGCCGCCAACAGGCCAAAGCCGATGGTGCCCATGGCCGCCTGCGCGGCGGCAATACCAGCAGCCGTCATGCCATAGCCCATGAGACCGGCAGCGGCATACGGGGCCAGCACCATCACGGCAATGGAGAGCACCACCCGCAGCGGGTTGCTGCCGCCCCCTCCGCCGCCGCCGCCGGGCAGGCCGACCAGGACCACCACATCGTGCGCGGCCAGGGGGCGGATGCCCCAATACCGGCGCAGCAGCGGCTGGCCGTTGACCATGCAGACGGTGGGAAGCGGGAATTCGGTGATCGACTGCGAGCGCATCCAGTCGGCCACCGTGCTGCCGGGCTGAACGGGGTAGAGGTCTTTGTCGGCGGGGTGGAAGGGGTTGCGGGGCCAGACGATGGTGGCTTGGGGGTGCTGGACAGCAGGTGCCGGGATAGGAACAGGCAGGCTCATGTCGGTTCACGGAAACGGTAATAGCCTTCGATGCGCCAGCCGTGGGCATCGAGCGCGGCCAGGGTTTGGAACACCACCCCGGCGTGGCGCACGGCGTGCAGCACGCCACCGCCATCGATATCGAGCCACACGCCGATGTGCACCGGGTAGCGGGACTGGCGCATGAGAACGGCGTCCCCCTCTTCCGCTCGGCTGACTGGCTGCCAGCGCTGGCGCTCGGAGTGGCCATTGAAGGCGTCGAGCACGGCGCGCAGGTTGGTGGCATCCACCGGGTTTTTCGGAAGTTCACGTCCAAAGCACCGGCGCTGTACTGTCACGAACAGGCCCCAGCAATCAAAGGCCTCAGGACCGCAGGCACCCACCACCCAAGGCCGTCCAATCAGGCACGTGAGTTCTTCTGCGGCAACGCTCATCGCGTCAGCCCCGGAAACTCCCGGGCCGTGTAGCTGCGGCTGGGGAAGGCCTTGTTGCCGATGTCCATCATGCGAGCGCGTGCGGTGACGCGCTGCACATCGGCCTCCACTTCGGTGAGTACCAGGGTGATGGGTGGATCCATCTGCGGGCCATCGAGGTCGTTGGACAGATACGGCCGGTAGGTGATCTCGATAACCGATTGCGATTCGGCAGCGGCATCCAGATGGCGCACGATTTCGCGGCTGACGTTGTCGAGCGTGACCACGATCTCGGGCACGGGCGCGGTGTCCACCGGCGGCAAGTCCAGCTCAAAGCCCATGGCGATGAAGGTGACCCTTTGCCCGGGATTGAGCGGCGCATCGGCTTCGAGCCGGGCGGTCAGGTCGACCTGGTCGCGCACCACGCGGATGGCGACTGGGTTGCCGGCGTCATCGCGGAAGTCGGGGTGGCGCAGCTCCAGGGTGTGCAGGATGATGGCGTCACTGGGGGCGTGGGCGTAGGCCTCCTGGATGGCTTCGGACAGGGTGGGATCGGGCATGGGTCACCCCGGTCACGGCTGGATCGCGGCCAGATCGGCCGGATTGGGTTTTTCGGCGTTAGACCAGGCGCGGCAGGCATCGATAAAGGCGGTCATCTGGTCCTTTTGCGCCTTGGTGCCCGCGCGCAGCAGGTTGAGCTGCTTCCATTCTGGGTAATGAATGGTGATGTGCTCGGCACAGAGGCGCCGCGCCTCATTGGTCCGGGCTTCAAACCGAACGCGCTCGGGGGCGATTTCGCTTTGGGCGAGTACAGCCTGCGCTTGGGATTGGCTGGCGAACTCGCCGAAGAAGGTTTGATCGACAAAGACTTTCATGGACGTACTCCTTTATTCGAGGACGATGCCGGGGGCGGCAGCAGCGGGGATGTAGGCGTAGGGCAAGGCCAGATAGGCCTCGATGTTTTCTGAGCGGGAGAAGCCCAGCGCAAAGTTGCTGGTCAAGGGCTGCGTGACCTGTGAAGTGCCGACCACGAAGTCGAGGAACATCCAGCCTTGTGCGGCGGCATCGGTTTGCGCCTTGGTCACCACATGACCCGTGCCGCCATAGCCCATGTAGCCGCTGTCAGTACCAAAGCCCGCCGCACTGCCTTGGACGATCTTCAGAAAGCCACGGAACCCGACGCGCTCGGTTGCTGCTGCACGGGCCATGGGCATCCACACGGTAGTCCAGCCTCTGCCCTCATTGGGCGAAGCGGTAATCTTCAGGATGTGGCCATTGGTGATGCCGGCCCAGCCATCGCCCAGACCGCCCCGGCCCAGACGGGGGCCTTTCCAGTACACGCCGTACCAGAACGGGTTGGTCAGGGTAGCGAGATTTGGGTCGTCTACAGCGGTGGCCGGCTTCGCAGCGATATATGGGCCCTCAAAGGCTTTCGTGTAGGGATGTACCGCCTCGATCTGGACGCCGGAGTAGCTGTAGCCCACTGGAATGCCCTCTTCGACTTCGGTCATGAAGCTGTTGGCAATCAAGTTGGGCGGCAGCAGGTATTCCCCGCGGGCATTGGCCACGTAACTGTTGACCGTGGCATTCATGCCGTTGATGGCGTTCGTGGTGCGCGCATCGTTGTTGGCGATGGCGCTGCCCACGGTGGCATTGATCTGATCAATCTGACCGCGCACGGTCTGGTTGAGCGCCGAGGCGGCCGCCACGACGTTTTGCAGTTCGGTTTCGATGCTCATGAAGTTCTCCGGGTGGTGGAAGGTTTAGAGGTAGTTGTCGATATCGTTCACGGTGACGCTGCCGCTGGCCAGGCCTTTCAAGAGCGCGCGCAGGGTGTTGCGCAGGTTGTTGACCTGCACGTTGGCGTAACTGAACTCGTGCCACAGCGGCGCAATGGGGTAGCGCTGGCGGAAAGTGGTGGAAACCGTGGTGCCGCTGGCGTTGCGGTAATTGGCCGCGTTGCCCACCGTGATGTAGATGCCGGAGTTGTCCGCTGGGTAGGCATTGCCGTCGTTGGCCCGGATCCACACCCCGCCACGCACGGTGTCGGACGGATCCGAGACGCCTGCCGAGAAGAAGTTGGGCGGCAGCAGGTTCCACCACAAATGGGTGTAGGCAGCGTTCCACGGGTTCGCGCGGCTGCCATCGCCCGAGGCAGCGGCATCCAGCGGACCGTCAATGACGCGCAGGTTCCAGGGGTTCCAGATCTCCAGCGACGAGCGCACGATCAGCTCCAGCGGGATCATGTAGCTGTAGCCCTCAACCACTTCGGGGCGCGTGGTGCGCGCCACGTACAGCGTCGGGTCGTTGAAACCCCGCCTGCCATAGGCACGTCCGGCGGCATCCCGCGTGCCGGTGACGAAGTTGCGGTTGTACTTGGCCAGGTTGGCTTGAGAGCGGCCATCCGGGTTGAAGGTGGTGTAGACCGTGCCGTAGGAATTGATGTTCTCAGCGATGAAGGCCCCTTCGCCGTCCAAGCCCCAGACCTGGGTGCACAGGGCGTCCATGTCGGACTGGTCCAGCGTGAAGCGGGCATAGCCGGAGGTGGCCAGGCTCAGCCAGTTGGCCGACGAGTCGCCCTCACGCAGACGGGCCAGGGTTTCCAGATCCTTGACCAGCTTGAATCGGTTGGTGGCATCCAGGGTGTGGCTGACCGCTTTGACCAGATCGAAGGGAAACCGGTCCTGCACAAACTGCACATCGATCGGATGGGTGTGGGGCGAGACCGAGGTGTCCCACACCACCGGGCCGGCCTGCTTGCCATCAAAGCGCCGGTAGCTGGCAATGCTGGGCGTGGCGCCGCCCACCGCGAGGAAGGTGTTGCCTGTCACCCCGATGGCGCGGGCACCGATGTCTTGCGCAACGATGGTGCTGCCATTCCAGGTCAACTGCTCCAGGTGGGTGTGGTTCTCCGAGGCGGGAGAGGCGTCGGACTTGCCGTAGCCGGTTTCCACATACAGCGTGGCGCCGCCGATCAGGGTGTTCATCTCAGCAGGCGTCAGGGGCACTTCAAGCCCATGGCCATGGGTGCCGCCAAAGCCAGAGGCCACGACTGCAAAAGTGATGGTGGGCGTCTCGTCCCCGGTGGCGTAGTTGGTCTTGGCCACCCGGTTGCTGAGTTTGCCCACGGGCGTGGCCCGCACCCGGTAGTTGATGTAGGCGTATTCAGGGGTGCCGTCTTCGCCGATATGACTGATCACGCCGCAGCGGAACGACCCGTTCTCGCCGAGGTCTTTGGCGCCGGAGAAGTTCAGGCGCTGGGCGAAGGTGAGCAGGTCTTGCAGCCGGGAGGCGTTTTCTCGATGGCGGAAGGACTGGATCTGGGTGTTGAGGTCGCCACTGGTGGGGAGCTTTTCCAGCCAGACTTCGGCGTAGAGCAAATCGAGCCGGGTGTCTTCCAGGTGCTGGGTGAACAGGTTGCGCATGTAGCGCGCCTGGGTGTCATTGGCGGTGTCGATGGCCACCGACCCGTCGGCGTTCAAGGTCAAACCGGTGGGCTTGGCCAGCACAGCGGCGGGCACCGGTGGCGCATCAAGGTAGCGGTTGTCCTGATCGGCAAGGATCGGGTCGTTGTGCGTCATGCGCACGTAGTAGCCATTGACCAGGGCGGTGAGTTCGCCCAGGCCAATCATGCGGTAGTAGTTGGGATGGTTGTGTTGGCTGTGCGCCGAGTACGACACCGCAAATGGGCGGTGCAAGGCACCCGGGCCGTCGTCATTGGCGTAGTTGCGCACGTTAAACAGCCCCGAGCCACCCATGCCACGCAAGAGCTCGGCGGTGTAGGCCGATTCGAACCCGTCGATCAGGAAGTCCTGGTCAATCAGGCCCTCGTAGGCGGGCGGAATGCCCGGCTCGATGGTGTTGATGCGCTGGTCAAGGCGGGCGACTTCGGTGCCAACGCGGTGGCTGAGGTTGGCCACACCGGTGACCGCCGACTGCACCAGGGCTTCCATCTGCTTGTCGTCGAGGAAGTCGAGAAGGTTTTCATGGGTGGAGCGGATCAGGGCTTCGGCGACGATGGCGTTTTGGCTGGCCAGCGGCAGGTAGTCGTAGTCGATCTTGCCGTCCAGACCGGCGACGGGCACCTTACCGGGCGCGGATTCGACGGAGCCGTCATTGCTAGTGACCACCGCTACCGCTTGGTCGCGGTAGGTCTGGGCAGCATTGCGGGCGACTTCGGTTTCGTTCAGCGTGGTCGCAGCAGATGCTGCACTCTGGCTAGCAGATTGAGCGCTGCTGGCGGCATACGAGGCACTGCCGGCTGCCGCATCGACGCTGGCGTCCAGCGTGGCTTTGCGGACATTAACGGTGTTGAGCAGTTGGGTGGTGGCGTGCGTGAGCGCCGCCACTTCGGTCATCAGACCGCTGGCAGATTCGGGCATCGGTAACTCCTTGAGGGATTCGGTTCTGGTCAGGTCGGATCAAGCAAAGGCGTGGTGCTCGACCACGACCGCCTGGGTGGCAATCAGGTGGGCTGCCATCTGCGTGTACGGACCGACGACCAAGGTGTCGGCTTGTTCGACATAGACGGCACAGGCCTGCTCGGACGCTGCCGATTGGTTACGGGAATGGAGCGCCGCGTTGGCTGCCGTGCGCGCCAGATCGGCCTGAGCACGTGACGTGGTGGCCGAGACCTGGGCGCGATCTGCCGAGGTGGTGCTCAGCGTGCCGCCGGCCAGGGCCACACCCGCCATGACTTCGCCCACCCGGGTTTCCACACGGGCGAGGAATTCCAGATCGGCAGCGTGGTTGGCGCTGGTGGCTGAGGCTGATGCCGACCGCGCAGAGGATTCCGCGCTAATGCGAGAAGTCGCTGCCGAAACCGCAGTATCGATAGCCCATGCTTCAGATTGCCGCTCTGAAGCCTTTGCGGCGAGCTCACTCTCGAGAGCTTTTTCAGCGGCATCCAGTGCCGAGCGCTCAGCAACTTGCGCATTCGCTTCACTTTGCGCAGACGCAGCCGCAGCGTTGGAAGCGGCTGTTGCCGAATTGGCGCTGGCTGCTGCGCTGGTGGCTGCCGCATTTTCTGAGTTCGCTGCCGCTGCAGCCGATGCGACTGAAGCCTGCGCCTTTTCACCAGCCAGAACTGCACTGGCTGCAGCGGACACCTTGGATGCAGCGGCCTCCGTGGCACTGCTCGCAGATTGACTGGCAGTGGATGCAGTAGCAGCAGCCGAGGTCGCTGCATTGGTCTCTGAGGTTGCGGCAGCCGTTGCACGCGCCGTTGCATCGGCGGCGGAATTGGACGCTGCCTCAGCCGAGTCTGCAGAATGGCCTGCTCTGGTGCTGGCTGCTGTTGCAGCGTTTTGCGCCTGGGTCTTGGCGATAGCTGCACTGTCGGCGGATGCCGAGGCGTCATTTGCTTCTTGCTCGGCCAGCGTGGCGGAGGCTGCAGCACGATTGGCCGCTGCCGTCACATTGGTCAGCAGACTACTGATGGCGCCGTTGATCTCGGAATCTTTGTCTGCGATCAGTTTGGCCGGAGATCGAACCTGCCCGCCTTCAGTGGTGACCACGGCAGACGTGTTGCCGTGCGCCCAGGCGTGAACCAGGCGCGAATCAGATTCCAGCTGCGTGACCGAGGTCTGCAAGCGATCTTTGAGAGTCATGCGTTTTCTCAGAAATAGTTGAAAGACACACCGTCGCCCGGCATCTGGCTGTGTAGCCAGTGGTTCAAACGGTCGGCCAAGGTCAGGCCCGCATCGCCATAAACGCTGGCAGCCTCGAGCTCTTCAGCAGTCAGGCGCTGCAGGTTGCGGATTTCCAGTTGCGCGGCCACCCGCCAGCGGCGGGCGGGTTGCAATTCGGCTTGCCAGGGGGCCAGGAAGCGGGCTTCGACCGCGTGGACATCCAGCGGCACGGCCAGTGGCAGCACAAACCACTGCTCGCCCAGCCGGGTGTTCAGAGCCCACCAGGCATCAAACACCGCAAACTGGAATTCCGAGAAACGCCACTCGGCCTGCACCTGATAGTGGGCGGTGAGCGAGCGCAGCCGGTGCCGTGCGGCGCCGGTTTCCATCTCGGTGCGCAAGAGGCTGGGCCGGGGCGAGAGGCTGTAGCCCTCCACGCGTGGCGGTGGCAAGGTCTCCGGCCACACGGACAGGTTGTTCACGGTGGTCATCGCACGGCTCCCATGGCAGGGTTCAGGCCATAGCGGCGCTCCAGCGTCGGCGCAATGCCAGTGCCCTGGCTGATGGCACGCGCCATGCGGCCTTCGATCTGCTCGATGAAGACATCCAGGCGCAGGCCGCCATCGGGTTGGCGCTGCTGCTCGATTCGGGCGTCCACCCCGTTGGCCTTATTGACCACATTGACCTGCACGTTCACAGAGGGTGGCTGCCTCGCCGACAAAGCCCCGCCCAGCGCGCGCATCTGCCCGCGGGTGAAGACCGCTTCGCCCTCCTGGGCGATGATGGGCACCTCTCCACGAACGATGCCGCCGGTGTGGAAACGCGGAGCGTTCGTGAACAGGGCTGGATTGACCGAGCGAGTCATCAGTGCATCCGTGCCGATCACGCCACCGCTGTGCGCGACGTTGGCCATGGTGCCCATCAGGTCGCTACTGCCAGCGGGAAAGGCTGATCCCGTAGAGGCGCTGCCCATGCCAGGGATCACGCTGCCCAGCCAGTTGGCCAGGGGCAAGGTGATGGCGCGCTGGATCTGAATGCGCACCAGGTCGGCAACGATGGAGTCGGCCAGGCTGCGGAAGTCCTGCTTGCCGGTCATCACAAAGCGGGTGAGCGCATCTTCCATGGATCGGAAGGCGTTCACCGTGACCTGCTGGGCGCGCTTGGCTGCGTTGGTCGCGTCGTCGATGTAGGACTTGAGCGCTGACTTGGCACCGTATTCGAAGCTGCGCTGGTAGTCGGCGTTGGCCCGCACCAGGTCTTCCACGATGGGCAGCTGCCTGGCCAGGGCGTCGTTAATGGCTTCGAGCGTTTGCACGCGCAGGCCCGCGTCTTCGATCTGGTTGGCTTCCTTGCGAGCAACAGCAGCGGCTTTTTCCAGATCGGTGCGGGCTTGCAGAACGGCGCGTTCGGTGTCATTCAGGTCCAGCATCGCGCGCTGCAGTTGCAGGGCTTCGATGCGCTGGCGGTTGCTACCGATCAGGCCTTCGGTGATCTTGCGCGAAGTGGCTTCTTCTTTTTCAAATGCATTGAAGGCTTTGTTCGCCTCCTTCTGGCGCTCGATGGCTTCGAGCACCTGGATGTACTGCTCGGCTTCGGCGGCCACGCCTTTGTAGCCCTTGGCTTCAATCTGCAGGGCTCGGGCGCGCAGCTCAGCGGCTTCACCGTCTTGGGTGCGGGTCAGGCGTGCGCGCAGTTGGTTGAGGAAGGCTTCGCCTTCGTTGATCTTTTCTGCAGGCTTGGGTTTTTGAAACCCCGACAGATCCAAATCCATCCGTGGCTTGCGCGGCAGGGTCGGCAGAAATTTGTCGTAGATAGCCTGCACTTCCTTGGCCTGCGCCTCGGTGTCTAGCACGAACTTCTGGCCCATGACGCGCACCGTGCGGCGCTGCTCGTCAAAGAATTTCTGTACCCGGTCCACATAACCGGGGTTCTGGTTGATGTTGAAGAGCCGGTCGTTGGCAGCGCGCACGTAATCGTCGCGGGCGGTCTGCAGCTTGGCGATTTCGGCATCAATGACCTTAGGGTCGTAGCCCATGGATTTCATCGAGCGCATGACATCGCTCTTGAACCAGGTCTCGATGTCTTTGCCCACCACCGACAGGCTGTCAAAGGGCTGGGCGATCACGCGCTTGGCCAGCACTGCAGATTCGGCAATGAAGGCCAGACCCGAGGCCACCGACTCCAGAAACCCGAGCGTGGCCTCCCGGTTGGCGGTGATGCGCTGCAGCTCGTTGCTGAAACTGCCCGTCTCGCCCTGCGCCAAGATCACCTGCTCGGTGAAGTCGGCCAGCACCGGGATGACGGCGGCACCGATCTGGCGTTGCACGCCTTCGAAGATGGCTGAGAGGCGCGTAAGGTTGTCGTTGAAGACCTCGGACGCCCGCGCCACGTCTTCGGACATGACCAGCCCCAGCCGCTGGGCTTCTTCCATCAAGGCTGTGATGCCTTCGCGTCCCTGGTTGAGGAACGGGATGATGGACAGGCCTTCCTTACCGAACAGCTTGACCGCCAAGGCAGCCTTGTCAGCGCCATCGGGCATGGCAGAGAACTTCTCGGCCAGATCCAGCAGGACTTGCTCGGCGGGGCGGATCTGACCATTCACATCGGTGGCAGACACGCCCAGGGCTTTGAGCGCGGCACTGCCTTCTTCGCCATTGATCTGGGTGTCGAACATGGCGACCGAGAGCTTTTGCAGGGCCTTGGTCAGGCCCTCGGTGCTCAGATCCGACAGGTCGGCGGCGTATTTCAATGCGGTCAGCGTCTCGACCGAGACCCCGGTCTTTTGCGAGAGTTTGAAGAACTCGTCACCCACACGGGCCACGGGCATGACCAGGGCGGTGATGCCCACGCCCAGTGCGGCAATGCTGGCCCCGGCGAGCAGGCCGGCGGGACCGAGTTTGCCCAGGACCGAGCCCAAGAGACCCAACCGGTCGGTGGCGGCTTGCAGTTGGAACTTGGCGTCATTGGCCGCACTTGACAGGAGCTTCAGACCACTGGACGCCGGGGTGGCCGCTGCCTCGATTTTTTTGAGCGAGCGCTCCCCCTTCTCGCCGATCTCAGCCAGTTCGGCCTTGACCTTGCCGCCGTCGACCACGGACAGGCGGATGGAGAGGTTGCGTTCAGCCATGGGGGAATTCAGTCGTCGTGGGAGTCGTTGGTCTATTCGTCTTGTTGCAAGGTGCTCATCAGGCCCGCCTCGACCGCCGGAAACAGATCTATCGCCGTGGCTTTGTCCAGTCCAGTGCTCTCACAGGCCAGCATCCAGGCGTTGAGATCGAGCCCGACCACGCGGCCCTGCGCCATGCGCAACTGGCTGGCACAGACTTCAATCGCAGTGGCGGCTTGCCAGCCTTCCAGGCTTTGGGGCGCGTTCATGGTGTATGGGCACTCGGGGCAGGGTTCGGGGCAGGCGTTGCAGTAACTCGGCCCGCCACCGAAGTGCCACGCGGTGCGGGCCTTCAGACGTTTTTTTCGGAGTCCAGGGCGTAGAGCCCGGCGAGGTATTCACGCTCGAAGGCATCGGCCAAGAGCCAGTGCTCCATCAAGGCGGCGACACCCTCGGACGTGACCGCCGCCGGTTTGCCCTTATCATCGGCCACGCCTTCCCAGGCGAGCACCGCCAGCTTGGCCAGTTCGGTGATGAGGGTCGCGGTGCGTTCGCCAGCAGCGGCGGTGTCGGTGCCGGCCACTTTGGAGGCGGCGTGGCGTGCGGCCATCACCAAGGCCGTGGTGGCGGGGCGGACCTGCAGGCGCACGCCTGCGGCCAGCGTGATCCAGTGTGGTTCACGCGGGATGTTCAGTTTGATCATGGGAATGTCCTGGGTGAGAGTCAGTACGTGGTCACGTCGTTGACCAGTTCAACGGTGAGCATGCGGGCCACACTGGCGGCCTTGGCGGCTTGCCATTCGAAGGTGGCCTGAATGCCACCCGGCCCCGAGATGGAGAGCTTTGGCTTGGGGAGGTAGACCTCGTGTGCGATGAAGGTCAGGCGCCGCTCGGAGTCGATCACATAGCCAAAGGTCAATTCGAGCGGTGTGTTGTTGGTGGCGGCATCGATCAGCGTGGTGTCGGCAAAGCGCACCTCCAGATTGCCGGTGAGGCTGGCGACTGTGGGATCGGCGCCATCGATCTTGCCGTCGGAGCGAATGGTCTCGATGCGCTCGAGGTTGTTGGAGTAGGTCAGCTGGGCCGAGACCACGTTGCCGAGTGCCGCGCCGCCCTGCTTGATGGCGCCCTGGAACTGGTTGAAGCGGATCAGGTCACGGCTGGCGGGTGTGGCATCGAGCGTGGCGGCCTGTTTGGCTTCGCCCTGGGCGATCAAGCCCACGGTGGCATTCGCTGCGCCGGAGCGGGCAAAGCCCACCTGCAGGCTGTTGACCATGACGCCGGAGGCCACGAACCAGGCCGGGATGTCGGGCAAGCCCGTCTCCAGCGTCAGGCTGGGCAGGCTGGGCTTGCCGGAGGTGAAGGTATGGGCGACCACGTCAGAGCCGCTGGTGCTGGCTTCACCCAACAGGGCCTTGAGCCAGATACCGATGTTGCGCACATCGATGGGCACGACGATGTCGCCTTCGACCTTGATGACATCGCGAATCGGGGCACTGGGGTCACGGCCCAGACCGATCAGGTCGTTGGCGATCAGCCCCTGTTCGGAGCCCAGGGTGGTGGAGACAAAGGGCAGCTTCCAGTAGTCGCCCACTGGGTTGCTGCCGTAGGTGGTTTCGAACGCGGCCAAGAGGCTGGCGTTCGCGCCATAGGCACGGGCCATACAGAACTCCTTGTGGAAGTAATTTCAGGAAAGCGGTCCGGCACTGCTGTAGTGCAGGATCACGGGCAGTAGGCAGGCTTTGATGCCACTGGTCCCATCGGGGGCCAATTCGTCGAATTTGGGAGGGCCGATTTCGGCGTACTCAACCTGGCCACCGAGGGTTCGGTCCATGTCGATCAGGGTGGATAGCTCGACCAGCAGACCGTCAATGCGTGCATCACGAGCAGCTGCATCCGGATCAGCGACAAACAGTTCGATGGCCACCTGGTGCTGCCAGTGGTAAGTCAGCGGTGAAAGAGACACCTCGGACTCGCCCATTTCGCCGTCGCGCAGGATGGCCATGGCGTGGTCGGCGATGCGCTCGGGCAAGGCGGCGTTGCGCTTGACCGTGGTACCGAGCGACAGCTGGCCCAGCACCGCGAACAGTGCGCCGATCGCGTTTTCTCTTTGGCTCATGACGCTGCCCCTTTGCGGTCGGCTTCATCGAAGCGGTTGGCAATGCGCTGGGCCAGCGTGCTGATCCAGCGACGAGAACTGCTGTCGATGTCGAATTTCTTCTTCAGGGTCACTTGGGGGACGAGCAGGAACATCGGTACAGAGACCAGCCCTCGGCCAGTGGTCTGGGCCTTTTGCGAGGCGGCGGAGAAACCGCCGCGTTGGCCTTGGCGGACGCGCTGGTTTTCTGCGACGAGGAGCGATGGTTGGCCACGGCGGTAGATGAAGCGCAGGCGCTGACCGCGTATCTTTTCCCAAAGACCGGGGGTCATGTGCTTGCCACGGGGGCCTTTGCCCGCAGCAGGCAGCGGAATCGCCAGCCAGAAGCCGTCCTTGGATCGGATGGTGGCGCCCTGGTCATGCGCGCCGACGATGACGGGCGCTCGGCTGTAGACGAGACCGGCTGCCTTGATACTCATCTGCCCCTTGGGGTAGACCTCGCCGCGCCAGGTGTTGGCCAGGCGCTGACCCAGACCCGCGCCAGTGATCTGGCTGCGCAACTCGGTCTTGAGCCCATCGGTGGCTTCGCGGATGGAGTGCGTCACCGCCTGCTCGGCAATGCGTACCTCATCGGCCAGCATTTGGTCCAGGTCACCCGACAGGGCTGCCAGCAGCTTCATACAGGCGCTCCCGTGAGCGTCCAGATCCGCCGATCCCGATCCGCCAAGGGTTCACCCACCACCTGGTAGGTCTGGCCAGCAACCGTGAAACGCTCGCCCTCGCGGGGCGAGGCCACGTCGCGGGCCATCACGTCGAAGCGGTGGGTGGCCAGCGCCAACCGGGTGTCACCAAAGGACTCGACCACATCGGCCTGCTTGGCGATGAACCGCGTGGCGATCTCACGACCATCGCCCAGCCGGTAGGTGCCGGGCACCCCCAGCCGGGCGAACAGGCGCGAGACCGCTCGCTCAAAGGCGTGCTGCATGCCCCTGTTTACGCCGAGGTGAGTTTTACCAGCACGCCCGGGCGGTGGCACATCGGCAATGGATTGCTCTGGGTGTGCAGATCCGTGCCACGGTCAAACTGGCGCGGCGCCTGCTTGGCATACAGCGACTGGCCCAGCGTGTTGACCGTCTCGTTGAAGTCGGCCGGGGCAAAGTAGGTGCCGAAGGTGTCGACCGTGCCCAGCGGGAAGGCATGGGCTTCGCCTGCCGCAATGAAGCGGCGGGTGCCGAGATCCCCATTGGCCTGCAGGTAAGCGGCTTGGCCCCGGTACTCCTCGAAGGTGACCCCTGCATAGGTGAAGCCCGAGCGCACGTCGTTGATCAGCACCGCACCTTGCTGCCAGTTGGTGTAGGCGGTCTTGACCTCCTTGTGGGTGGTCAGCGCGCGGAAGAATTCGGGCGAGCACAGCACATGCACGCCGGTCATGAATTCACCCTGCAAGGCATCTTCGACCTTAGTCAGCAAGTCGTAGCAGTGGCCCTTGATCTCGCTGTTGGCATTGGCCAGATCAAAGTTCACCGACTGCGGCGTAATCTGGAATTCGGTGAACAGGTTGCTGATCACACTGCCGTCCGCATCCAGGATTTCGCCTTTCAGGGCGCCCATGCGCAGGTGCTCGAGCGTGATCGCGTGCTTGTTGCGCATGGTCTCCAGGTGCCGAGCCAGCACGCCGGAGATGGCTTCCATCTCGGTTTCCGAGCCGAAAGCGCGGATGCCCTGGACTTCTTCGGGCAGCACCACATCGTCATGCGGGATGTGGGGAATGACGAAGGAGCGCAGCTTGCGTTTGCCGCGCTCACCCACGGTGCCGGGCGAGCCAGGCGGCTTGGTGGGCAGAAGGTTCAGACGACCGGCGTATTCCTCCACGATGATCTGGCGGGTGCGCACAGGTTTGGCCGGAAACAGGTTCAAGGCTTCCAGGCGGCCGTAACGGTTGGGGATGATGTTGATGGCGGCGGTGAGGCTGGCCATCGAGAAACCGGGATTCAGAAACGGGTTGTTCATTCGGGGCTCCAAGAATGACGAAACCCGCGCAAGCCAGTCGGCCAGGCGGGTTCGGGGGGATGGAAGGACGGGCAGTAGAAGTAGGTGCGCTATGTGGACCTGGGTCAGGCAGACTCACGCACCAGCACACCGCGCTCGGCCAGCTGCTGCTCGTAAGCCGTGCGCTGGGCGCCGGTGAGCGCGATTGGCCAGACCAACGCGGTCTTGGCCACGATGGCGTGGCGGGCGATCAGGAGGGCGTCGCTTCGGTCGGTATTGGTGGCATCGATCGCGTTGGCGAGTACCCCGATGGCGGACTCGGTGCCGTCGGTGGCGGCGGGGTCGATAGCGTAATGCTTGCCATCGCTGGCATTGCGACCGAGTACCGTGCCCAGGGGCAGGTTCTGGCCAGCGGCGATGGTGGCAACGTCGCGCGAATAGCGGTTGGGGGCTTCGTACTTCAAGAGGTCGCCGAGGTTGTTTTGTTCGGTGATGGCGGACATGGTTTACTCCTTCGCGGTGAGCTTCTTGACGGCGGCCACGATGGGTGAAGCCTCCGGGCGGTCGAGGTTTTGGGTGCCAGCATCCACAGTGATGGTCGAGCGGATGTCATCAGCCTCGGAACGTGCGGCACGGGCATCGATCAGTACGCGACGCACATCGGCCTCGGTCTTTCCGGCAGCGATGAACTCTGCTGCGCGGTCGGGGCAACCGGCCAGCAAGCAAACCTCGGCAATGGCCTGGGCAGCCTGGGTCACTTCGCGGCGGGCTTCAGCCACCAGCACGGCGGCTTCGTCGGTGCTGATGGTGTCGACGGTCTCGATCACTTTCTCTTCTTCGTTCATGGTCATTTCCTTCTTCAAGGGTGCCGCCTCAGCACGGATGACGCCCCGCACCTGAGACGGCGGATGGTTACGGGCGTTGAGATACGAGTGGAATTCGCTGAGGGTGGCCCCCAGCGTCTGGATGCCATCGGCCAGGCCTTGGGCTACAGCATTGCTGCCAAAGAAGAGCCCTGCCTCGGTCGCTCGCACGGCCTCAATATCCAGGCCGCGCATGGCGGCCACGTGATCGGTAAAGATGGAATACAGCCGATCCACTTCGCCTTGCAGCTCGGTCTTGGCGGTATCCGATAAGGGCTCGTGAGGCGAGTAGTCGTTCTTGTGAGCACCTGCCGTGATGGCCGTGAATCGATAGCCATCCTTGGCGTCCTTGACCGACTGGTCGACATGCAAGGCGATGACACCGATGGAGCCGACCCCACCCGTTTCTGTCACGAACAGTCGCTGGGCACTGGCGGCAATGGCATACGCAGCTGAGTACGCGGCATCGTTGGCCACCGCCCAGACGGGTTTCATGGCTGCCACCTCGCGCACACGGCGGGCCAACTCGAAGCTGCCCGAGGCTTCGCCACCCGGCGAATCGATGTCGAGCAAGATGCCGCTGACCTGGGGATCGGCCAAGGCAGAGTCCAGCGACGCGGCGATCTCGCTGTAGGATGTCAAACCCGAAGCGGCTTCCATGCCCAGCGAGCGCTTGACCAGCGAGCCGTGGATCCAGATCACGGCAATGCCCTCCGGTGCGGCGGCTGCCGCAGGCCGTTGGTACACGGCCATGTCCATGGCGGGCATTGAAGGCATGTCAGTCATGCCGAAGCGCTGGCCAACCACCGACAGGATCACGTCCAGCTTGGGACGGTGAATGAGCAAGGGCGTCCCGAACAGGCGGGAAGCAAGGTAAGTCATGGTTGGGGGTCCTGGTTGTTAGGTGGCGCTGCCTCTGGGTCACTGGCCTGCGGATCCGAGGGCTGCGCGTCTGGGGTTTCGGTGAGTGGCGCAGCGACTGCTTGGTCATGCCTGGCATCGGAGTCAAAGACCAAGCCCAGGGCATCGGCCCGGGCGTTGTCGGCCGCGATCTCGCGGTCCACGTCTTCGGCGTCGTAGCCATTGCCCGAGATGGCTTCCGACCGACTCATGAGGCCGGCGCGGATGGCCAACTTCATGGCGTTGAATTCCTTCTGCGGATCGACCCAGCTCCAGCCTTGTGGGATCCACTTGGCCGACTGATACTGCCGTTTGTCTTTGCGGTAACCGGGAAGATCCAGTGCACCTTCGAGCACCGCCTGATCCATCCAGGCGCGCCAGATGGGTCGGCACAGTTGGTGCACGATCACGCCGTGCTGAAAGGCTTCACACCGACGCCTGAATTCCAGCAACCCCGCCCGGATGGAGGAGTAGTTCACCTGCGTCAGGTCGCCGGTGAGCATCTCGTAGGTGATGCCCATGGCAGCGGCCACCGCGCGGAACTGCTGGCGCATGAATTCAGCGTAGGAACTGCCGACATCCGCAGGGGCTGAGAACTTGATGTCCTCGCCCGGCTCCAGGATCTGCAGCGTACCGGGCTCCAGGCCCGCGAGCGCCACACCGTTGGCGTCCGCCGCCGACTCACCCATCAGGTTGTCTTCGGGTGCCATGCGGGTGATGAAGCCGGCGAACATCGCTGCCGTCTTCTTGCGGACCAGTTCGGCATCGTCGTACTGGTCGAGTTCGTTGAGCTTCACGAGCGCCCGGGTGAGCCACGGCTCACCCCGGATCTGGCCGGGACGCAAGGGGCGGAACAGGTGGATGACTTCACAGACATCCACCCGGACGGTGTCCATGCCGCCACCGCCGGCATTGCTGGACATAGGAACCAGCAGTCCATCGTTCGGGTGTGCGCGGTACAAGTGGTAAGCCACCCGGCGACCCAGCCGGTCGAATTCGATGCCGGACCGGATGACATTCCCACCGGGCAGATCCCGGTTCATGGTGGTTGGCAGGTGCTCTGCTTCCAGCACCTGGATCTGCAGCGCCACCGGCAGACCATCCTCGCTGCGGCGGTAGCGCAGTCGGATCAATGCCTCGCCACCTTCGAGCATGGCCCGCGTGGCCAGGCCCTGCAGGCCGTAGAAATCGGTCAGCCCTGCAGCATCCGCCTGTTCACACCAGTCCCACCACAGGCTGTGAATCGCCTCGCGGGTTGCCTGGTCTTGGACCATGCTTTGCGGCTTGATACCCGTGCCAATGGCGTTGGCCACAAACGCTTCGATACCAGCGGCTGCCCAGGCGTTGCGCCGGACCAGGTCACGGCTCTTGGCACGCAGTTCGTCTTGGGCCAGCGACAGGGCTGCCACCGCACCGGGATTGCTGGGCATCCAGGCCAGTGCGCGCCGACCGCCACCTGTGCCATCGTAGACCGGCGTGCCGCCGAACATGCGGCGACTGATCCGGGTCATGGTTTTGAACAGGCCCATCAGAGCGCCTTGCTCGTGGCGACGCGGATCTGGCGCGATTTGGGTGCGCCGGATTCACGGGCCATGGTGGCTTCGACCTCGGCAATCGCAGCCTTCAAATCAGCCACGCTGCGGTACTCGATGCTTTTGCCATCGTAGGTCACGCGGTGCTCACCGCTGGCCAGGGCTTCACGCAAGGCCTGCAGGTGTTCAGGGGTGTAGGTACTGGTACTCATCAAGTCATCCATCGGCTTCGCACCACCCGACGCGGGTTCGGTTTGGCACCACCAGAAGTGCTGGGGCCACCGTCGAACTTCTGCTCTTGGGTGGCCTCGGGGGTTGTGGTTTGTTTGGCGTCGACTGGAGGACCGACACCGAGTTGTTTTTCGAGTTCTTGCCAGTGCCGGTCTTCGAACCGGTCCAGACCGGCCGCCGCTGCCGCCGCACGGGCATAGACGTAGCAGTCCAGTGCCTCGTTGCGCTCGCGCATCTTTTGCCACTCGCGGTGGGCAAAGCCGTTGCGGTCGCGCCTCGTAATCAGCTGTTCAGCGCAGAGTTGCTGCAGGTACTCGGCATCGACCTTGGGCAGGTGCACAAAGCCAGCCGGGTAGATCGGCGTGATGCCGTCCTCGGCCACCTCGGCGCTCTTCCTCAAGTTGTTGTAGAACTCCAACTTGGCGATGCCACCGGCCACCGGGAACACCTTGATGCCTCGGCGCAGCTTCTTGCCGCTGGCGGTGGCGTCCACCGCTGTGGGGGTGCCGATCAGCGCCGCACCCCCGGCAATCCCTTTGATCGGCATCAGCCGCGCATCGCGCACGCTGCGCACAAAGGCATAGGCCTCCTGGGTGGCGTAGCCAGTGTCCAAGGCAAGACGCGCCAGGCTCAACTGGCAACCACTGCTGTGGGTCCAGGTCTCGCCCATGAGCTTGGCCAGGGCTGACCAGACTTCCGCGCGGGCGGTATCGCCCATCAAGATCCGGTGCTCCACCAGCCACGCGGCCTTGCCCCGCCCGAAGGCCCAGACCGAGACTTCGATACGGTCCTTCTGCACATCGGCACCGGCGGTGAGCAGCAAGCCGCCAGCAGGCACGGTGCCGATACGGTAGTCCTCCCGGCGCTCCAGCAGGCGCTGCCAATCCGGCGCTTCACCTTCTTCGACCCAGGTCTCACCCAGTTCAGTGTTCTTGAAGGTCTTAATCGCTGAGGCCGAACGGGAATCGGATATGGCGGCCGACTCCCAGGCCCGGGCAATCTCTATCCAACTGCGCCAGCCCACCGGGCTGTAGAGGCTCGACAGATGAAACCCCGCCGTGCGCCCAGCCTGTTCTGGCGCGCAGGCCTGCCACTGGCCGTTGTCCAGCATCCAGGTCTTGTGGTGCTCGGCAATCGGCTGGCTGCATGACTCGCAGATGTAGGCCGCCGTTTCTGGCTGGCCCCGCTCCCAGCGCAGCTGCTCAAACCGCAGCCACTGGCGGTGGTCGCAATGCGGGCACGGCACAAAGTAGCGGCGCTGGTCCGATGCCTCGAACTCGCGCTCCACCGCACTGACCCCGGCAATGGTGGGGGTCGAGACGATCAGGATCTTGCGCCGGGCAAAGGTGCGGGTGCGGGCCTCGGCCAGCGAAATCGCATCGCCTTCGCCTTCCACATCCAGCGGGTAGCCATCCACCTCGTCCAAGAACAGATAGCGCACCGGCATCGAGCGCAATCCCACCGCGCTGTTGGCACCGGTCATCACCAGCACGCCGCCATGGAATTCCTTGGCCAGGATGGTGTTCCCCGAGTCGCGGCTGCGCGCCGGGGCGATGCGCTCCTGGATGGCGGGGCTCTCTTCGATCAGCGCATCGATCCGCTGCTTGGAAGCCCGTTTGGCCATTTCGACCGTCGGCCACACCGCCATCATCGGGCCCGGGGCGTGGTGGATCACGTAACCCACCCAGTTCAAACCCAGTTCTGTGCCGCCGACCTGTGCGCCTTTCATGAACACCACGCGTTCGATGGGCGACATGGGTGATAAGCAATCCATGATCTCGCGCAGGTAGGGCGTGCGGCTGGTGCGCCAGCGGCCAGGTTCGGACGCGGCCTTGCTGGAGAGCACGCGGTGCTTGTCGGCCCATTCGGAGACGGTCAGCAGCGGATCGGGCGTCAGGCCTTCACGCCAGGCGCGCTCGATGGCATCCCAGCCTTCGTAATACAGCTCGTCCATGGTCAATCTACCTTGGCCTGCAAGTCACCCAGGTCTTGCAGTTGCTGGCGCACGGCAGCGTCCAGCGCCACATGCAAGACATGCGCATCGACGCCCAGCCCTGCGGCCATCTGCGACGAGATGCGTGCCGGCCAGTTGAGCCAGGCATCACGCTCGGCACGGGCCAGCTTGAACACATGGGCCACGGCCTGTGAGCGATCGACCAGTTCGCCCTTCAAGCGGGCCAGGCGAACCTTGTTGGTCTGCGCCTTGACCACTTCGTTGACGGTGCGGGCCTGTAGCAGGGATGTGCCACCGGAGGACAGTGCCGGGGTGGGTGGCTCTGGCGAATCCCGCGCCACCTTGGTGGAAGTCTGGGGAATCTCGCGGACTGCTGCGGAAACCTGCGGAGCCGGTTTGTCACTGGCGGCATCTGCCACCGACCGTCGGGTCGGCGTGGTGTTGGCCGCCCACTGTGCATCGGCCACCACCGGATCGATGGTGCCGTCCGGCAACTGGCTGATGCGCCCGGTGTCGATGGCCTTCTTGACGGCCACGTGCGACACGCCTCGGTGGCGCGCGTAGGCGCGAATGGACAGTCCCATGGTGTTGATCTACTCAGTGCAAGTGGGTGGCCTCCTGGAGGTATGGGTCAGGCAAAGGCGAGTGAATCACCCGGGATAAGAAAGAGCTTGGCTTCTGGGGCGCACAGCGCGTGAATGCGGATGTCGATTGACAAGTAACCCACCAAGGAGCCCCACATGGCCAAACCCAAGCAATCCACCGCACTCTCCCCCGACGAGATCGAGCTCTTGCTCGAATCGATTGCCCTGGACCACCTGTTCATCGAAACCCTGCAAACCCGCCACCGCGACAGCCTGGACTTTCATGACGTCAGCGTCTGGGGCGTGAAGAGCGCCTTGCAGGCCGCGTTTGATGCTGGATTGCGTGCCGCTGGAGGCGCACCGAAGCAGCCCGTGCACCGCACACGCAAAGTCACCGCAGCACATCAAACCAGCAACAACGGCAGCGCTGCCACCCTGCAAGCGTGAGGGCGCCATGACCATCTCACTCAACCCCAACCAGCAGGCCATTCTGGAGCACGCCGTGCAAGACAGCGGCGGCAAGATCGCCTGGTTCCCCGAGCACATCAAAGGCGGCGCCCGTGCCAAGGTGCTCGAAGGCTTGTTCAAACGTGCCCTGATCACACCCGACGGCGATGACTGGGTGGTGGCCGCCGAGGGCTACGACGCCCTAGGCTTGCCCCGACCAGGCACCTTGCCTCCCACCATCACACTTGACGATCCAGAGCTGGAGGCTGATGTCGCCAGTGCAGAGGCCAGTTGGCAGCAGCCCGCCAAGGGCAAGCCAGTTCGCACCCGCGCCGACAGCAAACAGGCTCTGGTCATCGGCCTGCTGCAGCGGACCGAAGGCGCCACCATCGCGCAGATCATGGAGGCCACCGGATGGCAGCAGCACACCGTTCGCGGGACCCTTGCCGGCACGCTCAAGAAACGCCTGGGGCTGACCATCACATCAGCCAAGGAGGCCGGTGGTCAGCGGGTGTACCGCATCGAGTCCACTGTCAATGCCACCACCACTGAATCGGAGGCCGCATGAACGCCCGTCCCAACTTGGCGCGCCTCGATGAGCTGGGGCAGCGCCTGGCCGACCAGGCGTTTCGCACCCTGATCAGCCTGTGCCCCGAAATCCGCAGCGCCAGACCAGCCCGCCAGGAGGCGGTGTGTGCCGCGATGCGGGCCAAGGTGGCACCGTCCATCGACAGCCTGCTGGAAGACGCGCGACTGGCGCCTTGTTTGGCAGAAGCGGCGTTTCACAACGCCGTGCTGACCCTGGCGCTGGCAGGCGTCAAAGCCTTGCAGGCCAAGGCCGTGAGCCCCAAGTACCGACCCAACAGCCCAACCACCACACCAACCAGAAAGGCCCGTCATGCCCAGCATGTCCATCACCATTGAACGCACTCCCTTGACCCTCCAGTGGGAGGGCCAGGAGATTCAAGTCGAGCAGCTCGGGATACGGCTGCCCTTCGCGCGCAAGCCCGAGAATCTCAGGGACATGAGCGCCAGCGGCGACTACATCGTCTACGTCACTGAGACCCGGACCATGACGCCCGAGGAGTTCGATGGCTTTGCCGCCAACCTGCTGGTCTCGCGCGACTGGCTGGCCGGCAAGGGTGGCTATGTTGGCCAGGGACGTTTGTGCGTGGAAGTCCAAGCCCCCGGTCGCCCGTACCTGTATGTCGATCCGTCTGGCGGGGACTATGGTCGCTACGTTGGGCGCCTGGGCTAGTGGCTGTGACGCGACGCTGTCCATCTTCTGCAATCAAACCCTTGGCTTTGCATCGGGACAGCGCGTCAATGGGGTCATCGCCAAACGATTGAACGAAAGCTCCACCATGACCCTCGACCTCGACACCCTCATGCGCCAGATGACCGAGCAAAAGGCGAAAGACGCCTTGCTCACCGCCCGATCCACCCTGGAGCGCAGCCTGCGCGAGCTGGACCGTTACATCGAGCGACTCGAAACTGCTGAGACGCCGCACGACAAATCGCAGGTGATGAACTGGGCGCTCAACGCCCTGGCCTGCAACATCACGCCCAACTTGCGCCTGGACCTCATCGCCAACGCGCAGGCCGAACTGGCCAGCGTCGCGAAATGATCACGCTCTCGATAAATGATCGGGAAAGCCTTGGCTTCCATGCCCTACAGCGCGTCAATGGAGTCATCGCCAACACAGACATGGAGCCGATGATGACCACCACCCACATCCCTGCCACCCAAAACGAAGCCTATGGCTTTTGGGGCACGATGAATGATCAAGCCGAAACCGCCTGGCCGATCGCGATGACGGCGATCTCGGACGCCACCTACCAGCCACTTGAATCGGTACGTGCCTTTCTGGACAGCCGCCATGGCCGCCACTTTGCCGACGATGTGCTCAACGGCCTGCACGCCGGATCGCACCTGCAGGAGGCAATCCACGCCGCCACCCAACGCTGGATGGGCTGGACCATCGGGCGCCTGACCAGCAAACAACACGGCATCCCAAAGGGCCTACCTTACCTGACGGGCTTTGTGATTCACTGCGAGATCGTCGAAGAGGCCCTGGCCGACTGACAGTTTGGGTTCCATTTTGGTCCTTTATGGGCTATGATAGACCCATTCAAAGGAGGTTCGTATGGCCATCAATGTCAAACTGCCCGAAATCTTGGTTGAGACCGCCAAGCGCTACGGCGCCATCGAGCACCGCTCGGTGCCCAAGCAAATCGAATACTGGTCTCAGATCGGCAAGATCGCCGCAGAAAACCCCGATCTTCCGTTCAGCGTCATCCGCGACATCCTGATCGCTGACCAGGAAGAGCCCGTGGGTGAGTACCAGTTCGGCTGATGCGCGTCCTTGTCACACCGACCTTCGAGCGTGCCGTTAAAAAGCTGCACAAGCAGCAAAAAGCCGCGCTTGACGAGGCAGTTCGCACCATTGTCAGCCAACCGGAAGCTGGTGAAACCAAAGTCGGCGATCTGGCTGGCGTGCAGGTTTACAAGTTCCGCATGGGCAACCTGCTGTGCCTGCTTGCCTACCGCGTTCTGGATGAGAACACGCTCAAGTTGCTGATGGTTGGTCCGCACGAGAATTTCTACCGCGACCTCAAACGCACCGAGCATTGACATGGACTCAGGAGACGAACAATGCCTCCTGTCGTTGTCTCATCAAAACGCTATCCAGGGCGAATTCGAATTTCGCATCCTCAAAGTAGCGGCACTTGACGCCACCATCACCATAGCGAACCCCGGGTACTCGCAGCGCAATGCAATCGTTGTGGGTATCGGCCAATGCATAGTAGGCAATCAACCGGCGATCCAGGGCGACCAATGCCAGTACATCAAAATCATCGCTGCTGTACCGCCTTCGCCCACCTTTGCCAGCTCGTCGGGTATGAAACACGTACAGCGGAGAGCCGCGATTGAGCGAACCGGGTGTCTTGGGCGTCTTGGTGGATTTCACCTGAACCCGGATCACCCGCTGGCCGATGTCAACAGCAATGTCATACGGCACGCCTTGTGATGTCGGGTACGCCACCCAACCATTGAGCAGCAAATCTGCCATCACCAAATACTCACCCGCCCGGCCAATCTCCATTTCGGCGCTGACCCGCAGGTTGTGGTGCCGAACAACAGCACTTTCGTCGATCAAGCCGTGGTCCTTGGGCTCAGCCACATCCAAGAAGCTGAGTTGCCTGATCACGCCGGAGCCTCTTGAATCGTCACCTCGTCAAAGACGCGCTGGCCGTCTTCAGAGATAGCCTTGCCGCCACTGAATTCCTGCCAACGGCGAACAATGACGTCGCAGTACTTCGGGTCCAACTCCATCATGAAGCAGCGGCGCCCCGATTTATCGGCGGCGATCAGCGTACTGCCGGATCCGCCAAAGCAATCGAGCACCACATCGCCCGGTCGGCTCGAATTGCGGATTGAACGTTCCATCAACTCGACAGGCTTCATCGTGGGATGCAGGTCATTGCGGGCAGGTTTCTTGATATTCCAGACGTCCCCTTGATCGCGATCGCCACACCAATGCCGACTGCTGCCTTCCGGCCAGCCATACAGGATCGGTTCGTATTGGCGCTGGTAATCCGCTCTGCCCAGGGTGAAGGTGTGCTTGGCCCAAATGATGAAAGTCAACCATTTGCCACCAGCGGCCCGAAACGCCGCCTGCAATGTGTCGAGTTCACTTGAGGACATGGCGATGTACACCGCGCCATCGCAGTGGGGCAACATCAGCGAGAGCGCATCAAAGACGAAGTCGTAAAAACCCTCGCCCAGGTTGTCATTCAGGATGGGGCGGTGCTTGCCTCGCAGCTTGTCTTTGGCACTATTGGCATAGTTGACGTTGTAGGGCAAGTCGCTCCAGATCATCTGAACGCGTTGCCCGGCGAGCAACTGCTCGTAGCTGGATGCCTGCGTAGCATCACCGCAAACCAGACGGTGATTGCCAAGAATCCACACGTCACCGGGTCGGCTGATGACGGTTTCGCTGATTTCCGGAAGGGAATCCTCATCCGTATTGCCATCCACCGTGGTCTCTTCGCCGGCCATGATCTCGGCCAAGGCGTCGGCATCGAAACCGGTGATGTCCAGGTTGAAGCCGTCTTCCTGCAGCGAATGCAACTCGATGCGCAGCATGGCGTCGTCCCAGCCAGCGTTTTCTGCGATACGGTGGTCCGCGATGATGAGCGCGCGACGCTGAGTGGGCGTCAGGTGATCCAAAACCACCACCGGCACGGTATCCAGGCCCAGCTTTTGTGCGGCAGCCAGCCGTCCGTGACCGGCGACGATCACCCCGTCAGAGCCAGCCAGGATCGGATTGGTGAACCCGAACTCGACGATGGAGGCCGCAATCTGTGCCACCTGCTCCTCAGAGTGGGTGCGCGCGTTCCGGGCGTAGGGCACCAGTTTCTCGGTGGGCCAGCGTTCGATATGAGTGGAAAGCCAGGGTTCAGACATGAGTGGGTTCGCTTTGTCGCTGTTGGGCGATGGACTCAAAGGTCTCGCCTGTGGAGGCCAGGGTGACTGACACACCAGGGAAGTTCTGTTGGAAACGGATCAGCGCCACATCCACGTACTCGGGCGCGATCTCTGCGGCACGGCCAATCCGCCCGGTGCGCTGGGCGGCCATCAGCGTGGTACCACTGCCGCCGAAAGGTTCGAACACGATGTCGCCTTCATCGGTGTAGGCCTCGATGACCTCGACCGGCAGCGTGACTGGGAACACGGCTGGGTGATCAATGTCCTTGCCGATCTTTCCTTTGTGGCGCATGACCCGGATGACTGAGTCGGGGATCCGGTGGTCTTGCGTGGGCTGACCCGCAGCGGTCCAGCCATTGACCTGGCCATCCTTGCCGCGCATCGCGGTTGAGGAGCCATCGGCACGCAGGTGCGTCTCCTGGCCAGCGAACTTGCAGGGTACAGTCTTGTTGGGTTTGCGTGTCTGCCGGTTGAAGTGGAAGATGAATTCGAAGCTCGGTGCGAGACGTCCTTGCCAGTCGCCGGGCATCCCTGGCCCCTGGTCCCAGACGTACCAAGCAAAGCGCCGCCAGCCTTGGCTGCGCATCCACTCAAGCCACTGGTCCCAATACGGGATGAACTCGTTGTCGCGGTGGATCAGCCCAAGGTTGACCAGCACTTGGCCATCAGTGGCCATGGGCAATTGTTGGAACACGCCGCGCATCAGGCCATCCCAGTCGGAAATGCCACCGGAGGTGTAGTCGCGCTGGTTGCCGTAGGGCGGCGAGGTGAAACACAGACTCGCTTGCTCACCCTGCATCAAGGTGGCGACCACGGATGGATCGCTGGCATCGCCGCAGATCAGGCGGTGCGGGCCCAGTTGCCAGACATCCCCTGGACGGGAGATCGGCTGCTTGGGTGGCTCGGGGATCTGATCGTCCTCGTCGCTGGCAGGCTCATCGGTATCCGAACCCTCCGTCTCTCCGATGTCGGCCAGCATCTGGGCAAGCTCGTCATCGTCAAAGCCGGTGAGCAGCAAGTCGTATCCGGCCTCGGACAACTCGGCCAGTTCGAGCGCCAGCAACTCGTCATCCCAGTCAGCGTCCAAGGCCAGGCGGTTGTCGGCGATCACATAAGCACGCTTTTGCGCAGCGGTCAGGTATCCCAGTTCAATGACCGGAACCTCGGCCAGTTCCAGCTTGCGCGCGGCCGCCAAGCGTCCGTGGCCGGCGATGATGCCGCTGCCACCATCGATCAGGATGGGTTGCGTCCAGCCAAACTCCACGATGCTGGCTGCGATCTTGGCAATCTGCGCCGGGGAATGCGTGCGCGGATTGCGCGCGTAAGGCAGCAGCGCATCGATCGGGCGGTATTCGATCTGCAGGTTTGGCGTCATGGAATGGAAAAACCCGCCGAGCGTTGCCGCCGGGCGGGTGAGAAATATTCAGGGGGTGGTAACTGTCAGGGGCGGTGGTAACCACAGGCCGGTAACCTCGCCGGGTGGTAACCTCATTTCAGGGGCAGACGCTATCGAAATCTCGCGCTGTTGCCCCCCGCACACCGTTTTGGTCAGGAAGGACCCATCGATTGTCCGCAGGACTCCGCGATCATCTGATTGGCATCAGCCATCAGGCGTTTGCATCACTTCGAATCTGTCGGGGTGCAAGGTTGCAGTCGGAAGATCACGCCCGCTGCTCACACCGCTGTCCTGACCATAGCTGAAACTGTAGGCCGAAACCGGGCAAAACGCGACAGGGGGTGTTTTGGCATCTGTCACCAGCAACCTGCATCGCCACGCACCCGCCCTCCATTTGCCGCGACTTCACTCAGTGCCCCTTGTTCAGGTGCAGAGTGACCAGGTGGATAGCTGCGTCGTACCTCCGTTGGGCGGTTCGAGCTGCGCAGGCAAAGCGCCGACCGATCTGCTCCCAGCGATAACGGTTCGACCGCATCCACACCAGGTGCCGCTGCTCCACCTCGAGCCACTGCACCCATCGCATGGCCTCGAGCATCCGCTCCACCGCTTGGGGGCTGGGTGGCATGGGCCGGTACAGCCGCGCGGGATCCGGGTAGCGCTCGGGCACCTGAAAGGCCAGGGTCATCCACGGGTTGAAGTAGCTGCCCGGTCTGACCCGGGGGAGCTTGTGCGCAGTCTCGGCAGCCTCAGCAAAGCGTGCTGCCACGTCGTCCACAGTCCAGTCGTTTCGGGTCTCAGTCATGGCCGTGGCCTCCATTGCCGTAGAGGCGTTCACCCAGCCTACGCACGAACTGCTTTTCCACCCAGTCGAGCCGTTCGTCGTGCTCGGAGACCACCAAGATGTGATCGGTGCGCCAGCCCTCGCGTTTGACGGCGTCCAGGTCCGGCGTGGTCGGCTGCAGATTGCCCAGAGGGCAGCGGTAGCGGTATTGCGGCACTTTCATGTCACACCCCCTCCTGCGCCATCTCACGGGCCAGGTACAGCAAGGCGATCGCATCGGCCTCGTTGTCGTCGGCAGGGGCATGGCCACGTGCACGGACAGATGCCACCATCTCGTCCTTGCTGGCGTTGCCCTTGCCAGTGGCGTGCTTCTTGATCGTGCCGACGGGGATGCCCTGGTACGGGATCTGGTGGTGCTCGCACCAGGCGGTCAGCTGCCCCATGAATCCGCCGTAGGCATGGGCCGCGTCGACACCAACGTGACGACGGACCTCTTCGAAGACCACCTGGTCAATGCCGTCGTTGCACTGCTTGATGTCGATGAGCCAGCGCTTGAACCGAAGGAAGCGCATGCCGCCGCCTTCGAAACGTTGGGGTTTGAAGGAATGGCTGCCACTGGTGATGCAGCCGTCACGGCTGGCCAGTGCCCAGCCAGTTTGGGTGCCCAGATCAAGGGCGAGGATGGTCATTGTGTTCATTGGTCACTCCATGCGTTTTTGGCATCTGGTGACCGAAGGTGACCCGTTTCTCGTTATCCGCTCGCGCCTGCGCGCGTACACGTGTAGAGAGATAACGATATGCCGGTCACTTTCGGTCACCCATTGGGGTCTGTCGATTGGGGTCAGTCGTCGCGATAGGGCATGTAGGCGCCCGGCTCGCGGGGTTTGAGCGACAGGCCTGACAGGGCTTTTGCCCCGCCATGCAGGCGTGTGCGCGCAAACCCACGGTTGATGAGTTGCTGGGTGAGCCAGCGGCTGGTGCCCACGTACTCGCCACGCCGCTCTGCCCGCTCGCGCCAGCGCTGGTAGATCGCGGAAATCGCCTCGCGTGCCACGGGCGACTGCTGACAGTCTTCGTCCAGGAACTCGCCGATCGCGTCCTCTTCTTCGAAGTACTCATCGGTGGCATCGAGCACCTGCTGGGGCGGGTCGAGCCGGCCCTGACGCTGCCACTCCAGACAGCCTTGAACCGCCCAGGCCAGGATCCCATCCCGTTCAGCCAGCAGCTTTTGCTGTAGGTGCTTGTCACGCCTTTCCGGGGGGACGGTGATCGTGAACGGAATCAGGTGGAGCCGCCGCTTCATCGCTTCGTCGATGTTGCGAATCGCCGGCTTGTGATTGCCGGCCACGATCAGCTTGAATTGCGGCATGAACTCGAAAAAGT
>SXGS01211465.1_pt1 | contig 32191 bp, 25 predicted proteins | sample 3174681 | NCBI WGS metagenome assembly SXGS01 (sample SAMN11356861, study PRJNA531348) | freshwater metagenome | isolation source: freshwater sample F1-80 | place: China: Fuxian Lake, Yuxi | collected 2017-12-25 | reverse complement strand
TTTCGTCACGAACCCCCACTTTTGGTGAGGGGTCCGGTGCCGAAAAATCATGCTTGGTTAACGGATTGAAAGATTCAACAGGGGGAATTTCAAAGCTTAGCTGACCCCGTTTTTTGTCCAGCATTTGGGGTCCACCTTATATTGGGAGGCCGGGCCAAGGCGATGGTGGTGGTGGCAAGTCGGCTTGAGGCGGTGCGGTGGCAATTATCAATCGAGAAATACATTCGCAACAAGGGGTACACGATTGGGACGGTGGTTGCTTTTTCGGGAGAGGTGTTGGACAAGGAATCGGGCCCGGAACCGTTCAAGGAGACCTCCAAGGAGCTTAACCCGAATCTGAAGGGGAGGGATATACGGACTGCTTTCATGGGGGAGGAATATCAGATCCTTTTGGTGGCCAACAAGTTTCAGACGGGGTTTGACCAGCCTCTTTTGTGCGGGATGTATGTGGACAAGCGGTTGGCGGGGATCCAGGCGGTGCAGACGCTATCCCGGCTCAACCGGGCGTATCCGGGCAAGGAAACCACTTTTGTCCTCGACTTTGTCAATGAATCCGAGGAAGTCCTGACCGCATTCAAGACCTACTACGATACGGCGGAACTGGTGTCCACGACCAATCCCACCCTGGTCCTCAACCTGCGGGCGAAGCTGGATGGGGCGGGGTATTACGATGACTTTGAGGTGGATCGGGTGGTGGGGGTTCAAAGGAAACCGGGTGCCAGGCAGGGGGATTTGGTGGGGGCGATTGAGCCTGTCCTTAACCGGTTGATGGTGCGGTACAAACAGGCCCGGGAAGCCTTGCTGGGGGCACGGGAAGCGGGGAATACCCAAGCGGAGGCAACGGCAAAAGACGAGCTGGATGCCTTGGTCCTTTTCAAGACCGACATGGCTACCTTTGTCCGGTTGTACACTTTTTTGAGTCAGATATTTGATTATGGGAATACGGCGATCGAAAAGCGGGCCCTGTTTTACAAGGTGTTGATTCCGCTTCTGGAGTTTGGCCGCGAGCGGGAGGGGATTGACCTTTCCCGGGTGGTGTTGACCCATCACACCCTGAAAAACCAGGGGAAGCAGGGGATGAATTTGAAGGAGGGGGAGCAATCCCCCTTGGCTCCGATCACCGATGCGGGCAGTGGCAGCGTCCGGGAAAAGGAAAAGGCCCTTTTGCGGGAGATCATCGAGAAGGTCAACGATCTCTTTTCCGGGGAGTTATCCGACCAGGACAAGTTGGTCTATGTCAACAGCGTGTTGAAGGGAAAGCTGCTGGAATCGCACACCCTGGCCCAGCAGGCGTCCAGCAACACCAAGGAGCAGTTTGCCAGCTCGCCTGACCTTTCCCGGGAGTTGTTGAATGCGATCATGGGGGCGCTGGATGCCCACAATACCATGAGCAGTCAGGCCCTCAATTCGGACTCGATCCGGGCGGGGTTGCTGGAAATATTGCTTTCCGATGCCGGGTTGTATGAGGCCCTTCGGGAAAAAGCGGGGGACTTGGCGTTGTAGGAAAACAGGCGGGGTGGTTTTATTCCCCTCCATGGAGGGGTGCCCGGCAGGGCGGGGTGGTTCCGAGAGGTTGCCACAACAACTTTCTAACCCTGCAATATATCTTTAAAGTAGGTTTTTGTGTTTTTGTATGGGACCACCCCGTCAGGCTTCGCCTGCCACCCCTCCATGGAGGGGAATTCATGTCGGACTCGATCCGGGCGGGGTTGCTGGAAATATTGCTTTCCGATGCCGGGTTGTAGGAGGCCCTTCGGGAAAAAGCGGGGAACTTGGCGTTGTAGGAAAACAGGCGGGGTGGTTTTATTCCTCTCCATGGAGGGGTGCCCGGCAGGGCGGGGTGGTTTTATTCCTCTCCATGGAGGGGTGCCCGGCAGGGCGGGGTGGTTCCGAGAGGTTGCCACAACAACTTTCTAACCCTGCAATATATCTTTAAAGTAGGTTTTTGTGTTTTTGTATGGAACCACCCCGTCAGGCTTCGCCTGCCACCCCTCCATGGAGGGGAATTCATGATCCCACCTTACGCAATGGGGACCTGGGTCGTTGGCCCGCACAACAGCCATTGCATTGGTAGGATTCAAGGGTTTCGAGATACCATGGCCATTGAACCGGGCTTTCAGCCCTTGGATTTTTGGTCGGTCCGAATCCTGAGCCGTTGCCCCAGGCTGATATTGGTCGGGCCGTTGGTCCGCAGAAAAGCCATGGCAAGTTTCGGCCAGATCGGTATTGTCAGGCAACAAATGAGAATGCAATGCCACCTTCCTGCACTCAACCCACCCTGTTTTCAACGCCAAGGGCGTGGCACCCTAACAGCCTGGGGCAACGCCCCAGGTTACTAGTCCCAATGCCACCAAGGGCTGAAAGTCCGACCTATCTTATCAGGGGTAAACGACACACCCACCCCAGGGTGTTAATTGAAGATGCCCAGGGTTCCTGGGGCGTTGGCCCGCTGAACACCAAGAGGTGGTCAAGCGGCTTGGCGACGGCGTTGAGCACCTTCCCGGAATACTTCCAGCATTTGGCGATAATGATGATCAAAAGTCCAACTTTGGGCCGTCCGCCTCCCCGCCTGGCCGGCCGCAAGGCGTTTTGCCGGATCAAGGAAATGGACCATGCAATCGGCAAGTTTCTGATGGTCGTGCGGGTTGTCGACAATGAATCCCTCGTTTGGGGGAGTCATCAATTCCGAGGCACCGTTGTATTTTGAGGTGATCACGGGAAGGCCACAGGCCATGGCCTCTGTTATCACATGGGAGCAAGGGTCGTAAAAGGTGGGATGGATAAAAAAGTCGGCGGCAAAATAGCCATTGCGCATATCGGCCTGATAACCGACAAAGCGAACCTTGTCTGAAATCCCCAGTTTTTTGGCCAGTCGTTCGAAAGCGGTAGTTTTTGGCGAACCCACCACCACCAGCCGAAATTTTGGGGTCTCGGGCATGAGTTTTACCGCATGCAGAAGCGGTTCCAGTCCCTTGAGCCGGTAATTCATGCCACAAAAAAGTCCCACATTATCCTCTGGGGCAAGGTTCCAGGCGGTTCTCCAATCCATCCTCCTTTTGGGCCGATCCTTCTCCACGAACCGGTCGGGATTGAAAGCGATCCGAACCATGCGAAGGTCGGTGGAGGAGATTTTGTAATAGGTTTGGAAATGTTGCCGAACCATGTCGCTTATGGCGATGATGATGCTTTTGTGATTGCCAAGGTATTGGCGCCGTTCAAGGGAAGTAAAGGAAAAATGGGCCAGGTCGAACTGTTTGAGAAAAGCCATGATCTTGCGTTGGACCGGATTGGCAATTTTCAAAAGGTTTTGATGGGCACTTGCGGCAAAAAGCCCCCCCTGGGGGTAAATAATATCCAATCCCCAAGTCTTGTCAAAACCCACGGTAATATCGTGGTCATGCCCCTCAAGGGCGTTTAACACCGCACTTCCAAAGCGCCACGGCCTTAAAAACCTGGGCCAGGAGGGAATGGGAAGAGCGTGGTAGGTGAGTTTGGCGGGAAGTTTGGCGGCATCCCAACGGGAGGCGTACAGATGAACTTTGTGACCATCGGCAACCAGTCGGTGTGCCAAGGCGGCAATATAGGTTTCACAGCCTCCCCGTTCCGGGAGCACACTTTCATAGCAAAAGGCAATGTTCATAGGTTCATCCCCAAAGGGACGGACAACTCCTTTGGCCTGGCCCGGATCCATTCATCAACCACCCAGGAGAACCCCAAGGCAACAAGTACCCCTCCTTTATCGGAAATTGGGGTCCATACCTTGAGTTGGGAGCCCCGAAAACGATTACGCGGCACGACGCACCCCATGGTCCAGCTTCAAATTGTGGTGGCGATACCGTTGCCATTTCCAGCGAATGATTCTGGCCACGATCCGTTGATACCACCCCTGGCCGTGCCCATCCCCGGTTGCCAATCCCTGATAGGCCCTCCAGAAGGCGATCCTGTCCTTCGCACAAACACCCGTTACCTCCGAGGAAAAAAGTAACTGGGCCAGGTCCTTTATCTGGTAAATGGGCCAAAAAAGGCGATGGCTTGCCAACCGGTGCAGGTCGATTAATACCACCTGGTTAAACCACGAAGCAGGGATGCGCCAAGTATCGGATTCCCTGATGTAGAAATGACAAAGATAAAAATCCTTATGAAAATAGCAGCGGTCATGCAAAAGCCTTGCAATACGAGCCATTTCCCGTAACAGCCCCCGTTTCCAATGGTGGAACCTTTCCTGCTCCATCCGTTGACAAGCCAATGGCAAAGCCTCGTGCAAAGGGATCATCCCGGTAAGCTCGGCAACCACCAAACAGCTTTGCAACCGGGTGCCTGGTCCATGAAATTCGGCAACCGCAAGCCCCCGGGGGACTGGAATTCCCAATTCCAAAGCCCACCTTAAATGTTGCCATTCCTGGAGAGCGGGCGACCTTGGCCACCGGGCAATCAAACGGGCCAGCAGTCCATCGAGCATGGGAAGAATGTTGTGGCGTTTCAGATAAACAATGAGCTTTTCTCCGGTTTTTTCCGGACCCGGTATTTCCCAGCGCCCTACGGAGCGGCCCTGTTTTGCGTGAAATCGATCCGTGAGTTTAATGTCCATGATCGAATCGGCCCAGTTTGGACCGACAAACCGGACCCACTCATCGTCTGCCCAGGTACGACGGCCCTTTTGAATGGGAGGCAAGGACCGGCTTTGATCCAAAAACGAAGGCTCATTCCGCAAGGACCCCCGCGGTCCCGGCCCGATTCCTTCCTTTTGGAGGGATTTCCAGGTTTTGGAGTCTCCCAAAGAGGCCATGGCCGAAACCAGAATGGGTTTGGATTTTTCAACCTCGAAAAAGAGTTCCGTTTTACGCGTCTCCGGAAGGGCAGAGGTGAGGTACTCCTGCTGAAGCCAGGAAGTCTCCAAAGGGGAGGCACCCAAGCCAATGAGCCTCCTGATAAGGCAGCCAAGGTCGGCCCATGCCTCACGGCTTCCTACCAGATTTTTTCCCTGAAAGGTACATTCCGAAGGACACTGAAGCCACACTTTCGACCGCCCGGGTTGGATGCTGAAAGGGACCAATAATCCATTAGGTCTTTTTTTGACTCCATGAGTCGTGAAAAGATGGACTCCCCTGGCATGAAGTTGGGCCAACGACCTACCCATTCCCTCCATGATTGCCTTCCGGCGTGACCCTGGTTGAAATGCTGTCTTTCGAAGCCAAAGCCCAATCCCCATCCCCTGCCTTGGTGGTTGAAAGACAAGAAAATGGAGGCGGTTTTTTTTCGGTCCGGGAAAAAGGAAAACGCCACGGGCCAAGACTTTGGAAACCTCGATACCAAGGTTATCCAGGTGGAACAGCCTCCCTGCCAAGGCAATTTCAGGGGCGGTGGAACGATGTCCCAACCGAAAGGTCCATGAGGTTTGTTTTTCCTGCCACCAGGCAATGCCTGTCACTATGTGGCCATCCCCGCCACGGACCCACCCAATTCCCCTGGCTCGACCTTTTTCCGAAAGCCTTTGGGCACTACGACCCATCCATTCCATCGAGCTTTCCACCAACCCGGTTTTCTCAATCCCAAGGGTGGTCCAGGCAAAATGGCGACAGTCTGGGCGGTTGGCCACCACCCAGTCATGGCCTGGGCGGTGTCCTTGTTGGGACTGGCTACCCCGGGGTCCGTGCCTTGCCGAGAGTTGGCCAACCTCCCGTTCGACAAGTTTGCATAGGATTGAAAACCCGGGTAGCATTGCCCCAGGATTAGGGTATTTTTCCGCTTCCCGGAGGTAGGCACCAAGGGCATGGTCCAGGATCAATTTGCCAACCCGGGAAGACATTGTGTGCGAATGAAAGGGTTCAAAGGCTTTGGGTAGGGAAAACACCAGGGCGGCAAGGTCCCGTAGGCGGTCGGCAAGGGTTGGTGCCATTACCAGCCTTGCCCTTTGCCAATCCACAAAAACAGGCTCCCCTTTTTCGGGATCAAACAAAACATGTTTGAGAAAAAGGTCTCCGTGGACAACCCCAAGGGCGTGCATCCTTGCCAGGGTTTTTCCCATCCAGAGGGCGAAACGCAATGCCCGGTAGGGCGATGTTGCCGCCTGCACCAAAGGCATTGCCCCTGGGATTTCGGCGATTAAAAGAAAGGAGCGTCCCCGGTGGGCGCCGTAAGCGATCCATGAAGGAGCAGCCAGTCCATACCGCGCCGCCATTTCGAGGTTTGAGGCCTCAAGCCTGGTCCCTGATTTCCCAAGGAGGTTCCAAATCGGGGAGACCAGTTTTTTGGCAAAAGGGAGGCGTTCCTCAACTTTCAAAAGTGCCCCTGGCCAGGCCGCCTCAGGACAGGCCCCCCCGGAACAGGGATCGTGAATATTGATTGGCGGATTTCCCTGGAAGCCGGCGGGGAGGCCAACCCTTGCCACGAAGCGACGGCGGTGCCCCCCGATTCGTACACAAGGAAGATCCAAAAAATCTTTTGCATGAACAAGGCCATAACGATGGGATCGGTCCCGGCAACCCGGAGCGATTACCACCCTCTTTTGCAAAGGCATGGCCCGAAAGGCCAGAAAGGCAATCAGGGAGAGAATCAAAAAGAGAAGCAAGGAAGAAATCACGCCGATTTCCTTTCGGCAAGTGCCTTCATTCCAAGGGCAATCCTCGGCGGGTCAAAGGCCCTGACCCCGGTGACGCCAGGCCTTGCAGGAAGGGGGGTAATCCCCTCCATTACCTGCCGGATAACATCCAGGACAAGTCCTGTGCCAATGTTATTCATACACTCATGATGCCCCATGGGGCAAATGCGCATTTGACAGGGTCCACACGAAACCGGTGAGGCCAGATGAATGGCATTTTCCTGCCATGTTTCCGTCCAAGCAATATGCGTTGGACCAAACAGGGTTACCACCGGCCGATTGAAGGCCGAAGCCATGTGCCTTGGCCCACTATCTGTGGTCAACAGCAGAGCCAACCTGCGGATAACCGCTTTTACCAACCCCAGGGAAAGGGGAGGCATCCCAGGTTCCGCCAAGGCCCGGACCATGGGATGGGCCGCTTGGGTAACAAGGTTTCTTGCCTGGGCCGCCTCCAATGGGCCACCCAGAACGATTACCCCAAAGCCCATCGAGGCCAGCTTGCGGGCCACCTCGGCAAAGCGGTCAATGGGCCAGAGTTTTGCGGCCCCAAAAGCCGCCCCAGCATGGAGGCCCACGATGCGAATGCCGGGCCGAAACCCTGCCACCGACAACGCACTAACCGCATCGGATTCATCATTTCGGGTCGTGAACAGTTCCATAGCCAAACCGGGTTCGGCACAACCCGATTCCCTGGCGATCTGGTTGTAAACCTCGATGATCGGGGTGGGAAAAAGTTTTCCACTATCGTCCCGTTTGGGTTCAATGGGATGGCTTAGGAGCAACCGCCTTGAATGAAGTGCCTGGCCGACCCGGCGATTTGCACCAGATAACCAGGCGGCAAGGCCCGTACGCATGGAGTTGGACAACAAAACGGCCAAATCGGGAGCTCCACCCAGTTGGGTGCGAACCATCCTGGCAAGTGCCAGGGGTTCCGCCAACCTGGCCAATCCCCTTGCAGGACCCGAGGTGATGATTCCATCGTTCCATGGAGATCCCTGAAGAGCGGCGGCAACGCCTGATTTGGCAACCCACAGGATTCTTGCCGTGGCAAATCGTTCACGGAGTGAACGAAGCGCAGGGGTCGCCATCACGGCGTCGCCAATCCAGCCAGGGAGGAAAGCCACAATCCGCTCCGCCACTTCTTCAATCTCCTTTGTCCTTTGAAAACCAATTACTACTTCTGTTTTAATATGCCCTAGGCAGCCCCAGCCCTCGTTTCATTCCCTCCCATTCCAGCCAATGGATTTTTTTCAACCGTCCTTGTTTTTTCAAGAGCTTGGGTTGTGCTCAAACCTGGTTCAAGGGGCGCAAGGTGAACCCGACCCCCAAGACTGGTTACAAAATCCCCGCCCACCACATCTTCAAGTCGATAGTCGGCACCTTTGACCAACACATCCGGACGAATGCGGCGAATCAGCGAAAGGGGAGTGGCTTCCCCAAAAACGGTGACGATATCCACCGCTTCCAGCCCGGCAAGAACCGCTGCCCTGGCCCATTCCGGATGAACGGGCCTGGTAGGTCCCTTGAGGCCACGGACCGATGCATCGCTATTGAGTCCCACCACCAAAAAATCGCCCTGGCGCCTTGCCTCGGCAAGGTAGCTGACATGCCCGGCATGGAGCAGATCAAAACAGCCATTGGTGAAAACAATCCGGCGGCCCATCTGCCTGGCTTCATTTACGAGTAGGCCAATTTCGGATTCCAGGGCGATTTTCCCCCGGCCATTTTCGCGAATTGGCAAGGTGGCCCCACTGGTATGCAGGTCACTCAGTATTTCGGCAATGGTCACGGGTTGGACCCCGATTTTTTCAACCTCCAGGCCCCCTGCAACATTGGCAAGCTGAATGGCCATGGGATAGTCCGCCCCGGTTGCCAATACCATACCCAACACCGCCATAACCATGTCGCCCGCACCAGTAATGTCATAAACCTGCCTCGGCCGGGTCGGGAAAATATGTGCCCTGCCATCGGGCCGAACCAGGGCCATGCCATCCCTGTCCAGGGTCACGATCCCAACCTGGAGGCCAAACTTTTCCAATAATTCCCCACCTGCCGCCAAGGCATCGGTTACCGTCTCAATGGTTCGGCCAACGGCAAGCCCTGCCTCCAGGCGATTGGGAGTAAGGGTACTTGAACCGGAGTATTTGTTCCAATCCCCTCCCCTGATCGGATCGGCCAAAACGGGAATACCCCTTCTGCGTGCTTCCCGAATCAATGGGATCAAAAAGCCGGGAGTGCAAACACCTTTGTCATAATCACTGATTTGGACACAACCGACCCCTTCAAGGCTTGCCAAGGCAGCTTCCAATAGCCGCTCCTCCAGGTTTTTGTGAATGGGTTTGCAGTCCTCGTAGTCCACCCGAATCATCTGCTGGGGATGACGATGTTGGGCCCGGCCAATGTAACGCTCTTTCACCGTGGTAGGGCGGGAGGGATCGGCGAAAACGCTTTTATGCCCTATACCCAAATCATCGAGAATGGAACGGACGCGGTGTGATGCTCCGTCCTCCCCGGTGATTCCACAAAGATCCACCCGGGCTCCCAGAGCCGCCAACAGGGAGGCAACACTCGACGCCCCACCCAATCGTTCTTCGGATCGATCGGCCTTGAGGAGGATTACGGGGGCTTCCTGGCTAATGCGTGAGGCATCTCCCCAGACATACCGATCGAGCATCAGGTCGCCTACAACCAGGATCTTTGGGCTGCCCAAACTTTGGACGAGCACCGACAACTCGCTGAGGCTTGCCGCACCTGAGTCCGTGGTGGAATTCATGCCGCACTCCTTGACGAGGCCGGATCGGAAACCTTTTCAACCGGAACGGTTGGGTTCAATCGCCTCCTGGCCCATTGGATCGCAGGGTACAAAAGGGGCAAAAGGATCTCGTGGTGTCCGGTTAGCTCGATCCCTTCGGAAGCGGGACGCTGAAGGACATTTACCATACTCCGGTATTTGGCCTCTTTGTCCAGGTTGATAGCGATCAATCCGGAAATATCGTGGCCAAAGTTGCGGACCACGCTCACCGCCTTCAAAAACACTTCGGGCATGATGACCGCACTGCCAATGTTCCACCAGACGCCGTTTTTCATGGAGGCAACCACCGAGCAGAGCCGCCGAAAGTCCAAGAGGGATGCCTCTCCCAAGTCCGCCCCACCCACTTGGGGGTGCATATGAACAATGTCCGTCCCCATGGCAACATGAATCGTCAAAGGAAGGCCCAGCCTCCTTGCGGCAAGCAAAACACTGGCCTTGGGTTGGGAAAGGAGCCCCCGGTTGGCCTGGTCGACCAGGAGGTCACCAAAAGCCCTACCAAGCCCGCCCCCTTTGGCACCCTCCCTTGCGGCATGGGAATAGGCATCCGCAACCTCACGGGCCATGCCGAAAGTTCCCGCCAAAAGACAAGCACCCACATCCTCCGAAGTCTTCCCGGCAAGGGCCAATTCATAATCGTGGATTGCGGTTGCGCCGTTCATGGCAACCGCCCCGATTACCCCTTCTTCCATAAGGCGAATGAGATACGGACCACATCCTGTTTTGATCACATGGCCGCCAATGGCTGCTACCACGGTCGCTTTGGCTTCCGCGGCGGTTGCCAACACCGTCGCAGCCCGCTTTATCCATTTTCCGGCAAGTTGATTGGGTAGGGCCTCCAACCATTCCCCAACAGTCGCATCGGGTGAAACCGGCTTTCCAAGGTCCTCGGCAAACACTTTGCTAACCCTTGAATCAAGGGAATAGGTTTTTAATCCGGCCAGATCAAAAGGAGGAAACCCATCATCCTGGTTAGGCATCATTGGGCTCCCGTGGCGGAAAGGGTTTGAGGATTGAGGGTCGGAACCTTTTTGTCCCAATGCGGAACATCCAAAGCCAATTCCGGCCGAAGCGGGGCAGGGGCCAATTCCTTGACATAATCGGAACCACCCAAACCTTTCGATTCAATCAATGCCAAAAACCGATCCCGACCAATTGTCAACTTGAACCCAATTTTTAGTGCCAACAACTGGCGGCCACCCAATTGCGCCACTTGAAGTTTGACCATGTCCTTTTGGGTGGTTGCCAGCCATGTTCCTTCGGGCAGGTTTTTTGCCCATGCTTCCAACTCTTTTATGTCTGCCAGGGAATATTCGTGATGGTCCGGAAATCGCCTTTGATGGGTGACCTTCAGGCCAAGCTGCTCCAGAGTCCTGGCAAAGCCTTCAGGATTGCCAATGCCACACACAATCGCAACCGGACCAAACGGCCGTTCAGTCAATTGCAGATCCACGCCCGGCAGATTGGCATCCATCCAATTTTTGGGTTCGTGAATGGCATGGGCAATCACCGCCTTGGGGGCCATTTGAGCCACCTTTTTGTGTAACTGGTCCAAAACTGTCGGCTCCACCTGATCACTATTGGTCAGGAGAATCGCATGGCCCCGACGGAGAGCCGACTTGGGTTCGCGCAAAAGGCCGGCAGGTAAAAGCCAACCACCCCCAAACGGATCGGTCGCATCAAGGAGGACGATTTCAAGATTTCTTGCCAAGGTCCGATGCTGCATACCATCATCCAAAAGGATCACTTCCGTTTCGAGTTGATCAATGGCGATTTGACCCATGGCGGTCCGATCCGCCCCCTCCAGGAGGGGAACATCCGGGAGGTTTTGCTCCAATACCCTGGTTTCGTCATTCTTGTTCCCACTCACAGCCCCATAACCTCGGCTAATGATTGCCACTCTTAACCCTAGCTGGCGCAGGTGTCTTGCCACAAATTCCGCACAAGGCGTTTTGCCCGTTCCGCCTGTTGTCAGATTGCCAATGGAAATAACAGGGACCAATAGGCGATTGGACCGAAAAATGCGGAACCGAAAGAAGAGGTTTCTCACCCCGATCAAAGCACCATAAAAGAGGGACAATAGAGCCAAAAACGGCCAAATCACCCCGAACCATCCCCGCAGGGATGCGGGCAGTTTTTCGGTCAGGATTCGCCTGCTTTTGGACAAAGCAATTACCATCCATGGTCGTTGGAAATGTGGGAACCTACGGGCAGACTCTCCCTGTCCACTCCCTTCGGGTCAGATAATTGTAAATAATGGGCAGAACCGGGGTCAAGCACGAATTGTTAAGTTAACCGATGCCGCAAAATGGGGAATACAAGAACTATGGGCAAAACTGTTTCCTCCTCCTCCTTTCCTTCCTCCTTGCCTATCCCCCAATCCCTAACCTCCCAATTTCACCTTTCCCACCCGGTTTCTTGCCGCTTTGCCCAACAAAGTGGTACAATCAGCACGAGGGTTTCCGTACCCAGCAAGGGTGCCTATCCCCTTTGGCAGCCATTTTTGTGGACATCCCCTAGTGCAACCTATCCTCTTGTTTTTTGTGGCAAGTTGTCTGGGGATAACCCCCGCCCTTGACGATGATGTTTTTTTTGAAAGCAAAATCCGGCCAGTCCTGGTGGAAAAGTGCCAAAAGTGCCACGGTTCCCAAAAGCAACAGGGGGGATTGAGGCTGGATACCCGAAGCGGACTGGTTAAGGGTGGCGATACTGGACCCGCTATCATTCCTGGCAAAACCGGTGAAGGTTTACTCCTTGGGGCCCTTGCTTACCATGGCGACCTGAAAATGCCCCCTTCAGGGAAATTGGCCTTGGAAACAATAAAAGATATTGAACTCTGGATAGCAAAGGGTGCTTTCTGGCCCACGGAGAAAAACCCGACCCCCGGCGGGCGGACCCAGGTGATCATGCCTTCTGACCGGGCCCATTGGGCCTTTCAACAACTCAAAAGGCCCGTTCCGCCCAAGGTCAAAAATTCGGCACTGTTGCAAAATGAGATGGATCGTTTTCTCCAATCCACCCTGGAACGCTCGAATCTCATTCCTGTGGACAAAGCCAACAAATCGACCCTGATCCGCCGGGCATCGTTTGACCTCATCGGGCTTCCGCCCACTCCTGAGGAAATCCTTGCCTTTGAAGCAGACTCCTCTCCTAACGCATTTTCCCACCTGGTGGACAGGTTATTGGCTTCACCCCGCTATGGGGAAAGATGGGGCCGCCATTGGCTCGATGTTGCCCGCTATGCCGACACGGCAGGGGATGGTGCCGATTATCCCCTTCCTGAAGCCTGGAAATACCGTAATTGGGTCATCCGAAGCTTCAATTCGGATATGCCCTATAACCAATTCGTCCGTGAACAAATCGCAGGCGACATCCTGGCCAACGAAAACAGGGGGAATAAAGGGCCAACCCACCCAACAACCCTTTCGGATCAGATCATCGCCACCGGGTTTTTGGCGATTGGCAAACGCTACGGATACGCCCCCAACACCGATTACCAATACCTCGACTTTGCCGATGTCATCGAGTCCACCGGCCGTTCACTCCTGGGACTGTCGCTGGGTTGTGCCCGGTGTCATGATCACAAATACGAACCCATTGGCACGGAAGATTATTATGCCCTTTACGGGATCTTTCAAAGTTCCCAATGGTCCTTTCCCGGTGGCGAAGAGCACAAAAAACCAGACCGGTTGGTTCCCGTTGTAACCACCGGTGAAATCCACCGCCTTGCTGCCCAAAAAGCGGAAAATGTAGCGGCCCTCAAAACCCGTTTGCGCGAAATCCTGCTCCAAAAGGCCCATTTATCAGGCGACCCCATCGTCGGCGGGCCTGATTTGGGTTTTGAAAAACAAAAACCCAAATCGCCAATTGGTAGCCCATGGCTTGCCCTCGGCCCTAACATTCTTTCGCCCCAGGCCCAAAGCCCTTTCAATCATATTCACCCCCAAGGCAAACAGGGGGTCCGGATGTCGGCAGGGGCCGCCAATGATGGAGTGCGCTATGTTTTCGCCGATCCGGTAATGGCCAGTCCAGGCAAAAAAATCCACTTCTCCATTGACTTTCATGTGCCCGGAAAAAGTGTTTCCCCTGGTGCCTTCAGACTCTATGTTGGCCGGGGTGTCATTGCCTCCACAGCCCTTGATATTTCCATTTCAAGCCAATCCATCATGGTAAAAAACGGGACCCAGTGGGACTTGGTTGGCCCATTGAATCCGGACACATGGCACTCCCTGAACATCCGGATCGATCCTGATTCCAAAACCTATGATGGCCTGATTACTACTTTTGACACCCCAAAACTCCCTTCAACCAGCATTCCCTTTTCCGGAAAAAAACTGGCCCCGGGCTGGGATGGGGTGATTGACACTTTCATCTGTGATGGGATCGGCCATGTCCCAGGTTCTGTGCCCGTTCATGATTTGGACAACATTGCCCTTGGCGAGGTTCCCTTTGCCAAGCCGGGAACAACGACTCTTCTCCCTTTGGCCACAACTCCTGACAAAGGAAAAATGGCCCAATTGGACATGCTGCAAAAAGAAGCCACCTCCAGGCTCAATGCGGAGGTTGCCCGCCCGCTTCATGATGTCGCCTATGGAGTCGCAGAGGGACAGCCCACCAATGCCAAAATCCAGAAACGGGGGGAACCCGACAAGTTGGGGAGCGAGGTGCCAAGGCGATTTTTGCAAATCCTGGGTGGAGATTTTTTGGATCCAAAATCCAGGGGGAGTGGGCGTATGGAATTGGCCCACTGGATCACACGCAAGGAAAACCCACTCTTTGCCAGGGTAATGGTAAACCGGATTTGGCAAGGCCATTTTGGCCGGGGGATTGTCCCCACACCCAGCGATTTTGGACTCCGGGGCGACCCACCCACCGACCCCAACCTTCTCGATTGGCTTGCCTTTCAATTTGTGGAATCGGGCTATTCCATCAAAAGCATGCACCGCCTCATCATGGCATCTGCCGCATACCAGCGCTCATCCAATGGCAAAGAAGCAAACCTTGCCTTTGATCCCAATAACCATTTGCTTTGGCGGTTTTCCAAACACTCCCTGGATGCAGAATCGGTTCGTGACATGATGCTTGCCCTGGGAGGTAATCTTGATCTGACCATTCCAAAGGGACACCCATTCCCCCCGGAACCATGGGGTTTTACCATCCATGCTCCCTTTTACGCCTTGTATGAAAGCAACCACCGAAGCGTGTTCCTTATGAGCCAACGCAACAGGCGGCATCCCTACCTGGCACTTTTCGATGCCGCCGATCCCAACATCAGCACCGCAGAGCGCATTCCCACCACCACACCCACCCAAGCCCTTTACCTTATGAACAGCCCATTTGTTCACGATCAAGCCAAAGGCTTTGCCAAGAGCCTGTTGGCAAAAAACCAGGACGATGTTACCCGTATCCAACAAGCCCATCTATTCACGAGGGGCACAGGCCCTTCCCCCGCAGAAATCACAGAATCGCTGGAATTTTTGCAATCCTATGAAACCGCCCTCAAAATCAATGGCACCCCTTCCCCCCAAGTGCGTTCCATGGCCTGGACTGCCCTGGCACGGGTATTGTTTACCTCCAATGCTGCCCTCCATGTGGATTAAATAGTATGCAGCCCTCACTATTCTCTCGAAGAGAACTCCTCCAAAGGGCATCCGGTGGTTTCGGTGCCATCGCTTTGGCGGGCCTTTTTCAACAGGCAAATGGCTCCCAGGATCCCCCTTCTGATCCCTTATTCCCCAAACAGGGCCATTTTCCTTCCAGGGCCGACCGGGTCATTTTCATTTACTCCACCGGCGGTGTCAGCCACATCGACACATTTGACCCAAAACCAAAACTGACGGCGGACCATGGCAAGACAATCACCGCAAGTCGGTGGCTTAACAAGCCAGGCAAATTCGACCGCTATTTGATTAAATCCCGTTTTCCTTTCAAGCAATATGGTCGGTCCGGAACCTGGGTAAGTGATCTATTCCCCCAATTGGGATCGGTCATGGACGATGTCTGCGTAATAAACGGCATGTGGTGCGAAAGTGATGGCCACGACAAGGCGACGCTGGCGGCCCACACGGGTTCAGCCCAATTTGCACGACCAAGTGCCGGGTCCTGGATCAGCTATGGCTTGGGAACCCCAAACCAAAACCTCCCCTCGTTCATGGTATTGGCCCCGGCAGCCCCCTATGCCGGAGCCCAAACCTGGGGAAGCGATTTCCTGCCAGCTTGTCATCAGGGTACCCATGTCATCCCGGGACCCGAACCTTTGGCCCACATTCGCCCGCGAACCCCTTCCCGTAATCTCCAATTGTTGGAACTTGCCCACCTTAAAAGAATCAATCAGAATGGGCTTCTTCAATCCGGTCCCGATAACGCCCTGGAAGCACGCATTCGCTCCTTTGAAACCGCCTTCGGCATGCAAACCGAAGCCCCTGAGGCTTTTAACATAGCTCATGAAACGGAGGAAACCCTCAAGCTTTACGGCATTGATCAAAAAACCACTTCCGGCTTCGGTTGGCAATGTCTCGTCGCAAGACGATTGGCCGAGCGAGGCGTCCGCTTTCTGGAACTGATTGATGTTGGCTCAAGCAACAATTGGGACAGTCATGGCGACATGGCCGACCATATTCGTTTGGCAAAAGCCATTGATCGCCCGATAGCTGCCCTGATTACCGATCTCAAAAGGCGTGGTATGTTGGAAAGGACTCTCGTCGTTTGGACCACCGAATTTGGCCGCACGGCTTTCAATGCCAAAGCCGACCACCCGGGCCGCGAACATCACAACCTTGCTTTTACTTCATGGATGGCCGGGGGAGGCGTAAAAGGCGGCATGGTTCATGGTGCAACCGATGAGTATGGCATCCTGCCCACCAAAGACAAATCCTACACCCACGACCTCCACGCCACCATGCTTCACCTGTTGGGCCTGGACCACGAACGACTTACCTACCGACACGCAGGGCGTGATTACCGGCTAACAGACATCGCCGGCAATGTACTCAAGCCCATTTTGGCCTAATGGCTTGCATCCTGACAGGGATTTATCCCAACAGGGGGCCAAGAATCAGGCGGGCCATGGTAAAGTAAATGATGATCCCGGTGACATCCACGGCAGTGGCGACAAAAGGGCTGGACGCCACGGCGGGATCGACCCCAATACGCCTGAAAAAGAGAGGTAACATGGCCCCAATGATGGTACCCCAAAGGCAAATCATGGCAACCGATCCAGCAACCACCATTGCAAGGCTCAGTCGATCGACAGGTTCTCTGGGAAAAAAGCACCCCGGAGGAAAGTTATAGACCAAGGAGTCATTTTCCATCACCGGGTTTGGCATGGTCGCCTTATCCGGAAGGCGAAGTTTTTCGGATTCGGCGGGAAGTATCTCCTGCTTTGCATACTTGGGCAAAAGGATGTGGCCATCCTCTCCCAGAACAAGGGGCGAAGTACCAGGTGGCAAAAGGAGACGGAACGCCTCGTGGCGGGGCGGACTGGAGGAGCGAATATCTTCGGGGGTAAACCAGGCCCGGCCAAAGCCTATTATGCCAAGCGTTAGGCCAAGGACTATTCCCATTACAACTTCGTGCCCCAACACCCGCCACCAATCGGAAAGCCGAACTTGTCCGAGGGCCATGGCACGGGTAATGAGAGTTGCCGCCTGGGACCCTGAGTTTCCCCCTGTGGAGATGCACAGCGGGACAAACAGGCTGAGGATGATCACCTTGGAAATGGAATCCGCATAGGAGGAAAGGGCGGTAAAGGTGAATAACTCGGCGAGGAACAAACACGCAAGCCACATCGATCTTTTGCGCCAAATCACACTGAATGGGGTATCGAGATAGTCCCCTTCAAGGGGAGCCATTGCACCCATGAGGTGGGCATCTTCGGTGGCTTCGCGGACGACCACATCCATAACATCGTCGTGGGTAATGATACCAACCAGCCGCCGTTCATCATCCACCACGGGAATCGCAAGCAGGTCATACCGGGCCAATTCCTGGGCGACATTTTCCCTGTCCTCGTGGACATTGAGGGCGACGACCCTTGTCTCCATGATGTCATTAAGGGTGGCCTGCCTGTTGGCAAGGACGAGGTTTTTAAGGGAGACAACTCCCACGATCCGGCGTTGATCATCTACAATATAGATGTAATAAATGGTTTCTTTGTCCGGAGCCTGGAGACGCAGTCGCTCAAACGCCTCGTCCACCGAAAGGTTTTCGGGCAACCACGCATAGTCCGTGGTCATTAACGCCCCAGCGGTGTTCTCGTCGAATTGGGACAAGGCCGCAATATCCCTGCGCTCGGTTTCAGCCATATGACGAATGAGCGGGTCACGGACGGCAGGCTCCATCCGCCGTAACAGGTCTGCCCGGTCGTCATGGGACATGGTCTCAATGACATGCGCCATTTGTTCGGGAGGAGCCACCCCGATCAGGGAGTTTTGGGTATCTGTTGCAAGGTAAGAAAAAATAGCGGACTGATTTTCAGGCGATGCATGACGAAGGAAATCCCAAATGATGGTGGGGCCAAACTCCCCTTCCAGAGCCTCGGCGACCGTTGCCGGATGAAGCACTTCGCAGAACGCAGCCATACCCGGGCCATCGTCTTTCAGGACCATGACCTTCACTTCAGGGCCAAACAAATCGTGTGCCATTCCTGCCCCCGCCACAAAACCCACCCATGGAAAGGATGCCAATTTTGGCTCCAATTTCCAAGGGGAAAACCGAAACTCCCCGATTAAGGCCCAAGGGTTCAAGCCATGTTAGCCTTTGCATCCTTCCAAAGGAATAGGTTTGTACCAAAGCAACTAACCCAACATGGCAAAGCTACTAAACTATTCCCTTTCCCACCTTACTTGGATTTTTCCGGAATGAAAACCCAATCCTGGAAACCAGAAGACCTCATAGCTCTGTTCCTTGGGTTGGGAATCGTGGGACTTGCTCTCCTTTCTGTTTGGACCTATGACCTTTTGGGATGGTCGGCCGGGGTCAAAGTCTGGGTGGATTGGACCAAAATCGTTACCCCCATTGGGCCCACCTGGGAGATGGGTCAATGGGCTTCCCTTTCCCTTACCTGGGCCGCATGGACCTCGGTTGCCGCAGTCGCAATTTGGTTTACCCGCGGAAAGTTGGGGATCACGCCTTTTTTTATCCTTGGTTCCCTTTTGGCGGTCGTTTTGTTGTGTTGGATAATGGGCCATGAAGGACATTTGGCGGCTACGGCCCGTGACCGTACAAAACTGGGCCTAACCAACTCGTTGGGCCTAACCGGGGAAGCGGGATATCTTGTGGCTTTGGCTCTGGGACTCATCGTTGGTAATCTCTTTCCGCAATTTGTTCGACGCTTTGACAACATTTTGCGGGCCGACCTTTGGATCAAACCGGCCATCGTGTTGGTAGGTGGGGCTGTCGGGGTTAAGGCCCTTGAGCAACAGGCTTTGGCGGCAACCGTCCTTTGGCGGGGATTGGCAGCAATCATTGAGGCCTATCTCATTTATTGGGCCCTGATTTACCTGCTGGCCAGGGTCGTTTTTCGCTTTTCGAGGGAATGGGCAGTTCCATTGGCTTCGGGCATTTCCATTTGCGGAGTATCGGCCGCAATCGCCACCGGGGCCGCCATTCGGGCCAAGCCGATGGTGGCCGTTGTGGTCTCTTCGCTGGTTGTGATTTTCTCGGTTTTCGAATTGTTGATTTTACCCTGGTTGGCACACTCGCTTTTGCCCAATGAACCGATGGTGGCAGCGGCCTGGATGGGCCTTGCCGTAAAAACCGATGGAGCCGCCATCGCTGCAGGGGCTGTGGTTGAAAGCCTTTATGATCCCGGCAAGGGAAGCCTTTTGGTCGCTACCACAACCACCATAAAAGTTTTCATTGACCTTTTTATCGGTATCTGGTGCCTGGTATTGGCTCTCCTTTGGGAAAAATATTTTCCCACCGAGCGAACTATCGGCGAGGGGCAATCCGGCAAAGTCCGTTGGACCGAGGTTTGGGAACGCTTTCCCAAATTTCTTTTGGGGTATTTTTTCGCTTTTGGTTTAATGATTGCTTTGGGGCTTTTCCTTCCGGAAAGGATGAAAGGGTTCAAGCAGGCGGCTGACGAGATGGATCTTTGGCGGAAGCTGTTTTTTGCAGCAGCTTTCTTTTGCCTGGGGGTCGGTGCCAATTTCAGAATCCTGGCCGCGGCAGGCCTGGGTCGCCTAACCATGGTGTATTTGGTGGGAATCTTTGGCATCATCCTTTGGATTGCACTTGGGATTTCGTGGATCTTTTTTCATGGTGTTCCCGCAACCTTGCCAAACCTTGTGGGGCTACCATGATCGACCCGGATAATCCTTCCGAATTACCCACCGGCCCGGCCGAACCACTGGCCCGGGCGGAAATCGGCCTGGTGACAGTGAGCCTGGTTGTGGGCTTTGTTTTGCTGGTGGTTCTGGCTTTAACCCTTCCCAAAAACCCAACCCAATGGCAACCCCCACCAAAGGCTGGGATTAATCCCCCCAAGTAGCCCGGGAAACCGGCGATGGATTCCGGCTATTTGTCCTATCCAGGGCGATCGGGGGAATACTTTTCCCTGATCCAACCCATTAGCCTTCGTTGCGGTGTGGGAGCCGCCAACAAGGCAAATTCCCCGGGATTTACCCATGCCGATTCCGAATGAAAAGACAAAACCACCTTTTCCTGGGGAAAGGCCATCCCTGCCGTCCAAAGTTGCAGGTTCACCTTGAAACGGGTTACCGCATATTGAATCCGGGTGGCCTTTTTGAGATTTACCAGGGAGAGCCCTGCCAACCCCAGGGCCGCCCGTTGTATTGCCCCCATGATTGCTTCCCCGGGGTTTATTTCCACTCGGGGGAATTCCCACATTAACCCCCACCTGCCCTCTGGGGGACGACGGACCACCAACCACCTATTTTGTTCATCCACGATCGACACGGCCACCTCGCTAACGGCGGTAGCGGGAGCCTTGGGTGGAGAATTGGGTATTTTCGACTGAAGACCGCAAAGGTTGGCCACACACGAACCTTGGGCTGGACAGACCAAACAGGTGGGTGAATCTTTCAAACAAATCTGCGATCCCAATTCCATCAAGGCCTGATTGAAATCCCCCGGCCTGTCCCCCGGAACGAGGGCATCGGCAGCCTCCCAAAGCCAAACTTCCGAAGATTTTGACCTGGGATCGTCAAGCAGTCCGAACAATCGGGCCAGCAATCGAAAGGTATTGGCTTCAAGAATGGGAAGCTGACGACCATATGCCTGGCTCAAAATGGCATTGGTGGAATATCGCCCCAAGCCGGGCAATTCCCTTACCAACCCGGAATCGTCGGGCAAGGTTTTGTGCCCAAGGGAAACAAGCTTTTGAGCCGCCTGATGGAGTAACCTTGCCCTCCGATAGTAACCAAGCCCTTGCCAATGGTGCAGGACCTCGTCAACCTGGGCTAAGGCCAGGCTTTCAACATTTGGAAACCGCTCAAGAAATCTTTCGAAAAAAGGGATCACCGTGGCAGCAACCGTCTGTTGCAACATGACCTCACTGACCCAAATGCGATAGGGATCACGGTCTTTTCGCCACGGAAACGGTCGTTTGTTGGCATCAAACCAATGAAGAAGGAGGGGAGCCAAACGAACGGACAACACCTCCGGGTGGGGAGGTGTGTGAAAAGCGGGTAAGGGGATTCGGGCCAAGGCTTTTTTTAGGCTGGGGGTGGATCAGGAGCCAGTGCGCGACCGGCGCATATATTTATCCAACAAGGCTTTGGCTGCATCCGTCGAGTTGACAATAGGAGGAGCCCCTACTCCCGGTTTGTTCGCTTGGCCTGGCTGACCCGTTTCACCCCCAAGGGGTTGGTTGGTTTCTGCGTTAAGGTCAACGATCGTCGTTCCATCGCCGGAAGAAGGATATTCTCCCGTTCCTTGGCCATCCCCTCCCAAAAGGAGAGCGGCAATATCATCATTAAGGGCATTATGGTCCTCTGGGCGAGACGATACCTCGGGAACCGGATCAGCCTTTGCCGCAGAAACGGGTGGGATCAAGGACGGGGCAATCGTTTTGGTAGGTGCATTAGCAAAGGAAGGCTTTTCCATGCCGGGACCAACTGGACTCCCTGCTTTGAGGGGGGAGGGGGCAACCCTGCCGGCAGGTACAGCTGGGGCAACAACCCCTGCGTCGATCAATACATCAAATACCAAAGGACCAATTTGAACCCGTTCCCCGGACTGGATGGGAACTTTGCCAATGACCTTTTCACCCTGAAGAAAAGTGCCGTTGGTGCTTTCAAAATCCTCTAGAAAAAATTGGGACCCCTCTTGGGAAAAACCGCAATGCTTTTTGGAAACAACCGCACTTGCCGGACGCAATTGGCAATCCGGATCGCGACCTACCAAAAAAGGCAGTACGGTAGCCGGGATTTTCATTCCCTTTTGTTTCCCCTCATTTTGTACCACTAAAAACAGCCGCATGAACTAGCTCCGAAGTTGACCATTGGGGGCGAAAACAGGCGAAAACCGAAGGGAAATGAAAGCGAAAATGATTGCAAAGGGTCGCCCTTAAGATTATGTTAAGGTAGGTTTGGCCAAGGTGCAACACCTTTGGGTGTGAAAGTTCGATGGATTTCATGAAGTTTTCATCAAATATCGGTTTTTTCCTTGTAAGTTTCCTGGCGGGTTGTGGGTCACAGGAACCACCAAAGGCTCATTTTTCACCAGAATTCAAGAAATCGGCCTCCGTTGCGGTTGCCCGATTCCCTGAGCCCCTACAATCCGAACTAAAATCTTTGCTGGAAGCCCAAGCCCTACGCACGGGGTTAGTCCTTCATTGGACAGAACCGGACAAGGCGGATTTGGTCTGGATGACTCCCCCTCAATTGCTCGAAAGGATGGATTTCACCTCGAAAGGAGGGGCTTTTGTCCCGGTTCCCGAAGAATGGACCCGATCCAGGAGTCCCCTCCGGTATGAAGATTTCATCCCTTGGATCAGGGACCACACCCTCAGTTGGAAGAAAATACCGTTGGCATTGCCACTTTCCGGCGAAGGATTTGTCCTTGTTTACCGAAAAGACATCCTGGCAGAACTGTGCCGAAAGGATCCCTCCCAAAAGCCGGGCCCTCCCTCCAGCTGGACAGAATTTCTACACCTTGCCGGAAACCTTTCCAAACATTTTCCAGCTCTGGCGGCCAGTTTTTCGCCCATCGGATTTTCTCCTGAGGATAAGGAACGCCTATTCTTCATGATCCATGCCTCCATTGCAACAAGGGCCATTCCCTTGGACGAAAAAACCGAGGAAACCCCTGAAACAACCCTTTTTGGGTATCTCTATGATTTGCAAACCGGGGCCTTTCAGCCGGGCAAAAACGCTACCTTGGAAGCTGCCAGGATTTGGGCCGCGTTGGCTCCTTTGGCACCCAAGGTCCCAAGATTTACCTATTCCACCCGCACCCCCCCACCATCCGAAATGTTTCTCTCTGGGGAAACCGCTTTAGGCATACTCCCCCTTTCGGTTTTAGCCCAAGCAGCCACTGTTCCCAACCTGATTGGGAAAATTGGCATCGGGCCGATTCCCGGTTCTTTGGTCCATGCCGATTCCTCGGGAAATCTCGTAAAAACAACCCAACCTAACTATCGTCCCATGCTTGGTTCAGGAGGGATTTTGGCGGCCGTTCGAACTGATAGCACTAACGCCGAAAACGCTTGGACCTTTGCCTCTGTCCTTGCCTCGCCCCCTGGGGAACATTTTGCCTTAAATCCCCAAACAGCCGGCGCCACCCGCACTGAGCAGGTCCTTCGGATGCGATGGGATCGATTCAACCTGGATGGTCAGTCAACTGTAACCCTCAGGGATATCCTTCGGGAACAGCTGTTAGGGTCTACCCTCAAAAATCCGGCACCCTATCCACGACGGCCGGATGGTTCCGAAAGGACTGCCCTTTTGGCCCACTTATTGGATCCATTGATTGGGCCCATCCTGGTCCAATCGTTTCACGAAGATTGGACCAGGGGTATAATGGCGATTGAAGCAAAAAATCGAACCAAAAATAATTTCCTGGGAACCCCTAGAGAAATTGCCCGATGGGCGGTTGGTCTGGTACCATAGTTATCATCCTATCCACGCATTTTGCTCCACTAGAGGGGAGGACAAGCCATGGCAATGGAAGATTTCAGCCGACACCAACAGGGAATCATCAAAGGGTATTATTCCCATGCTGGAGCTTTGGGCCTCCAAAGGCTCGCGGAATTGGTAACCGAACTTTACTTGGCAGAAGGGCCAAAAAAACAAAAACTGTGGGATCGGGCTGGCCAGGCACTCGAAAAACTGGCGGTACCTCCCTCTCGAATAAAGATCCTTTTGGATGGCCAGGATCCCGCTCGCCTTGCCGAGCTTGTTGGGGAACTTCAGGCAAAGTAGGCAATAATTCTGTCCTCGGATTCTCTTCCTCACTGGGAAAATACCACCCAAAGGTTCGTTTCGTGCCTTTTTCCATTCCCCCAAACGAATATTCCTCAAATATTCCTTGGCAACCCGGGTAACTCCCACGGTTTTTAACCCACCTATCCCCACGGGGTGTAGGATAATCCGTGGCATAAATCGATTGTTTGATGGAGTTGCCCAATGACCACTTTGGATTCCCGCAAAGCTAAGTTCAGGCTTGCCACTCCCCTGATTCGTGAAAACGGCACCCTTCAACCCGCATCATGGGACGAGGCCCTCGATCGGGTTGCATCCGGTTTCGCAAACAACCGGAAAAACCATGGCGACAGTTCCTTTGGAATCTTTAGTTGCTCGAAAACTACCAATGAAATGAACTTCGTGGCCCAAAAGTTTATCCGGGTGGTCATGGGTTCCAACAATATCGACAGTTGCAACCGAACCTGACATGCCCCCAGTGTCGTCGGTCTGGCGACAGTGTTTGGGGCCGGAGGTGGTACCAATTCCTACGAGGAAATTGAAAACACCAATGTGATTTTGCTTTGGGGTTCCAATGCAAGGGAAACCCACCCCATCTTTTTTCACCACATCCTGAAAGGAATTCACAACGGCGCAAAACTTTTTGCGATTGATCCCAGACGGACCAGTTCCGCTCGTTGGGCGGATTCATGGCTTGGCCTGGATGTGGGTACCGATATTGTGGTCTCCAATGCCATGGCCCGGGAAATCATTGCCTCAGGACTCCATAATCCCGATTTCATCCGCCATGCCACCCAAGGTTTTGAGGCGTATGCCCGGTCCGTGGAACCCTTTACTTTGGACTTTGCCGAACGGGAAAGTGGGGTCCCCAAAGAAACCCTCCGGGAAATGGCCCATACCTATGCTCAAGCGGACCGAGCCATCATTTGCTGGACCCTTGGCATCACCGAACACCATAACGCCGTGGACAATGTCCAATCCCTCATAAACCTGGCCCTCCTTACCGGTCACATTGGCAAATACGGAAGTGGCTTGAATCCCCTGCGTGGTCAAAATAATGTTCAGGGCGGCGGTGACATGGGGGCCCTGCCCGATAGATTGCCAGGTTTTCAGCATATTGAGGTGGATGCCTTTCGGGAAAAATTCAACCGCAAGTGGAACACCACCCTTCCCCCCAAAAAAGGCTTGAACCTAACGGAAATGTTTCATGCCATGGAAAATGGATCCCTAAAAGCCCTTTATGTAATTGGCGAAAACCCCCTTCAATCCGAAGCGGATCGCAAACACGCCGAAAAAGTCCTGCGGGGTTTGGATTTTCTGGTCGTTCAGGACATGTTCCTCACCGCCACCGGAGAATTGGCGGATGTCGTCCTTCCCGCTGCGGCAGGTTGGTGTGAATCCGAGGGGACGGTTACCAACAGCGAAAGGCGTGTCCAAAGGGTTCGACAAGCCTTGGTGCCTCCCAAGGGTGCCAAGGATGACCTGGAAATCCTTTTTGAACTCGCTCGTCGCCTGGGTCATGATTGGGGCAAACCTCATGCCAGGGAAATTTGGGAGGAATTAAGGTCCCTTAGTCCGGTTCATGCGGGGATTTCCTACGAAAGGCTGGCTTCAGGAAAAGGAATCCAATGGCCCTGTTGGGACGATTCGCATCCAGGCGAAATGTTTCTCCATGGTCGCCTTTGGGAAAAACCCAGAAACGGGCCACCCGTAGCCTTTACTCCAGTGGCACATGATCCCCCGGTGGAAAGGCTTTGCCCGGAATTTCCCATTAGGCTTACCACAGGGAGGCGGCTCGACGACTATAACACCGGGGTCCAAACCTCCGGTTATTCATCCCCATTGCGGCGGGGTGAAACCCTTGACCTTTCCCCTGAAGATGCTCAAAAACTGGGTGTTTTTCCGGGTGAAATCGTGCTTGTTGTCTCCCGTCGCGGGGCTATCCAGGCCCCTGTTCGAGTTACAGAATCGCTTCGGCAGGGACTTGCCTTCATGACCTTTCATTTTCAGGACAATATCAACACCAACATCCTGACCATTGACGAAACAGACCCTCGGTCGGGCACCGCCGAATTCAAAGCCTGCGCCATCAGGGTGGAAAGGCTGGTGGCCTGATGGACATCAAGTTTACCGGGCCGGAACCAACATCCGCCGAGAGATTGGCGGTCGATGCCGTCCTTGGGCCACCAGAATCCGCCTGGGCCGGGGGCAAACGAAACATGGACCTTGAAGGGCGCATTTCGCTTTTGGGAGGCAGCAAGGCCCGATCTTTTCGTGATAGGCTCCTTCCCGCCTTTCATGCCGTCAAGGAACGATTCGGTTGGATTCCACCCGGCGCCTTCCATTACATTTGCAAACGCCTCACGGTCCCACCCGCCGAGGCCTACGGTGTTGCCACCTTTTATCACCTGTTTTCCATGGAACACCGAAAGCCCACGGAAGTACACGTTTGCGAGGATATAGCCTGCCGCATCAAGGGCTCCGGGGAGTTGTTTAATGCCCTTGTAAACGCACATGCCTGTTCTACCGAAATAGGCATTCGCAAAAGCCCCTGTCTGGGCTTATGCGAAAGGGCCCCGGCAGCCTTGATTCTCAAATCAGGTGAGCAACCCACGGGTGGAGCCATCGGTTGTGCCACCCCGGGAAATGTCCAGGATGCCCTCACTACCAATTCGTTTCCTGACCAACAGCAAAATTGGCTAACCCATTCCGTTCCCCAATTGGGCCAACCCCAATTGCGATTGTTGGCCCGGGTCGGCCACACCTTGCCCCAATCCATTTCCGGTTACCAAGCCACAGGTGGGTTCGAGGGTCTAACCAATGCTATTGCCATCGGTCCCCTTGCCATTATCAACGAGGTTATCGCCTCGGGCCTCATGGGGCGGGGAGGGGCCGCCTTTCCCACCGGCAAAAAATGGGAGGCCGTTGCCCACGCCAGTGGACCAACCAAATATGTGGTATGTAATGCCGATGAATCGGAACCGGGCACCTTCAAGGATCGGGTCCTTCTGGAAGGAGACCCCTTGGCCGTAATCGAGGGAATGGCTATTGCGGGAATCGCCTCCGGGGCCACCAAAGGTTACATCTATATTCGGGGCGAATATCCCCTTTCCGTAAACCGGGTGCAAAATGCCATTGATGCCTCTCTTGCAAGCGGCTGGCTAGGCAGTAACATCCAGGGATCCGGCCATACTTTTCATATTGAGATCCGAAAAGGGGCAGGAGCCTACATTTGCGGGGAAGAAACCGCACTTTTCAACTCCATCGAAGGTAAGAGGGGCGAACCCCGGAACAAACCCCCCTACCCCGTTCATGTAGGCCTGTTTGGCAAACCAACCCTTATCAATAATGTCGAAACCTTGGCAAACATTCCCTGGATCCTTCGCCTGGGGGGTGCCGAATATGCCGGCATTGGAACAGGAAATTCAAAGGGTCAAAAACTCTTTTGCGTCTCTGGCCATGTGGCCAATCCGGGGGTCTTTGAAACCCCCTTTGGCATCACCCTGAAACAATTGATCGCCCTTGCGGGGGGTACCCCGTCTGGTGCCCCAATCAAGGCCATCCTGTTGGGTGGAGCCGCTGGCACTTTTGTTGGCCCGGATCAAATGGATGTTCCGCTTACATTCGAGGGAACCAGAGCCATTGGAGCGTCCCTGGGATCCGGCGTAGTCATGGTTTTTGATGAAACCACTGACCTTGGCGACATCCTTGTGCGCATTGCCGCTTTCTTTCGCGATGAATCCTGCGGCCAGTGCGTTCCCTGCCGGGTCGGAGCCATTCGTCAGGAGGAATTGATGCAGCGGTTAAGGGTGGGGCAACCAAAAGGCTCGGCGGGACAAGAAGTATCGCTTCTTGGCGAAATCGCCCAAGTCATGCGCGATGCCTCCATTTGCGGCCTGGGGCACACCGCTTCGGGAGCCATCCAATCCGCCCTCCGGATTTTTGGCACCCGAACCATGCAAAAACCAGTCCCAGAGGTAAAGCCATGAGCGATTCGTCCTATTGGTTCCAGCCGCCCCCCAGGCCCAGTCTCATTCCGATGCGTCCACAAACGCCCATTTCACCTCCTGTAGAGGTCTCCATTGATGGCGAAAAGGTATCTGTCCCCGCCGGTTCAACCATCCTTGACGCCTGCAAAAAAATCGGCCGGGATACGCCCACCATCTGCTATCATGACACCCTTGAACCCGTCAATGTATGTCGGGTTTGCGTGGTCGAAGTCGAGGGTTCCCGCATTTTGGTCCCCTCCTGTTCACGAAAAGTCGAACCCGAAATGGTAATCCAAACCGCCTCGGATCGGGTCAGGCATTCCCGAAAGATGGTCTTGGAATTTTTGCAAAGCTCGGTCGACCTGTCAACCGCCCCCCAAATCCTGGACCAGGCCAGGCGTTACCAAACCAACCCTGCCCGGTATGGTGATCCCTCCCCACCTGCAATCCAAAACGAACGAGACCATCACCATGCAGGGCACCACGAAATCCCCTCCGGCGAAATGGCCCAAACGGTGGCACAACCTCCCAAAGTGGACAATAACCTGTATGTCAGGGACTATGCAAAGTGCCTTTTGTGTTACAAATGTGTCGAAGCCTGCGGGACCGACGCCCAAAATACCTTTGCCATCGCTGTTGCCGGACGAGGTTTTGATGGCCGAATCTCTACCGAATACAACAAACCTCTTCCCGATTCCGCCTGTGTTTATTGCGGAAACTGCATTGCCGTTTGCCCTACCGGAGCCCTTAGTTTCAAGTCCGAATTTGATATGCGCCAAGCCGGAACCTGGGATGAATCCTTACAGACCCAAACGGATACCATTTGCTCCTACTGTGGGGTCGGATGTACCTTGACTCTACATGTTCAGGAAAACAAAATAGTAAAGGTCACCTCCCCGTTTGAACAGGAAATCACCGAAGGCAACCTCTGCATCAAGGGCCGTTTCGGCTACTCCCATGTCCAAAACATCGAGGAATGAGGCCTATTTTCCCAAAGGGAATCCTTGATGCCTCGATTGTCGTTCTGCTCCCCGTTTGATTGCAACCGGTTTCCCGTCGGGGTGCCCTGCAAAGCCAAAATGCGCCGCCCATGGCGGCTTGTCTGACCTTCCCTCACGATGATAATCACGCCAAAGAGCCATGGCAAATGTCTCCAATGATCCGGGAAAATGTTCCTTGGCATAGGCAAATACCAGTTCAAAGGTCCTGGCAAGGGCAATTCCATGGGCCTGGCCTGTTTTCCTCCAAAACCAGTCGCTTAAGTGCATAAACCGGTCAAAAGCTGATCCTGATGACAACAAAAGGGGTAGGCTTTGTGGCAATCGACCCGAGTTGGCAAGCAAGTCCCAATAGCGGGCAAAACGCTTGACCTTGCACATGGTTTCAAAGTCGATCAGTTTGTTGGATAGAATTTCATAAGGTGCTTCGCATCCATACACCATCTCCCACTCTTCATCATGACGGACAATCGGGGTACCCCGCAACCGTTTCAGGACCCCAACCTGGATTTCCTGTGGGCCAAGGGCAAAAAGTTCGTCGAACCCTGCTCCAAAACTCTCAAGGGTTTCCCCGGGAAGTCCTGCAATCAAATCGGCGTGGATATGCACATTCGTCTCGGCCCGAAGCCACCGGAGGTTTTCGACTGTCCTTTGGTTATTTTGCCGCCGACTGATCAAACCCTGTACTTCAGGGTTGAGAGATTGGATGCCCACTTCAAATTGAAGCGATCCCGAGGGAAACTTTTTAATTTGCTCCTTCAAAACATCAGGTAACCGATCGGGAATCATTTCAAAGTGAATAAAAAGCCCAATCTCTATTTTCTTCAGGAAAAATCCAAGGATTGCTGTGCCAACCGAGGCATTAAGGTTAAAGGTCCGGTCCACAAACTTGAACTGGCGTACCCCGCGATCAATCAGTTTCTCCATCTCGAGTAGAAAATGCTCCAAAGGGACATTGCGTACCGGAATATCCAGGGAGGAGAGACAAAACTCGCAGGTGAAAGGGCACCCCCTTGATGCTTCAACATAGATAACCCGGTGAGCAATATCTTCCTTGGTGTAGTAGGCATAAGGCAAGAGTATGTCCGCAAAATGGGGAGGCGTGGCTTCGATGACTTTATTGAGGGGCCGCTTGCCTCCAAGCAGATCCCGACAAAGTTTGGGGAAGGCAAGATCCGCCTCACCACAGATTGTGTAATCCGCAAGGGATACGATGCGTTGGCCTTGGGACTCATGACTTACTTCGGGTCCACCTAACAGGATGGTGAGCTTGGGGGCGATCCGTTTAAGGAGGGCAACCAATTCGGTGAGTTCACTCACATTCCAAATGTAGACGCCAAGGCCAAGGATCCGGGGCTTGTCGGCGAGAATGGCCTCGGCCATATCAAGGGCCGGGCGGCTAAGGTCAAATTCCAGAATCTGCGTCCGGCCAGAAAGGTCACCCATGTTGGCGAAGAGATACCGTAATCCAAAACTTGCGTGGGTATAGCGGGCGTTACAGGTGGAGAGGAGAATTTCGGCCATGGGGCCTTTCTAGGACCGGGGAATTTTTTTCTGGTTCGTATGGTTTTTTTATACAGGTGGGCAACCTTTTGGGCATTCTTGGCGTCCAAAGGTCCAAACCCCGCCTGCTTGCCAATCATTGGTTTTTTCCGATAAAACAAGCATTTTTTGCCCCATTTGTACTTCCCCTCAAGGGTCCAATGGCCCCCCCCGGAAATATTCCCCTTTTTTTTTCAAAACACCCCGCTTAGACTTTCCCTTGTCAACACGGCACACCGGATTCGGAAGCTGGCCAGGACGGCCAAATTCCCCGGGATACCGCGAAGATCAGGTAACACTGGAAGCGACCGGAACCGCAACTGGTGTCTGTTTTTCCAACGGAGAGGCGCAAGGATGCACATCCGCCTTAAGTTTACGACGACTCACGGGCTGGGTTTTCTTTGAAAACCCCTGGATGGATCTGATACATCCAGGATTTCCTTTGGGGCGAATTTCCCCTCGGATCCGATGTAACACTTCCTTCCGGCCGAACCCCACTTCCTTGAAAATACACCCACGACATCTTTCGGCCTGGACCCTTTTCCTCCCCGAGTCAAAATCCCGGGAGGGAAACGATGCGGATTGTTTCCGCTTCGGTGAAGCCTCGTATGCAGGTGGATAAATACTCCCTTAGCGCATCGCTTTTGCGAGGTGTAAAGAGGCATGACACGATCCCCCGTTCTCTTTCGAGTCGACGCCGATCCAGCCAATGGCTACGGATCGTTTTACCGCTGCATGGTTTTCGCCGCAGCTCTCCAGCGCCGTCGAAGGACGGCCTGGTTTTTGGCTAACATCGAACCCAATCATCTGGTTATGGGACTAAAAAAGGGCGGCAACGAATGGCTCACCCAAAACCTTGTCCCCGGGTCCAGGGAGGATGCGGAAAACACCATTGCCCAAGCTCGGGCCAAGGGATGTCTCGCCGTAATCATTGACCTTCCCCAAGCCGAAACGGCCTATTTTGAGGCACTGGACAAGGCCGGTATTTTGGTCGTCTGCATCGACCATCGCGCCCGTGCCAAATTTCCAAAAGGGATGGTGGTAAACCCTCTGGCCGGACCTTCCCGCGTCGATTATTCCTATCACCCCAAGGCCCAACTCCTCCTCGGGGAACGATATGCCTTTGTCAGGCCGGAACTGCGGCGGGCCAGGCCCCTTCGCGCCCAGGAACCCCAGGCAGATTTCCGAATCATGGTTGCCTTGGGCGACCATGACAAAACACGCCAAACAATGGGCGTTGTCAAAACCCTGCTTTCCTCAACCAGGCTTGCCAAAATTGATGTCGCCGTTCGCCCCTGGCATCCCGACCTGAAAGCACTTGAAGACCTGGCCCTGGAGCACAAAGACCGACTCGGCCTTGCTTTGGAATCCGCCGATGTGGGCCATCGTATCATCCGGTGTCATTTGGCCATCACTAGTGCGGATCAATGGTCGCTTGAGTTTGCTACCGTGGGGGTACCGCAGTTGATCCTGGTTCAGGATGAGGAATATTGGCCATGTGCCAGGCGCCTCGAGGAGGAAGGGGTTGCCTCCCTTCTGGGTAGTGCCGAAACAATTTCTCCAAACACTCTGAAGGGTGCCGTCGCGGATTTGTTGGCCAACCCCCAGGAACGCCATTCCATGACTCGTTGTGGAAGGAATTTGGTGGACGGCCGTGGTCCTGATCGACTGGTTTTGGCTCTTGAGGTCATGCTGCAACCGTGGCTCAAAACCGTAGGGGAAAGTGCCGCCGCCTGATTTTCAGGAAACGAGTTGGTTTGAAGGGCCCTCCCAAGCTCCCGGGCCCTTCCGAACGCCTTGACTCCCCGTTGCAAAACCCTATCCTTATCGTACCACACGGGGCGTAGCTCAGCCTGGTAGAGCGCTTG
>SXGS01270583.1_pt1 | contig 32210 bp, 29 predicted proteins | sample 3174681 | NCBI WGS metagenome assembly SXGS01 (sample SAMN11356861, study PRJNA531348) | freshwater metagenome | isolation source: freshwater sample F1-80 | place: China: Fuxian Lake, Yuxi | collected 2017-12-25 | reverse complement strand
TTTGATTGAGTGCTTCTTCAATAAAATCAAACACTACCGGAGAATCTTTTCTCGGTACGAAAAACGAGCCCGTAACTACATGGGATTTCTACGCTTCGTCGCAGCACTCATCTGGCTGCGGTGATACGTCAACAGAACCTAACAGCACCTCACCCATCAATTCCCTGAACTACATCACACCTCGGGACACGGTGAATATCCCCATCAACGGCTCGGTGAAGATTAAATTCTTGGTCGAGGACTTTCCCGGCAAGTACGTCTTCCATTGCCACATCCTGAAACATGAGGATCAGGGAATGATGGAGCCGGTGTTGGCTTTTGGCCCAAAGGAGGGTCTGCGCGCCGCCTTTGGATCGACTCAATCGGGGTATCCAGCATTGGTCAATGTGATTGACGGTGTGGGTAAACCGCTCAAGACCCGCTATCCCTTCGGCAAAAACTACATGGGCGGATTGAGTACCGCCGATGCCCTGGGCGCAGCCAAATACTACTCCACCTATGCCGTCGGAATGGCCAGTGAAGGTTTTGACGTGGCCGTGTTCGGCGGACAGAACCAGTCACAGTTGTCGAGGTTCCGGGCTTTTCGACCCGATGCGGCGCGTCCGGGTAAGGGCGTCAGCGTGGCACTGGGGGATATCAGTGGTGATGGTTTACCGGAAGTCATTGTCGGCAGCCGTCAGGCGGGAACTGCCCAGCTAAAAATATTCTCAACCCGAGGCAAATTACTGCACACCTTCGATGGCGTCCTCCCCGGAGATTTTCCCAATGGCATCAACGTGGCGGCGGGCGATATTAATTCCGACAATTTTGATGATGTAATCATCGGGGCCGGCAACGGACATGCGCCGGTGGTAGTGGCGCTCGATGGGAGGGCGATTGCAGAGCGTAAGCCCCCGTCAAAACTGGTCGAGTTCACGGCCAATGGCGGCAACAATGCCGGCGCCCGTGTGGCCGTTGGTTATGTTGCTCCGGGAACGCGCCCCAGCTATCTGTCCAACATTCTGACGACACCTGAATCGGGATCCGAAACAGGCTTTGTTGAGGTCTGGAATCCCTACGCCGTGATGACCCAGCACACCGGGATGGTCATGAGCAGCGACAGCTACCCAACAGAACTTCAGAGCCTTGCCCGGTATCAGCCCTTTCCGGGCAGAACCGAAAGTCTGCAAATCAGCACTGGCTATCTGGGTAGTCCAGGTGTGCCACAGGCTTTTGCCTGGACGTCGCCTGGCCAGGTCGCCGCAACCGCATTTGACGAGTTCGGTGAAAAGCAAACGCAGATGCTTTATCTGCCGCAATGACGGAGGATGGTAAATCGCTCAACCTATCCCGTATCAAGAGGTATGGAACCGCAGCGGGTTGAACAATTCGTTAAATCTGCCAATCCAGCGGAGCTTCGCGGTCTTTCGCCGAGTCAAGCGCGCGTTGATGTCTGTAGTGAATCATGGCTCGAAACCAGTAAAGCGTCATGACGATAAGCGCAGTCAGAACACCGCGAAAGAATTCGTGATGCTCTCTAACCAGCTGCTTCACCTCCTCCAGCGCCTTCCAGGAGAGTTCGCGGTGGAGCAGGTAAGCAGCAATCGCGATGACAAAAAAGCCGAAGCCGCGACGCAGCGCGTGATTACTGACATACCGGCTTAATGCGTTACCCAAAAGACTGCCGACAATAGCGGCGGCGGTGACCATGCCGACAAACCGCAAATCGAGATCTACATAGCCTACATAACCCGCAAGCGCGGCGGCCGAGTTCATGACGATGATGAGCAACGACGTGCCGATGGCCGCCCGGATAGACAGACCACCCAGCAAATTGAGCGCCGGGACAATCACGAAACCGCCACCGACACCCACCAGACCGGTCATCGTGCCCACCAGAAATCCATCGAACATCACGGCGGGCAGATTCAGCCGTACCGGGCAACCAGGTCCGGCGGAGGAAACTGGCACCTCCCGGCGCCTAAGCAACAGACTGATCGCCGTGCCCGACATGATCACGGCAAACATCAACAGCAAAATGTTTCCAGGCACATAAGCCGCAAGGCGGGCACCCCCATAGGCACCCAGCATACCGGCAAAGCCAAACACCCAACCGTTTTTCCAGCAGACGCGCGCTTCGCGGGCATGACCCAGAACAGCCGCCAGACTGGTGATTCCCACGACCACCAGTGACGTGGCGATGGCCACCCTGGCTTCCATGCCAGCCAGATAAACCAGCACGGGCACCAATAGAATGGAGCCCCCGCCGCCAAGCAGGCCTAGCAGCAGACCCACAATCAGGGTGATACCCATTAACGCGGCAAGACTCATGTCACCTCACTCTATGGATGTGGTTAATGTGCCAGCGGATTAGCCATGAGGGATAGACTGGGCCGGGCTGCCGCCACAGGCCAGATTTGCCGGCAAGGCGGCGTCGATATGTTTCGGATAAGCCAACTTGAGATTGTTCATTATCTCGACGAACTCCTCGCGGGACCTGCCGCCACCCAGTCTAGGATTTTTCATCAGTTCCTGACGAATGGTGGAAACGGTATTGCCGTTATAGTCATGCCCGGGAAACACCAGCGTGTCAGGCGGAAGGGTGAAAAGTTTTTCCTGAATGCTGTCATAAAGCATGCCGGAATCACCTTGCTGAAAATCGGTACGTCCGCAACCGCCGATCAGCAATGAGTCGCCAGTGAGGACTCGATCCGCGAGCACAAAGCTCATACAGCCCGCCGTATGTCCCGGTGTATGACGTACCCGCAGCTCGATATCCCCGACTTGCAACAACACCCCATCGGTCACCAGCACATCCGGGCACAGGGTGCCGGCATCGCGATGCACCACACTTTTGCTCCCCAGGCCATCCCGGAGCAGGCCAGAGCCGGTGATGTGGTCCGCATGAACATGCGTTTCCAGTGTATAGATCAGCGTCAATCCGAGGCGATCAAGCAACTCGATATAGCACTTCACTTCGCTCGCAACCGGGTCGACAATCAGCGCCCTATGGGTGTTTTCGCACCCCAGCAGATAGGTGTAGGTAGAGGTATCAGATTCGAAAAGCTGACGGAAAATCATGGGTCTCACACTCGATAAATCAAGACTTGATAAAGAGCCCTGATGATAATCGAACTGGAGCTTTTCCATCAGCCATGGACAGGAAATGCCTGCTCCGGCCAGGCTGAATCAGGGGCACAAATCTCTGTGTGATGAGTTTGCCTCTGGGCGAGAAGAGAGGCCCGTCATCCGTCTCATTAAAACGGGAGAACGTTGCTGAATGTCACAAAGCCCTGAATCCTAGCCTGGTGGACAACAGCGAAAAAGTCAGCGGGTGCCGTTTGGCAAAATCCAGAAGGGGGGAATAAGCGGTGAAAAGATCCAGCCGGGGAGACCTCAGATGCTCTGCCCGCCCGACCTCACCTCGTAGCGACCATCCATGAGTCCCTGCATGAAGGTAACCCAGGGCAGAACCAGATTTTCGCAGGCCGCCTTTGACCAACCATCCCTGGAATACAATTCCACCGTTCCATTGGCCTCATCAATACCCAGAATGTGAAATTTGGCACGGTTATGTAGATCTTTTCCGATATGTTTTGCCATGGCGCCCAATCATTGACTGTTTTCCACAACCGGCATCTTAAACGGCGCAGATGACAGCTTAATGACGAGTTTTGGCGCTCTCCCACCGAAAAACCCCGCTGATGCGGGGTTTTCAGGCTAATGATGGTCATCCATCCCTGAGCGATTTATTGCACGACGGGCAAGCCAAAAGGTACTGCGAGTTATTTTGGGGCAACCATCGGTTTCATGGCCTTGGCCTGCTCAGCCGCTTTTTTGCGGTCAGCATCAGGCAGGGCGATCAGGCCTTTGTCAGCGAGATAGCCTTCGGGACCGGCCGCCTTCTCACTGGTGAACTCGGTGACGTACTGCTCAATCCCGGGGATCACACCGACATGGCCTTTCTTGACATAGAAGAAAAGTGGGCGGGACACAGGATATTGGCCATCGGCAATGGCCTCATAGCTAGGAACCCGGCCGTCAATTTTGGACGCATTAAGACGATCCTCATTCATGGCCAGGTAGCTATAACCAAAGATGCCTGCGGCATCGGGATTGGCTTCGAGTTTTTGCACAATCAGATTGTCATTTTCTCCGGCTTCAATGTACGTGCCGTCTTCACGGACAGTCATGCAAGTACTCTTGAACCAGGCCTCATCCGTCTCCTTTTTAGCCTTGATCCAGGGAATCTCCTGACAGCCCCCTTCAAGAGCCAGCTCGGCAAAGGCGTCACGGGTTCCCGAGCTTGGCGGTGGACCAAGCACTTCGATTTTGGCGTTGGGGAGCGAAGGGTTGATTTCATTCCAGCTTTTGTAGGGATTCTCCACAAGTAGCCCGCCCTCTGGGTTTTTGGGGTCGGGAACCTGTTTGGCCACGGCCAGGTAAAGCTCTTTACGTGTGAGCGGCAATTCAGCTTTGGCCTTTTTCGACTGCGCAACCACAATGCCATCGAAACCTATCTTGACCTCGACGATCTCTTTCACACCTGCCTTCTGGCAGGCGTCATATTCCGACTTCTTCATCTTGCGCGAAGCATTGGCTATGTCTGGATATTGCGGACCCATTCCACTGCAAAAAAGTTTGATGCCGCCACCGGTCCCGGTAGATTCGACTTTGGGTGTCTTGAACTTACCCGCCTTGCCGAACTGCTCAGCAACCGCCGCTGAGAACGGGTAGACCGTAGATGAACCGACGATGGCAATGGCATCCCTTGCGCCGGTCGCCGCATGGAGGGTACCCGTAGCGGCCATGCTGACGGCCAGGATAAGAGAGGGCATGTTGAGTTTTTTCATAGTCATCCTCAGAGGCTTAGGGTTGGACACTCATATTATCTGGACAATTAACGTCGGGTTAGGCTCAAGCGCCTAATCCAACAACGCGCGCTATTCAATCACGGGCAATGCCCTTTGCAGAAGCACTTTCACAAAAATGCCCATGCCAACAAGGGAGCTTGGCATGGGCTAAGGGCAACGGGGGCGAAATTAATCGCAAATCTACATTTTCATGACTTCCAGCTTGCGGGCCGAATCTGCGATTTGTTTGCGCTGACGTTCAGGAAGAGGGATCAGGCCTTTCTCGACGAGATAGCCATCATCACCCCAAGCCTTCTCGCTGGTGAACTCCTCAACGTACTCTTTAATGCCGGGTACGGCACCCACTTGTGCTTTCTTCACATAAAAGAACAGGGGACGGGAAATTTGATAGGTTCCATCCGCAATCGCGTCGGCGGTAGGCTCCATTTTTTCGACAGTGCTGGCAGCAATCTCATCACGGTTTGCCTCCAGGAAACTATAGCCAAAAATACCAAATGCATTGGGTTTGGTCTTCAGCTTCTGCACAATCAGATTGTCGTTCTCACCGGCTTCGACATAGGCGCCATCTTCGCGGATGGTCTGACACATCCGCTTGTACTCGGCCTCATTCTTTTTCTTCCAATCCTTCAACCAATCAAATTCGTTGCAACCCGCTTCCAAAACCAATTCTGCAAAGGCATCACGTGTTCCCGAGGTGCTCGGAGGCCCCATGACTTCGATTGCCGTCTCCGGGAGGTTAGGGTTGACCTGGCTCCAGGTTTTGTAGGGATTGTCGATTAATTTACCGCACTCGGCACAATCTGGATCGGGAATCTGCTTGGCCAGCGCCAGGTAAATGTCCTTGCGGCTAAAGTCAACAGGCTTACCTTGCCTGGTCTGAGCCAGCACGATGCCGTCATAACCGATTTTGACTTCAACCAGGTCCTTTACTCCAGCGCTTTCACAAGATTTCACCTCTGTGGGTTTGATCTTGCGGGAGGCGTTGGCTATATCAGGGTAGTTAACACCGGTACCCCCGCAGAAAATTTTGAATCCACCACCGGTTCCTGTCGATTCGACGATCGGCGTTTTGATTTTTCCTTCCTGTCCCAGGTGTTCGGCGACAGTGGAAGCGAAAGGAAAGACGGTGGAAGATCCGACAATACTGATCTGCTGCCTGGGGCCAGCCGCCAGCACTTCCGGAGATATGCCGGTCACGGCCAATGTGCCAATAAGGCCAAAAGTAACTATTTTCATCACGATTCCTTAATAAAGTTTGTGTTAGCGAGGTGACTTAGTAAGCCAGCGAGACACGTGCCTGAACGACATCCCAGTCGCCGGTGTTCTGGCCGGGTACATCGAGCACTGTCCGGTTATTACCCGCCTGGCCCACATTCAGCGAGTAGACGTGAGTCCAGTCCAGCATGAAGCGGGACCAGTTGTTCCAGTACCAGTTGGCACCGACGGTGGAAGACACCTCATTACCGCCGGCATACTGCTGATCACCAATCTGATTCATATCAAGCCAGGCGAAACGGCCCTTCAGCTCCCAGGCACCCCAGCCATCGTCAAAATTCAGGTTTTGATTGGGTTTAATCCGGCTGAGCACACCCTGATCCGCCCGATAGGTCGTAGCGCGTGATTCGCCGGTAAGTGTGTAGGCCACGTCAACGTGTGCCCCCTGCATATAACCGGCACCCGCTGGCTCGCCGAGACTCGTCGCAGAGTCATTACTGTTAAGCCAGGTGGCGTTGTACTCCGTTTCAAATGAGAACGGCCCGTAGACGCCAACCATCTCACCATTAATGAACTGGCTGTTCTGAATATCGTGCATCGTACCGGTATCAAGGTAAGCCATGGGTGACATGGCCGTCTGCTTGAAGTTATAGCGCAGATCGCGTCTATCACTTTGAGGCGCCCGGTAAGCCGCAGAGGCACCTAAATGCACCAGTTCATCCGATTTCATCCACGGGGCAATGGTCGCTCGCATCGAGCCGCCCCATCCTTCATCAGGTGCATCGGAGGTACCAGAGGTCTGAGGTGTAGCGGTGTCACCGTATAGGCCTGTTGCGAAACCCCACCATTGACCGGGCAAGTCATAACGCAAACCGATAGCACGGTTGACCGAACTGTTGGTGAACACATATTCCATCGATCGCTCCATGAAGACCATGTCGTTCGATGACATCATCTGCTGGAAGCTGTAGGGCTGTTTGCTCTGTCCCGCCGTGAAGTTGCCGTAATCGCCGAAGCCCGTATATTGGACAAAGGCGTCACGTATACCGACGGTATACTGCCCGCCGCTTCCTGCATTCGCGAATTCAGGCTGTACCTTGAATTTCCAGTCATCGTAAAACTGACCGGCGAACTCCATCCGGAACCGTCGTACTTCGGTGCCATCGCTCTGGCGATTGTCAGTGACAAGTCCGCCGTCATAAGGACCATAAGGCGACTTGGCATGGTAAGTGAGGATATCGCCACCCGAATACATGGCGGCGTCCGTGTGCAGACGGCCATTCAAACTGAACTTGAATGCGCCATCATTGGTTTCAAAGCGCATTCCCTTGTCGTCGATCGTGGCTTTCGCCTCGTTTGGTTTTTTCGGTTTGTTGACGACTCCGTCAATACGCGCGTTGAGCTTATCCTCAACTTTCTTGACTTCTGCATCTGTAGCAAGATCGGCCTTGCTGCTGTAGGCGGTATCTTCATAGGCTGCCGCGCCATGTGCGGATTTGGATTTAGATTTCGCCGGCTTTTCTTCTACTTGCTCGAATTCACCCAACTTGATGCGGTTTGGTCCCGGCGAGGTAAAGACCTGGCTGGTTTTGCTATCGACATAAAGTTGCAGTGCGTGGGCAGGCAGGACGATACCGCCGCCCAGGAGCGCAAAGACCGCAATGCGGAGCGCTGTTGGTTTCATGTGAGTTCCCGTTTTAATAGATTGTCGAGCCGCGCGACAGACTCGCGTGGGTTGGGCAACTCTAAACGGGGCTTATGACGAAATCATGACTGCTTTGTGACATTTTCATGACAGCCGCGCGCCCAGTGTGGTTATGCCGGCTGTCTGGAGGAAAACTGGACCCAATGGAGGATGTCGCGCAGGATGCTCCAGCGAGGTTCCTTAGGCTTGGTGTTTTTACCCAGCATCCAGTGATCGAACAGCTTGTCGAGAGTGCCATCCATTTTCATCAGGGTAATCCAGGTATTGAGGGTATCGTCGAGCACGATATCAAAACCGGCAATGGCCAAAGACACGGGGGCACTGTCCCGGCGCTGAAGGGGATTGACCACGGTGTAGGCCGGATAAACCAGTGTCCAGGCCGCGCCACTTTCCGCGTGCATAGCCAGCGCATCCAGTTCCCGCCAGCCTTCCTCAAAGAACTGCCGGGGCGAATCCAGCCGATCAATCTGCGCGTCGGGAAAATGGTCCAGGGTCCGTTTCTCGAAATAACTGCCTTTCACGACACCTATACGCAACCGCTTGCGACGATTTATTTTTTCCTCGTCCTCAAATTCGCTGCGCTGGTGATCCTTCACCAAAAGTGCCATGTTGACCACCAGGTAAGGTTCGCTCATCAGCATGACACTGGAACGCTCCAGCGAATCGGTAAGTCCGGACAAGGCCATATCAAAATGATCGTCCGCCAGCTGTTGAGCCAGAGTCTCCGATCTGAATCCGACGAATTCAATCCCGGCATTGAGATCCCGCGCCAACCGCGTAACAAGGTCAATATCCAGCCCCACCAGCTTTCCCTCCTGGTTAAAGTAGGTGTAGGGCAAATTGTCGGGTCGGTAACCCACTCGAATCAGACCTCGCTGTTTGATCCGTTCCAGACGGTTCTGACCCGGTTTCAAGGGCACGGGATTGGGAGCGGCCTGCGCAACAAGGCTGGTGAAAACCGGTTTCTCAAGGAGGTCGCGACGATCAAGCGTGGTTTCGGTGCCATGTTCGTCGTTGCCGATATGAGTCAAGGCGTAACGTATGCCCAGGATAACCGGCAGAATGATGGCCAGAGCAAGGCCAACGGCCCAGAACAGACGACTCAGGCGAACTTTCAGCAAGCCCGTCATAGCCGCCGTGGTCAAAACGGTAAAGACGAGGTAATGCATGCTACTGAGGATATCGCCGACCCGCGCGGCAAGAACGCCGGCGGCCAGGAATAGCTGAAACATATCCTGCGGGATGTGAAAGCTGTTGAGGAGAAACGGAATAGTCAGGAAAACCTTGCCGAACAGCAGAAAAAAGCCGGCGCCCACCATAAACAGTTCATCGCCAATACCCATCATGTCGCCCAAAAACCAGGCGGCGAAAGGTATGAAGATCAGGTCAATGACGTTACCACTGTCGGGAAAAGGATAGGCCAGCGGCAAAATGAATTCGGGAAAATCAGAATGCCTGGCGTCCTTGCGAAAATGATCGGCGTACAAGCGATTGACGCCTTCAATAAGCAGTGGAATCACGGGAAAGACGCTGCCAGTGACGAAAGCGGTCAATAATGCGTCCTTGGCGGCGGAAATCACCTGTCGATAGGTGAATGGCGTATAAACGGTGACCAGCAAAGGCAAGATGACGAAAGTAAGCAGGATGACGCTGGCACCGAACGTCAGATAATAGGCTTGCAAGCGTTCAAACTCTGAAAAACTCATCGTTCCGGCGGCATGGGCGCAGATGCCAAATACTCCAATCGGGGTCAGCTTGACCACGTAGCCGTTAACTCGATGCAGCGTCCGGGTGATCAGGCCGATGTGATCGAGCAGGCTCCTCTTCTCCTCAAAACCAATAATGGCGACGCCAAAAAGAATACAAAACACGACCACGGCAGGCACCGAATTGTCCGCCAGCGATCGGAACGGATTGGAGGGCACGAACAGGTTCAACCAGTTCAACTTTGGCGGCGGGTCCACCATCGTTGAGCTGAAATACTGCCCTGTAGTGAGGTCTGGAAAGGCCTGCGACAGCAACAACACGGTTATGGCGGCGGTAGCCCAAAGCCCCAGGAAGATCTTGAGACCTGAGGTGGCCAGAAGCCCGACTTCTCTCACCGACAGGCGGCCGATATTGCCGATCAGTGAGAAAACCACATAAGGCAACACGGTCATCTGCATCAGACCAACATAAACATCGCCGATAAATTTCAGATTGACTGCATATTCACCAATGAAGAGACCACTCGCGATACCGAAGGCCATCGCCAAGAAAATCCAGGCCGTCAGGTTGATGGGCTTTTTCGGGGGCTGCTGATCCTGGACCACCAACGGCGGCTGTGGCTGGCGTACAGACGTCCTGGTACTTTTGGCCATGCGGGTTAATTCCGGCCGGCGGATTTTGCGTGGGCCGATCCAGACGACGCAGCTATTTTCTGAGGTTGATAACCGGGCAGATCGCCCGGATCAATGGCGAAGGCAAAAAACCGCGTACTCTCAGTTCGTGAGAAGTCATTATCCGTGCTCAAGATAAGCAGATGGCGGCCATCCTCAAGATCAGGCCCAAAAGTCAGTCCCTCGATTTTTTCGGGCATGGCTTGAATACCAAACCCGAGCATGTCGAGAAATGGTTTTTTCTGGACGAAGACCGGATGTGACGCGCCACTAGCCTCCTCCACAATCAGCCCTTGCTCTGAAAGGGATTTATACCCGTGAACATCCGTGGCGCCGCTCAAATCAATCAGGTGGAGTTTTTTGTCCTTGGTTTCCACACCGGACTTACTGTCGCGCTCCAATACCAACAACTGGTGGTCGTTGACGGCAACCATCTCAGAGACCCCATTTTTTGGATCCTCCAGCGGATAAACGTACTCTTTAACTACGCCCGACGTCAGTTCGACATCCAGAATACGGTTGTGGGTACCGACCAGCTTGTGTTCAGCATCATGATTAGAATCCTGAATCAGGGGGTCCTGAATCATGGCAATCAGCCGGTCACCTTTGGGCGTAATGGCCAGCGCCTCAAGACCCCGATTACTCTGCCGGCCCACCAGATTACGGTTCAGTTCCTCACGAATATATTTGGAGGGAAAGTCGATATGAAACTTGTTGGGAACCGGAACATGGCCAAGCAGTTTGCCAGTGGCAAGACTGTACTTGTCAATAAAAGGCCCGTACTCATCAGCGATGTAAACCGTGGTGCCGTCCGCACTAACGCGCACCGCCTCGGAGTCCCTGCGCAGGCTTTCAGGGGAGTTCACAGCATCGAAAGCGGCGGCATCGCCGGTCATGGGTTTACCGGATTTATCCTTCAGCACATGGGTCGCAGTAATGCGTGGCCGCAGCTGAAAACCCTCATCCGTCCTGTTAAGACGAATCTCCAGTTGATAAAGACGTTCCATGTAGGAAGTTTCACCAGCACCCGGGCCACGATCAGGCACAGCGTAATAGGTCTGACCATGTCCGCTGTAAGCAATAGCGCCACCAAAGCCGCCTGCCTGATTCTTGGGCGTCACCCCATCTTCCAATAAGCCGGTAAGATGGGACTGATCCTGTGCCGTTGCCGAAATTTCACCTTCGGCTAGCAGCTTGATTGCCGCCACAGCGGGTAAACAAGTACACAAAGCCATGGCTGCCAGTAGCCAGCTCGCTCCCTTCGTCATCGGAATCTCCAGTTTTCAAGATTGAGCGACAATAGCAGATGATGCCGTAGCCTCATATGTGTCACTCGACCATGGAAAACCGATAGCCGAAACCCCGGACAGTTTGGATCAGATTTTCACGATCATACTCGGCCAACAGTTTACGCAGACGGCGGATGTGAACATCGACTGTTCTCTCCTCGATGAAAGTATGACGGCCCCACACCTGATCAAGGAGTTGAGTACGACTGTAGACGCGGTCGGGGTGGGTGAGAAAGAATTCCAGCAGCCGATATTCGGTAGGGCTGATGGTCACCGGATTGTCGGCTATCGAGACACGATGCTGGTCTGGAATCAGTGTGATGCCGCCCATCTCGATGCGATTCTGCTTGTCGAGTTTGCCGGAGCGGCGCAGGACGGCGCGGATTCTCGCGAGTAACTCCCGCGAGGAGAACGGCTTGGTGATGTGGTCATCCAGTCCGGTGTCGAGGCTTTTGATTTTGTCATCGACCTCGCCCTTGGCCGTCAGCATGATGATTGGGATGCCGGCATAGGCCTCATCCTTTTTTAAGCGCCGGGCCCACTCAATGCCGCTTTGTCCCGGCAACATCCAGTCCAGCAGGATGAGGTCGGGAACCTGCTTCTGCATCAGCTCAAACGCCCTCTGTGTGTCCGTAGACATCTGGACCACGTAGTCGGCCTGTTCAAGCACATCCCTCAGCATGTCTCGAATGGCAACATCGTCTTCGACTACCAGAATATTCAGCATCGCCCCCTCGTTAACCGTTAAGCCGTGAGCATAACAATTTACGGGGGAAATATGACAATGCGGTTACATACGCCAAATTGGAGAGAGGCTGGACCCAGATGCGGCGTCAGATGTTGTGTTGCAGTGCGAAACGGGGAGCGAGTATCAGCACCCAAACCAGCCCCGCAAGCAGAAGGGATGACAAGACGGCTGCCGAGCCCACATCCTTGGCTCGTCCAGAAAGCTCATGACGCTCGAAGCTAATGCGGTCGACGACAATTTCGATACCGGTATTGAGCAGTTCGACAATCATGACCAGAATCAGGCTGCCTACCAGCAGCGCCTTTTCAACCCCGGTAATGCCTAACCAAAGCCCAAGCGGGCTACCAATGACGAAGAGGTAAACTTCGAGACGGAAGGCTTCTTCATGCCGCCAGGTGGCCTTGAAGCCGCGCATTGAATGGAAAAATGCGGCGTAAATGCGTGCGAAACCGGTGAGATTTTGTCCTGCCATGATAGTGGGTAAGTGAATTAAATTTAGGAGTCAGCACACTACATCAAGGTGTTGCATCGGGGAAAGCGGGAAAATCAGCTCGACCGCTCACATCGGTTCCACACACTTTCAATCCATGTCTGTTCAATTTCCAGTGCGCCCCTCATCAGCCATTGGGTGACGGCACCGGCCACATCAGGATAGTGAATCGTAGGCGAATGCCCGGCTGCCAGCCACCGGGCAACGATTTCAGGGTCAAGATCGTGCATAACTTCACCCAGCTGCAACTGGTCCAGCGCGAGGGCATTGGAAAGCTGCTCCATCTGCCTGTGCAACGGTTTTACCAGAAGTTTCTTGCCCTGATGCAGGGCTTCGCTCGGCAACTCAAAACCGGCATTACAGAGAACCCCCCCGCAATCGGCAAAATCGACCAGGAAACCTTGCCGCGAAAGTCCCTTTACCTGGATATGGCTCGTTTTCGCCGTCATAGCCACAGGGCCGCCCGGATGGTAGACGTGAAACTCATAATCGGTGAAAGGCTTGAGCACACGGAGAATCGATGGAATATCCTCGAAAGGCAGATAAACAATGATCTTGCGCGGATTGTGCGAATTATCCGTGAGTGGCGTTTCAATCATGGGGGGAAGAATCGGGCCATTGAAATGGTGCCAATGGATGCCCAAACCCAGACTGGCTGGCGCAAAATACTTCAGCAACTGGGTTCCCATAAAATCGGCACCGGCTACGGGAATATCCAGACCAAAGGCATATTGATGTCCTATCCCGACCGTTCTGATACCCCGCAATTTGGCAGCCCAGGCCGTGACGGGCTCGAAGTCCGTGACAACCAGATCATAACCACTCAAATCTAAAGTCCGAACTTCATGGATGAAACGGAGCAGATTGTTGTACAACGCGGTACGCAGGTAATGGACATGTCCATGCCGGGTCTGGAAGGTCAGGCCATTGCGCCATTGATAGTCGCCAAAGATCTCCATCTCGAAAAAGTCATTGCGAGGTCTCCCGGTAAACAGCCAGGTCACCTCTGCGCCCGCCTCCTTGAGTTTCGGTGCAATGGCACGGGCCCGTGTGATGTGGCCATTACCAGTGCCCTGCACGCCATAAAGTATTTTCATGACGCGAGCATCTCCATGCTTACGAAGGCCAGGGCACTGCCCATGAGGGCACCCATCAGGGTATCGGTCGGAAAATGCACCCCCAGAATGACACGCGCCATGCCGACAGCGGTCGCCCAAGTAAAAAGGATGGGCGAGAGGACGGGATAAAAAGCACACACCAAAGTCGCCACCAGGAATGCGGCGGAGGTATGTCCGGATGGAAAGCTGAATCGATCCGACGGGGTGACGAAACTGGGGATGTTCAGGGCCGCAGGAGGCCTATGACGCCGGAAACTATTCTTCAGAATCAGATAAATCGGACGTTCTAGGGTAAAGCCCAGCAACAAACAGGTCAGTAAGGTTTGCTGTGGTTCTTGACCGGCGCTGATCAGCGCGAGAGCTAACACGAGATATAACGGACCATCGGCCGTTTTGGAGATACCGCGTGCCAGCTTGACCAAGGTGATTTTGGCCTTACGCTGGGCAACCCAGAGAAAAATACTCACATCGTATTGGTGAATAGTCTGCATGACCTTCATCTTCGTGACCTCATAAAGTAGCTGGAGCTGGTACGCCAATAGGACGGGCAATGGGAGCCAGATGGCTCTCAAATAAGCGGGCACAGTTATCCCAGGTATAACCCAGCGCATATTGGCGGCAGTCATCGCGATTGAGGGCCAACGCGGTAACCACCGCCTTAGCCAGATCCTCATCCAGACAGCCCACTTTGTCGCTAAGAATGACGTCCCTGGGACCCTGTACCGGGAAGGCGGCCACGGGCACACCACAGGCCAGAGCCTCCAGCATGACCAAACCGAAGGTGTCGGTTCGGCTTGGAAACACGAAAACATCGGCGGAGGAAATGTGTCGTGCCAGATCCTCGCCATGCCTGTAACCCAGGAAAACGGCGGCCGGATATTTCAATTCCAGTTCAGCTCGTTGCGGACCATCTCCCACGATGTATTTGGTGCCGGGGATATCCAAGGCCAAAAATGCTTCGATATTTTTCTCGATCGCCACACGGCCCACATAAAGCAGTTTCGGTCCATGGCCTGGGAGCTGGTCACGTTCACGAGGGCAAAACAAGTCCGTCTCGACACCGCGTGACCACAAAGCAGGATTATCGAAACCCCGTTGCCGGAGTTGCTCCACTAACCCCGGCGTGGCCGCCATGGCTCGCTCTCCGGCATTGTGGAACCAGGCCAGAAAACGATATCCCCAGGACAAGGGGACGCCCGTTCTGACATTCACATACTCGGCGAACAAGGTGTGAAACGAAGTCGTAAAGGGAAGACCCCGCTTCAGACAATAGCTTCTGGCTGCGAGCCCCAAAGGGCCTTCCGTGGCGATGTGGATAGCATCCGGCATAAAGCCGTCGAGTCGCGCATTTAGCGCACGACGGGAGCCCAGCGCCAACCGGATTTCAGGATAGGTCGGGCAAGGCCAGTTGCGGAATTGATCGGGAGTAACGGTTTCAACGGTATGGCCAAAGGCCCGGAGGCGTTCGGTCACGGTACTCAACGTCGTGACAACGCCATTAATTTGCGGGCGCCAGGCGTCCGTGATCAGGGCGAGTTTCATGAATAAGCTCCTCCAGGAACCAGGCTCTGGCGTTGATAGGGGGATAGTCGGCAAACAGACCTTTATCAGGCCGCCAGAATAGGTTGGCTATGTGAAGCCTGTGTGACGAAGCCATGAATATTTCATGACGTCTTTGGCAGATTCACGTCAAGCGCTTCTGTCTGCGGATTTCTAATCAGCACACCAGGAGACGTCGGAGCCGACTTTATCGCCTCGGAGCGTGATCAGCCGATGATCGGCGTTGGCGTACCAATTCCGCGACAATCGACAGAGCTATTTCCTGGGGTGTAATGGAACTGATCGGGATACCGGCGGGGGCCTGGATGCGCTTGAGCTGATCTTGGGAGAATCCTTCACCACGCAGGCGCTCAAGTACCAGAGAGGCCCGATGCCGGCTTGCAACCAGACCGATGTAGGCGGCCTCCGAATGGAGAGTTCTGCGCAAGGCCTCATAATCGCCTCTATGGTGCGTGGCAATCACCACGAAGTCACCCGCCCGGGGAGCGAGTTGTCGATACTGTTGGTCATCGTTGATGACACAGGTAGCGCTGGGTAGCGAATCGGCTGTCGCCTCTGCGTCATTGACGAGGACATCAAAGTCCATCCGGCTGGCCAGTTCACAAATCTGCTGGACCAGGGTTCCGCGTCCCAGCAGCCAGAGCATGGGGTTGGGTATCACCGGTTCGACAAACACGCGCTTATTGCCTCCGCACGGCATGGCTGCTCCGAAAATTTCGTCATTGAGATCAATGTCAATCATTCGGGATTTACCGTCACCCAGGCTGTCCAGGGCGGCGTGCGCCACGATCGATTGCGCACAGCCCCCGCCGATCCAGCCGATCACCAATTTGCCCCGGCTGTCAAAAACCGCACGGGAGGCCGGCGGAGCGGAGGATGACCCTAGCACTTCCACGACCGTGGCCAGAACATAAGGTGTGCGCTTGTCGCTGAATCGTTGCAACAACCGGATCAATTCCCCGTTCATGGCCAGCGATCAGGGTAGAGCGGGAGACTGGAGGGGATCAAGATCCACCGGGAAGTCGACATCCCGATATATCCCGGGATCGTCGCAAGGCAGGCACTGCAATCGATCGGCATGGCGGTTCAGGATGGACTTCGCGCCCTGGTCACCCCGCAGGGTCAGCAGTTCTTCCAGAAAACAGGAGCTAAAACCGACGGGATGCCCATGGCGATTGCCATGCACCGGGACGACGAGCGGCGCTCCAGATCTCAGGGCTTGCGTTACGGAGTGCACTGTCTCCGGCCTGATCCACGGCATGTCGGCCAGCGCCACCATCCAGGCATCGGCTTGCATTGACGAACGAACTCCATGCGCCAGGGTGGCGCCCATGCCCTGTTCGGCCTCCTCGAAAACCACGACTTCCGCCCCGGCGGCGGTAAATATCGACGCCAATTCGGGCTGGCCGGGCCGAATGATTGCCAGCGTATGATCGACGCCCTCCCGGAGGGTGATGCAGGCCTGACTGGCAACACAGGTCATGGGCGAGAGGGGCTGGAGCAGCTTGTTCGCGCCAAACCGGCGGCTGAAGCCAGCCGCCAGCAGCAATCCGGCTACGGTGGTCATGATCAGTAACCAGATTCCGACCGGATAGACATGGCCTAGAAGAGGGCAACCCATTGAAAAATCATGGAAGTGGCCGAGGGATACACCGCTCCCATGCCATTGGGTCGTTCCCTCCCTGGACCACGGCGAAAGTCTCCGCTGCGTTCCTGGTCCTACCCGCCGCCTCCACCGAAGCGGCCGCTGGCATCAAACCCGCTGTGGTAATCGTGCTGCATGTCAGTCCGCCGGGTTGGGTAGAGCCTTCCGGAGTCGCCCGCTCGTTATTGTTCTTGTGGCTCACACGACGCGCTCCTCAAGGTAGTCTCCATGGTGGTTGGTGGGTAGGCTCAAGTTACTTTGCCTTTATCTTCCTGAATGGTGAGGATTGATGACCTTCAATCTGTCGGTCCAGGAGCTTTTGCTGTCGATAGGCTCGACCCGGCATCCGGGTGATTGATGATCGCCGCAGCAGCGCGACAGATCATCGACACTTTGCTTATAGATGGCCGCCCATTCCTCGGCTCCCTCGCTGCTGCCGGGCGGCATCCAGGTGAGTGCCTGAGTCATCTTCGGGGGCTGATCGCCAAAAGTTGGAATTTTCTGGGATCCACAGGTATTCAGCGAGCCAATTCGGTGACAGCCGGTGCAGGTGTTGCCACGCGTATTGATGCTCATGGGCTTGGGCCAGGCCCTGAAGGGGCCACCCACATCGACTGAATGATAGCCGAATGGATCGGAGGGAAGCTGGGAGGTTTGTGCAATCCAGGGGGTATACATCCAGGGGTCGCTGTCGTGACAGTAGATACAGCCATGATCCGCGACCTGCTGGGGCGTTGCCCACAAGTCGCGAGCGGCAAGCTGGCCTTTGGGGGGCGATTCCTCGCTGGGTGGCGGTACCCTGCGGCCATCGTCGCCTTGAGGATTGGCCCCAAAATTCTTCGAGATCATGAAACAGGTGCTACCTGTTTTCTTGTTGTGCATGATGATCTCGATCGAATCAAAGTGCGGGTCGTCCTTGGGCCGTATGAACATGCGCCGGCACAAGCCGAGTATCTGGATATCATCATCGCGCAGGGTCTGCACGCGGGAATAAGGCACACATTGGCCATGTGCCGCCTTCGGGTAGGGCAGATAGGCCGGATTGTCGCAGTTCATATTGGGGCTGTACTCGGCGGGCTCCTTACCGTCCACCGTGACCCTGACAATCTCACCGGCAAGACAGTTGAAGGGTGGCGCGTCCGCAATCAGGCTGGCGCAATCCTTGCCGTACTGAACCGCATCATCCTGGTTTTCCTCACTGCCGTAAGTAACGGCAGACAGTTGGAACAGAATAAAAAAGGCTGTCCACATTCTGGAGCATAACTTTGCCATGACCATTCCAAGGGGTATCAGGATTCAGGTGACGAGCCCGGGCGTATCGAGAATAACCTCCCGTATGGCCTGGTAGTAACGAACATATCCGGTACACCGGCAGACATGCTGACCCACGGCTTCCTCGATCGCATTATCGATGCTGGTTCGTGGTATCGGGCTGCGCTGGAGTTTGTCGATCAGGCAGAGGGATGCCATGAGAAAACCTGGCGCCGAATAACCGCATTGAAAGGAAAAATGCTTGAGAAAGGCTTTCTGCAACGGATGTAATTGACCATCGCTCCGGGCCAGCCCTTCCACGGTCGTGACGATCTTTCCGTTAACGGCTGAGATCGGAGTCGTGCAGGTTCTGAGCGGCTCCATCCGTGCTCCCGGGACTCTTTGCAAGGCGACGGTACAGGCCCGGCAGACGGCGATGCCGCAGCCGAATTTGGTGCCGGTCATGCCCAGATCCTCGCGCAGGAAATAGTTCAGCTTCTGATCCGGATCCACATCCCGCCGGACGATGGACTGGTTGTTCAAGGTGAATTCCAGCTCGATCATATCCATATTCAACTCCTCGTCACACCCAGTTCGGCCCGAACCTTTTCGGGGGTGATCGGCAGATCATAAAAGCGCTTGCCTATGGCATGGGCTACGGCATTGGCTATCGCCGGGGCAACGGGGCAAAGTACCACTTCGGCTATCCCCCGGGCCGGTGCATCAGGGGATTCGGGGGGGAGAATGACCTTTTCGATGCGGCCAATGGCGCAGTCCCTGGCCAAGGCGACATGGTAACGATTGAGGTTCCAGCGTCCATTCGATGGGCCATCCTCGAAGGGCGGTAAATCCTCCAGCAAGGCGTGTCCCACACCCATGGCGAAGGCACCGTCCATTTGCCCTTCCACCAGATCGCGCTGAAGAACGCGGCCGGGTGCCAGGTAATGGACCCCCTCGGTGACGACGACGTCCCCCGTGCGCTGGTTAACCTGAACGCCAACCAGGCAGGCGCAGGCGCCAAATGTTTGCCCATTCCCCTCCCAGATGCTTTCCACGGTAAAAAGTAGGGGATTCTTGCGGTCGATGATTTCATAAGCCGGTTTACCACCCCTGCGCACAGCGAGGCCATCAATCGGCATGCGCAGGGTCATTCCGTCGATGGTGTAATCGGCCTCTACCCAGCGGGCGCTGAAGAATGCATGGTTCGTCACCGCCACCACATGCCCATCGGCATGGGCCCGCCTGGCAATTTCGGCCAGACTCAAGGGTTTGAAGCCCGGCGCATACAGCCGTGAATCACGCCAATGGACGGATTTCGGGGTAAGCGTACTTGCCCGGGCACCCCAGATTTTCCTGGCTGCCGGGAGTAGCCCCGTCTCGAACAGTATTTGCGCAGACTGCTCGACCCCGTGTACCCAGCGCGAGGAAGTAGTGGCGGCCTTGCTCGACATGAAGAACACGGGAGTCCACCGGGGATTGTCGGGTTGAGCCTCGAAAGACTCCACCATTTCCAGCGCCTTGAAGAGCTGTATCTCTCCCAGGACAACTTCATCCGCATTGGCACCAAGGCTGCTGGCGGTGCTCAGCGCCAGGGTGGTTGCCGAGCCATTGCCCATATCGATGGCATGGCTGGTGACTGTGATCCGGCCGTTCTCATCCACGGCCACGTCATTCAGGACGGCATCCGCTCCCGTACCGTAGTTCTTGATGGTAATGGCGAACCCCACCCCAAAAGCCAGCTCTCCGGTAGAGCGGGAGCGCTTGAGTGTTTCCCGGTTTTTCCAGAACGAATGGGCTTGCGCCTTCCGGCAAATCTCATCAAGGCCGGGAGGTGCCTTGGGCGCGCCCGTGACGATCGACCAGCCGGGATGAAGCAGATTGCGGCGGCGAAACTCGATCGGATCCAGCTGGAGAGAATCGGCGACCTCGTCGACCATGGACTCGATCGCGAACGCGGTCATGGAAGCGCCATAACCTCGCATCGACCCGGCTCCCACCGAGCGGGTATGCTGTGCCTGCGACAGGATGTCCGCCAGCGGAAAATCATAGCAGCCGGCGAGGTTCAAGCCCGCCACCTGGGCGACATAGACACTCAGATTGATGCGGCCACCGCCATTCAGCAGGGTATGGTTGCGGAGGGCCTTGAATTTTCCCTGCTCATCCACGGCCACGGTCAGATCGATTTTGACCGGATGCCGCTTGATTCCGCTCTGGAACTGTTCGAACCGGTCATAGAGAATACGCACGGGACGATCGGCATAGGCGGCGGCCAGCGCCAGATAGAGGCAAAAGATGGAGGTGTCCCGTCCCCCGAAACCGCCCCCCAGATAGCAGGAGGTGAAATCGACGGTCTTCACCTTGAATTTGCTGCCCGAATCCCCGAAGAGAGCCGCCGCATTACTGGCATCACCCTGGGGCGACTGACTGCCGATGAGCAGGTGCAGCGTGTCGGTACCCCGGTCCAGCCATGCCAGGCCGGATTCCGGCTCCATGAACATGGGATCTATCAGCTGGGTGTTGTAAGTATGCTGGGTGACCCTCCAGCCGGCTGATTTGAGTTTCTCATCGATCAGCTTGACTCCCGCCATTGCCTCGGCATTGCGCTGTCCGGGCTGTTCCGGATGGACGGGTCCTCCCTGGGTCTGCGCGAGCTTGACTCGCTGTTCATAGGGTTGTGGGCCGTCCCTGACGATGTGGACAAAACTGGTTTCGGGCTGGTAGACGTAAGGTTCCGCAGGCTTCACAACGGTGCCGGATCTGGCGGGTTCCAGTTCGAACATCAACTGGGACCGGGCTGCCTGCATGACATGTCGATCATTAAAGAAAAGCAGGGCCACCGGTTGGCCCAGATGATCCGGCACCTGGCCTTTGGGAACCAGATACATCCCCTCGGGGAAGTCTGCCTTGGCGATCCCGATGCCATCTGCGGCAAGATCCTCGGCGGTCACGATACGAACGGGCTTCAATTCGTCCGGCAAGTCGGACAAATCCAGCCCTTCGTAGGTGCGATCGGTGAAATTGGAGCGGAGGATGAAAACGTATTGCTCCTCCTGAGGCCAACCCGGCAGATCGCGAGCGCGAAAATCCCGCGCGTAGATTTTCTGGCCCGTGACTTTCGCAAAACCATCAATCCGAAAATTGGCTTTGCCGGGTGCGCCTTTCCAGTCCTGCGGTCTGTCCAGAGTGGCCGCCCAAGCCTCCTGTCCGGCAAGTTCGATTCTCGAAAAGACCAGCAAGACCCCCGATGCAGCCGTGGTCTTGAGGAATTCCCGCCTAGTTTGTGTCATAAGCCTGCACCCGCGCCTGGAAAGTACGCCGTCGTGGTTCGGCGAACTCTACCCTCTATTTCTCAGAGTGGCATCAAATATATTACCCACTGACCAAGTAGGGGTTGGCCGGATCCGGAAAACGGTGTCCGCGTTCAATCGCTATCAATGTCCCCGCTGATCCCATACCAAGGCCAGGATCACATTCGCTGTCATAAATTCTGCTCGCAACCTTGAATTTACCGCCGACAACGGCGGCCCTGATGGAGCGTCTGCAAAGCATATCGGCATCCTGCCTAAGCAGCCTCATAAACTTGGGTATGAACGAGGCCGGGGCAGAAACAGGCCCCGCTGGCGAGCGGGATAAAGATGTTCTGTCATTTGCAGGCGGGTAGTTCGGGCTAATTGATCACGTCGAAGGCCCGCCGGTAGCGCCGGACAAAAGTGGACATGTAAATCAACGTTGTCCAATCGCAGGATGCGCAGAAGATGAGGCAGAAACTCATCATCACCAATGAAAGGGGCATGGTGGCCGGCCATGCCGGAGTACTTCAGTGCAATCGCCTGTACACTGACATGGGCGCGTTGAGCGGGATGGAAGAGCTTGCCGTGAAATCGCAAGACCTGATCTCCGTTGGTCGTCGTTCCCTCAGGAAACACCAACAGACGCACCCCACGACGTAACAGCCAGGTCATCGTTTCGCTGACCGCAGCGGACTGGTTCGCATCGCCTCGACGAATAAACAAGGTGCCGATCCCCTTTGCCAGAGCGCCCATCAACGGCCAGTCCGCGACCTCCTGTTTGGCCACGAACAGAAAGGGTTGCAGCGATCCCAGGGCGATGATGTCCAGCCAGGACAGATGGTTCGCAACCGTCAGTCCGGCTGAAGAATCCGGCAACCCGGTAACACGAAGCCTGAGGTGCAGGATGCTGCAAACGGTTCGATTCCACTGCTGCACGATACGGTCACACCAGGCTTGAGCCCGGCGACCTAGCATCCAGCGGAGACAAGGCATGATGACGCCTACGGCCAGCAAGCCGTAAAGGAACATGCCGGCAATCAAGGTAGCTCTAAACCATACCCGGCATAATGTCATGGGCGACCTCCGTGTGAGTGGTGATAAACCGTTTTTCATAACGGGCCTGTAGCTGGGAGAGCTCAAGCAAAATGAAGACATCCATGACATTGAAGTCAGGGTCCCAGCAGGGCTCGCCACAGACCCAGCAGCCGAGCCGCAAATACGCCTGCAACAGCGGCGGAATGCCGCTCTCGTCGCGAACACAGTGGAGATGGGCCGGTACCGGCTGAAGGGGACGAACTGCCAGTGCAGCAGGCCCAAACTGATCTGGCGCTATTTGCCGATAGACCGCCCCCACCGCAAACCCGCTGGGCCCGGGAGAAATACTGGCGCATCCCATCAAATAGTCGAAGCGGTGCTGATGAACGTAGCGAGCCAGCCCATTCCAGAGCACGCCCAAAACCACACTGCCGCGATGGGCTGGATCGACACAGGTACGGCCAATTTCGAGGAATCGTCCTGGCAGGGCCAGTACACCGTCTAACTGGAATTCCCCTTCGGAATAAAAACGGCCCAGCCTGGCCGCCGCGATGTCGGGAAGAAGCCGAGTACAGCCGACGATGCTGCCTGAACGAAGATCGCGAACCAGCAGGTGGTCGCAATAATCATCGATCTCGTCGACATCAAGACCGTCAATCAGGCTGTGCAGTGTTGCGCCCATCTCTTGCGCGAATATGCGATACCGGAGCGCTTGGGCCGCGCGAATATCAGACAGATGGGTGGCGATTTCCGCGACATAACGTCGCGTGGTTGGCTTAGTCAGATCAGCTGGGCTTTGCTTCATGATATGTCCGTAGTGGCCGGTTCAAAGCGGCACGATACGGAGGATTCATGAAAGAATTATTGCGCTCGAATGAAGAATTGATGACTTGTTCCGAATCACGGAGCCAGCTTCAGGGCTGAGCAAGACGAACGTCTATCCCCTTGATTTCAAACATGGCGTACTCGGCGAGATTCAGTGCGTGGTGGGTGATGCGATCCAGCGATTTTGCAACCAGTACCAGATTGACCGCCAGACCCATCTCGATGGTTTCTTCCATGAGGTAGGTCATCAACCGCTGGAGTTCGGACTGAAATTCGCCATCCATCTGCCGGTGCCCATCAATCACCCGATGGGCTTTGGCCTCGTCCCACACATCAAACAACTCGATCGCTGACTGGTAGTTAGACAGGGCCATGTTGCCAATATGGTCGATGTCCACGATCAGTTCAGGGGTAAGATGCCCGGCCGAGCCCACCGTCATCTGAGCCATCAAGCTTGCAATCCTGACGGCTTCATCGCCTATCTTTTCCAAATCGCTCACGCATTTCGATACGGCAATCACCACCCGAAGGTCGGAACCCACAGGACAATGGCGGGCGATCACTTTGAGAATTTCCGCGTCTGCGTCGACCTCCAGATTATCTATATGGATGTCACGATCAATGACTTCTTGGGCCAGCTCAAGATTCCTGTTTTTGAATGCCAGCAGTGCGTCTGTCAGCTGTGTATTCACAAACCGCCCCATTTCCAGCACCAGGACGTGTAGATGCGACAACTCACCATCAAACCGCTTGAAAGTATGTCCCTCGATAAACGCATGCATGATGAAAGCTCCTTGTAAATTATCCGGTGCGTCCGCTGATGTAGGCATCTGTCAGCGTTTCCTTTGGGGTCGTGAATATCTGGGCGGTCGGTCCGACCTCGATGAGTCGGCCCCGATCAAAAAAGGCGGTACGTTGTGAAACCCGTGCGGCTTGCTGTAATGAATGCGTCGCCAGGATGATCGAGTATTTTTCCCGGAGCTCCTCAATCAGTCGCTCCACGATAGCCGTTGACACGGGATCAAGTGCCGAGCAGGGCTCGTCCATCAAAATCACGAATGGGTTAACCGCCAAGGCCCGCGCAATACAAAGGCGCTGCTGTTGTCCCGCCGAAAGTCGATAAGCCGGCTGATGCAGCCGATCCATTACTTCCTTCCAGACCCCCGCCTGGCGCAAGGCGTTCTCGACCAAAGCATGCTCGTGACTTGCACAGGTCGATAAGCCATGAATCCTGAGACCATACGCAATGTTGTCGTAGACACTTTGGGGATACGGGTTTGGCTTCTGAAAAATCATGCCCACCTGGGCTCGAAGACCAACTGCGTCGACTTCGGGGGCGTAAACATCCTGAGCATTCAGCAGAATTTTGCCCTCAACCCGACACTCAGGCAGGGTGTCATTCATCCGGTTCAAGCAGCGCAGGAAAGTTGATTTTCCACAGCCCGAAGCACCGATCAAGGCGAGTACTTCGTTTTGTCCTACGTCCAGGTGGACGTTATGAAGAACGCGACTCCCCCGATAAGTCACGTTGATCCCTTGACAGCTTACCCGGGGTTGGGATGCTTTCCCCTCGTTGAGAGCGGGTGCGTCCTGAAGACACTCTCTGGCAACGGTCGCTTGTGAGCCTCTTGCCTGAAACCGGTATTGGAAAAGATCTGAGCGGGATGTAAAGCCGCGACGGGTTTCAATGACAGGGTTCAGGGCCATAACAAGTATCCATTAGCAACAAATCAGATTTCCCTGGTTGCAAACTCAACCTGTTAGCGGCCAGGGACAGACATACCGTAGCTCCGGGCAAAGAGGGTGAATTTGGCCTATTGACGGAGATTGGCGAGGGCCGTGCAGAAAATCCTGTCAAAATAGAAACGGTCACCCCTTGCCTCAAGTGACGGTCAGGCAAGTTCAACGTTGACGGGAAGTAGTTCCAGCCAGAAAATTCACCGCGCAATGCAAAGCCGTAAATGGACTGATGGCATCGCGCCCATCCTGGGTGTCGGCACAACCCTCTTCCTCACTCTCACAAGGAAAATCGTCATCGTATGAAGCGGCCTCATAAAGATAGCCTTCTGTCAGTTCATCTCCACCCATCATGACTCTCTCCATTTCATGGCCGTCTCGTGTCAGCAAGCCTGACATGCAAATGTGACAGGCTTATTTCTATGCTGAAAACAAAGGAGGCGCTGCCACCTGGATTAAACCCATCGATGACCGGCAACATCATAATTTCATCAAGCTGTAACCAAACACCGATAAAGTTCTGGCTTGCTATCCCAATTCCATGGAGTGAATTGCGTTGGAAAAATCGAACTTACTAATGCTGATAGTGTTGCTTGGCGTAGCCGCCTATTACCGGGGAACGCACCGGGCCGAGAGCCTGATAGCCAAGAACGGCCCCAGACTGCATTCGCTCCCAGGATTCTATGGCTACTACATGGCGCTCTGGTCCACCCTTCCAGCCTTGCTGGTGATGGTGTTCTGGCAGCTGGGTGAGGGCCACGTGATGACCGCCGGAGCCCTGGCGGTTCTGCCTGAGGAAATGACGAAGGCCGATGCCAGCCAAATCAGCCTGCTGATCAATGACATTCGCAATGCTGCCTCGGAATCGACTTATGCCCAGGCGAACCCGGTTATCCAGGCGGCAGCCGACCGTTACCTCCAGCTTGGGCGACAGAGCAATCTCCTGCTCACGATTCTCAGCCTGTGCGTCAGCCTCGTTGGTGCGTTATTCGCGCACAGACAAATCAAGCCCACTTTCCGCGCCCGCAATCAGGTTGAAAAGGTCTTGACTGTCTCTCTGGTCAGCTGTGCTTTGCTGGCTATTCTCACGACCGTTGGCATCGTCCTCTCCGTGCTCATCGAGTCAGTACGATTTTTTCAGATGGTTCCTGTTACCGACTTTATCTTTGGTCTGAAGTGGAGCCCCCAGATTGCGATGCGCTCAGACCAGGTAGGTTCATCCGGGGCATTTGGTGCCATCCCGCTGGTTACCGGCACACTGCTGATCTCATTGGTCGCCATGATTGTCGCCGTTCCGATTGGCCTCCTCTCAGCCATCTATCTTTCTGAATACTCCGGGCCACGGTTTCGGTCCACGGCCAAACCCCTGCTGGAGATTTTGGCCGGTATCCCGACCGTGGTTTATGGCTTTTTTGCCGCGCTGGTAGTCGCACCCTTCATCCGCGACCTGGGAACCTCTGTAGGGCTCGATGTTTCCTCAGAAAGTGCGCTTGCTGCAGGCTTGGTCATGGGCATCATGATCATCCCGTTTGTTTCTTCACTCTCCGACGACTTCATCAATGCCGTGCCCCAGTCACTCCGTGACGGGGCTTATGCATTGGGTGCAACCCAGTCAGAAACTATCCGTCAGGTGGTGATGCCCGCCGCATTGCCTGGCGTAGTCGGTGGCATCCTTCTCGCTGTTTCCCGCGCTATAGGCGAAACTATGATCGTCGTCATGGCCGCCGGACTGAGTGCCAACCTGACTTTCAATCCGCTGGCCGCCGTGACCACGGTGACAACTCAGATCGTCACCTTGTTGGTAGGAGACCAGGAATTTGATAGCCCCAAGACGCTCGCCGCCTTTGCGCTGGGCCTGGTTTTGTTCCTGCTGACATTGGCTCTGAACATCCTTGCCCTGCGTATCGTCAGGAAATACCGAGAACAATATGAATGATCTTGCACCCCACAAGGTGGCCACTTCCCGAAGCCTCGACATTGTCATGGAGGGTCTGGCCAAACGGCGTAAGGCTGAACTTCGATTCCGCGCCTATGGCCTGATTTCCATCATCGCCGCCCTGCTTTTCCTGCTGATCCTTTTCAGCAGCATCATCAGCAAGGGCTATTCAGCCTTCCTCTACACAAATGTGGCGCTGGATATCACGTTCGACCCCCAGATCATCGACCCTGAAGGCACCCGCAGCAGCGACGCGCTGTCGGGTGCCGACTACGATGCCTTGTGGAAATCTGCTGTATACAGGCTTTTCCCTGAGGTGACTGACCGGCAAAAGAAACGAGCCCTCTCCGGATTTGTCGGCTCATCTGCCGGCCAGCGGTTACGCGCCATGGTGAAAGCGGAGCCTGAGCTCATCGGCACGACACGGCGGGTCTGGCTGCCGGTCGATGACAATATCGACATGCTGGCCAAAGGCCATCTCGGGGAGGTCTCTGAACTCAATGACCGCAACAGGGACAGCCAGGGCTGGCTAGTGACACTGCAAAACCAGGACCGTATCCGCAAAGCCATCAACCAGGAGTTCTTCACCAACGGCGATTCCCGCGAGCCCGAAGCCGCCGGTATCTGGGGAGCCGTTTCAGGGTCGGCATTCACCCTCCTGGTAACCATCGGGCTATCACTGCCTATTGGTATTGCGGCCGCCATTTATCTGGAGGAATTTGCTTCCCGCGATCGATGGACTGATTTTATTGAGGTCAACATCAACAATCTGGCTGCCGTGCCTTCCATTGTGTTCGGTCTGCTGGGCCTCGCCGTTTTCATCAACATCTTTGGGCTGCCCCGCTCATCGCCACTGGTAGGCGGACTCGTCCTGACACTCATGACCTTGCCGGTCATCATCATTGCCGGCCGCTCTGCCTTAAAGTCGGTTCCCCCGTCAGTAAGAGAGGCCGCCTTGGGGATTGGCGCTTCCCCGGCGCAAATGGTGTTCGATCATGTATTACCCCTGGCGATGCCAGGCATGCTGACCGGAGCCATCATCGGCACGGCCAGAGCCCTCGGTGAAAGCGCGCCCCTGCTGATGATCGGCATGGTGGCCTTCATCGTCGATGTTCCGACCGGTCTCACCAGCCCGGCGACCGTGCTGCCAGTGCAAATTTATCTGTGGGCCGATAGCCCGGAGCGCGCCTTCGTTGAGCGTACCTCGGCCGCCATTATGGTGCTGCTGGTTTTTCTGATTGTCATGAATGGTCTCGCCGTTTACTTGCGCAAGCGTTATGAGCGCCGGTGGTAACCATGACGACATACACCGCTTCCATCTCAATGAGCGACCCAAACGCAGAACACTATCTTCTGGCACCCCATGAGAGAGCATCACCCGTGAAACCCAGAGAGAAGGCAACCAACGTGAAGTTCGACAGGGATCACCGGGAAACCATTGGCGAATACACCTCGGCAAGTGCGCGCATTCGCTGTCGTAACGTTGATGTTTTCTATGGCGAAAAACCAGCAGTTCAGGATATCAATCTCGATATCGGCAATAACCAAGTCATCGCTCTGATTGGCCCTTCAGGCTGTGGCAAGTCGACCTTTCTTCGCTGCCTCAACCGGATGAATGACACCATCCAGGACTGCCGGGTAACCGGCGACATTTCTATGGATGGGAAACCCATCTATGGGCAAGACGTTGATGTGGTTCCCCTGCGTGCACAAGTCGGCATGGTGTTCCAAAAACCCAATCCGTTTCCAAAAAGTATTTTTGAGAATGTCGCCTATGGCCCGCGTATCCACGGCTTAGTTAATGCGAAGAGCGAGCTGGAAGAGATTGTGGAGAAATCCCTGCGTCGGGCAGGGCTATGGGATGAAGTGAAAGACCGGCTGGCGCAGCCGGGTACAGGGCTGTCGGGCGGACAGCAGCAACGCCTCTGCATTGCCAGAACTATCGCGGTTAATCCCGAAGTGATTCTGATGGATGAACCCTGCTCAGCGCTGGATCCCATTGCCACAGCCAAAATTGAGCAACTGATTGATGAACTCCGGGAGCTCTACACGATCGTCATCGTGACACACTCCATGCAGCAGGCAGCGCGTGTCTCGCAGCGCACGGCCTATTTTCACCTGGGTCACCTGATCGAGGTGGGCGAAACCGCTCAAGTCTTTACTCATCCGCAACACCAGCTGACCGAGGACTACATCACGGGGAGGTTCGGCTAATCGGCAAAGGGCTTTGGCTCCACCCTCTTTTAGCCCAGCGTCCCTGACATGATTGTTCCTGAGCGGCATTGAGCAACGCAGAAAAAGCGGCTCAACACATGGGCTGAAGCCATCCCCGGCAGATGACTGTCTGCCGAATTACCTCGATCAGACATGCCTGGGCCTCACCATTGCGAACTGATTGCTTCCTTTTCGGTGGTTTCTTCTGACATTTTGGTTCTCCAAGCCTGGAATTGACGGGAAAAGCACAAGATTCAGCTTGGTGATCACGGCAGGTTCTCGGCAAACTATCATGGCCGAGTGAGCCTGATTTCAACCAAGCACCAAAACCAGGAGGCAGAAACATGAACAAGGCAAAATCAACCGCCTTCCCCGTCAGTGAGCGGGCATTCATCGCCGTTGCAGGGACCATACTGATGGTTATCTTACTGGGCGGCAGCATTGCCGCCTTCGGGCTGTTTTATGCGGCCGAGCAACAAGCAGAAGATCAGGAACGGCTGGAAACTACGTTCCGCTCGGCCGATGCCGTCTCCTCGGCGGAAGTGGGATTCAAGCGCCAAGTGCAGGAATGGAAGAATATCCTGCTACGCGGTGAATCCACCGAAGACTATGCGTATTACCGCGAAGCATTCAACCGCGATGGTGAACACGTCGACCATCTGCTGCAAGGCCTGCTGGAATCCTCTGATGAAAAGCAGAAATCGGCTATCAATGGCTTACTGACCGAACATACCCAACTCTCGGCCCGGTACCGGGTGTTTCTGGATGGTGATCACATCAGTCAGTCACGGGCAAAGGAAATCGATCATTTGGTACTCGGTATAGACAGGCCTTTTACCGAGCGGCTGGATAAGTTAGCCGCCGAACTCCGGGACCAGCTCAAAACCATGCGCCAAGCAAGCCGTGAAGCCGACCTGAAGCGCTACCAAAACCTGAAACGACTCAACATGGCAGTCACTTCACTAGGTGCGCTGCTCGTCTTCGCCCTGCTCCTGTGGTTCCGGCCACGCACCAGTCACTGAAACCGCATGGAGATCATTGCCAACCTGTTTGCCGGTCTCGGACTGTTTTTCATAGGTATCCGAGGGATCGGGTCACACATGAAGCAAATGACCGGGCACCGGTTTCGTGGCTGGGTTGCAAAGGCGACTGGCAATCCCATCAGCTCTGCTCTCGTCGGGATTGTTGCAGGCATCGTCACACAGAGCTCTAACGCCGTGACCTTTATCGTCGTGTCGCTGGTGACTAGCGGTATGGTAAAGCTGCGGCGGGCCCTGCCGATTCTTGTCTGGGCCAATGTCGGCACATCCCTGCTGGTTTTTCTGGCCACGCTCGACATCCATTTTGCCGTCCTTTATCTCCTGGGCGTAGTTGGCTTCTGCCATTACTTTGGCCTTAATGACAGCGACCGCTTCCGCCACGTAGTCGGTGCGCTCTTTGGTGTTGGCACGCTCTTTTTCGGCCTCTGGCTCATCAAGATCGGTGCCGCCCCGCTCAAAGATTTGGACTGGGTTCGGTCATTCATGCGCTTTTCTGCGGATTCGCTGATTTTGCCCTTTATCGCCGGAACTGCACTAACACTCGTGATCCAGTCCTCATCCACGATGTCAGCGATTGCCGTCACCATGACAGCGGCCGGGATTCTGAATCTCGATCAAACCCTGATGATTGTGCTGGGCTCTAATTTGGGTTCCGGCTTTGGCACCTTTCTGCTGGCGGGAAACCTCTCGGGTACCGGACGCCAACTGGCTTTAATCCAGCTATGGATCAAGTCCCTGGGCGTACTCCTGATCCTTCCCTGGTTTCTGCTGGAGCTCTATGCCGAAGTTCCAGGTATCAAGGTGTTCTCCTCCCATCTGAGTTCGGGTCTGTCACATCAGGTGGCCGTTGTGTACCTATTGTTGCAACTGGTCTCCGCCGCCCTGGCCAGCGCGATAGGCGGCAGCCTCGAAAATTTGGCACAGCGGCTTTGCCCACCCAATCCTGCCGAAGCCTTATCCAAACCGGTGTATCTCTACGAGCAAGCCATCGAGGAAGCAGAAACCGCGCTCGACCTGGTAGAAAAGGAACAGGCTCGGCTGGTCGGGCTGTTACCCCGCCTGCTCGACGAACTCCGGGAGGAGGAGGTCGAGGGAAAGCCCTTTGAGGGCCGCGAACTGTTCAAGGCTTGTACCATCGTCGCGACTCAGTGCGAGATCTTCATTGACCGCTTAATGGGCCACCCTCAATCCCACCAAACCCTGGAGCGGCTCATGAACATCCGCTCCCGAAACGAACTATTGGCTCATCTGCAAGAGGGGTGCCGGGCTCTACTCGAACTGCTCCAGGCCGAATTTCCCGAGCCCGCCGCTTTCAATTTGCGGCATAGTCTGGTCGAGGGGCTTTGCACCGTGCTTATGGTGCTGGAGGATGCCCTACAGGAAGGTGACATTGCCGATTACAGTTTAATTTTGACCCTCACATCCGATCGTTCCGCCATTATGAAGAATCTGCGTGAGGGTCTTATCAAGGCCGAAAATGGGTTAGGCATTGAAAGTCAGTCAAAGCTACTGCCGGCCACCAGTCTGTTTGAGAGGCTCATCTGGCTAATTAATCGTTATGCCGTTCTATCGGAAGAAAAAACCCGGCCTCATCGAGGCCAGGCATCCGAGGATTTCAGTCAGGACCCTGGTGGCTCCGCATTGGAAGCGCAGGCCTGACCAAAGCCTAGATAAACAGCCGCCGACTCAGAGTCACAAAAAACCAGCGGTTACTGATCCCGCCGTAGTCCGGCGGCCAGATTGCTCAGAAGCCCTCCAGTGTCAATGCGGCCCGCACCCACGCATCCGGCGAGATTTCTAGCATGGCGTCGCGCAGGAACAGCCGTTCATCCGGAATGTTCTGCTCCTCTATCAAAAAGCCGCGAATGACCTCGGCACGAT
>SXGS01241021.1_pt1 | contig 32214 bp, 28 predicted proteins | sample 3174681 | NCBI WGS metagenome assembly SXGS01 (sample SAMN11356861, study PRJNA531348) | freshwater metagenome | isolation source: freshwater sample F1-80 | place: China: Fuxian Lake, Yuxi | collected 2017-12-25 | reverse complement strand
CCGAAAAATCGAGGACAAACGGCAACACACCCTGTAAACTCATGCCCGGCCTCCCTGCGGCGTTGAAGTGCTGATGTCACAACACCTTCTACGCCCTCGCGGGCCGCTTCATTGGATACGCATGAATAATGTGGGCTAGGACGAGGGGCACGTCGGCACTTCGCTGCGAATCACATCCATGACCCACCGGCTTTCCAAACACGTCAGCGTTCAGCGGCTGGCCGAGCGGTTGCACGCGCGAGTCGGATTGACGCATTACTCGGCGGTCGAATTTCTGATCGCGTTAGTGTTGTTGCTGGTCGTGACGCCGTTGGTGGAGGGATTGAGTCAGGCCGTTCTGATTGAGGCAGTGCTGCTGACGTTGGTGCTCGGGTCAGCGGTGCTGGCCGTGGGAGCGGATCGCCGGACGCTGATCATCGCCATGTCCCTGAGCATTCCGGCGGTCTTATCCAAATGGCTTCACCACTTCTTGCCCGACCTCCTCCCGGCAGAATTGTTCCCCCTAGCGGCGATCACGTTTGTGGGATTTGTGGTGTTCCAACTGCTGCGATTCATCTTGCGAGCGTCGCAGGTGGACGCCGAAGTGCTTTGCGCTGGCATCGCCACTTACCTGACGTTGGGGTTGCTTTGGACATTCGCGTATGTGCTGGTGTCGCGCCCCTCGACGAACGCCTTTTCATTTCCTCCAGTATCGGGCAAGCAAGCATCGTCACCGTTCGACGCGCTCTATTTCAGTTATGTGACGCTCTGCACGGTTGGCTTCGGCGATATCACGCCAGTATCTCCGACGGCGCGTATGCTGGCGGTGCTTGAAGCTTTGTCGGGTACGATTTATCTCGCAGTGCTGGTCGCTCGGCTGGTCAGCATGTATTCGGTCACAAGAGACGCATCGCAAGAGAAACAACTCTGAAGAGGATTCGCATCGAGGCGAGTCAGCCACGGTCGCACACGAACAAGTAACTAATCTCAAAATGGAGACATCCCAATGAAGACTCAACTTTGGATCACGACGGCAGTGGCGATCGTTGCCGTGGCAATTAGTTCGGCGGACTTCGCATTCGGAGGAGGACGCGGAGGCGGTGGAGGAGCTGATGGTGGTGGCGCTCGGCCGAGCGCTGGACCATCTGGCGGCGGTGCTCGGACAAGCGCTGGCCCATCCGGTGGAGGAGCTCGGCCAAGCGCTGGCCCTTCCGCTGGTGGTGCGCGTCCATCGGCGGGGCCCGCGGTTGGAAGCTCGCCGTCGTTCAGTCATCCAGGTGGCGCGAACAACGCGAAGGCTCCCGCTCAAAGTCCTCGACCCAACAACGGTGTGGGACAACGTCCTGCCTCGACGCCGGGGAGTCTCCCAGGTGTTGGTGCCGCGCAGGGAGCCGGTGCTTCGAAAGGGACCGCGAATGCGTCGAAGGGGGGGAACAACGTCGTTGTGAACAACAACAGCAATCGCGTGGGCGTTTCACAGCAGCCGGCTCGATTGCCTGGTCTGGGAGGTGCCGGAGCCGCCTCGCAGTTGCCGAATCAAGCTGGCAACCGAGCACAGACGCCGGCCGCTCGGCAAGGGGACTTGAGCAATCGGATGTCGTCGGGACGCGAAGACCGGCAAGGCAATCGCACTGACATGCAGAACGATCGTCAGGACCACCGCAACAACAGTCGCGAGGACTGGCAAAACTTCGCCGACGATCATCATGCCAATCATGGTGACTGGTATCACGACTGCTGGCATCCCGGTGCCGGCTGGAACCACATGTGGGACAACTACCCCGTCGCGGCCGCGTTCGGCGTGACTGCTTGGGGGGTGAATCGTCTGGCCTACGGCTTCGGCTATTGGGGTTACTCGAATCCGTATGCCAGCAGCAGCGTCACCTACAACTACTCCGAGCCGCTGGTCTCTTACTCCGACAGCGGCAGCTCTGCGGCTCCGGCCGAGGCGACGCCGGCTGAGCAAGCCGATTCAGGCAAGACCGCATTCAATGATGCTCGGACAGCGTTCTACGAAGGTGATGCCCCGAAGGCGCTCACGTTGCTCGACACGGCATTGAAGACGATGCCGCGAGACACGGTGGTCCATGAGTTCCGTAGTCTCGTGCTGTTTGCGTTGAAGAAATATCCAGAGTCCGCCGCCGCGATCTACGCGGTTCTTTCCGCCGGTCCCGGTTGGGATTGGACGACGATGAGCAGCCTCTACCCAAGCGTCGATGGATACACGCAACAGCTTCGCGCGCTGGAGGACTTCATGAAGGCCAACCCAAAGTCGACAGATGCTCATTTCCTGTTGGGCTACCACTACCTGACGGCCACCCACACGGACGCGGCGGCCAAGCAATTCAAGTTGGCTCAATCACAATTGCCGGACGACAAGCTCCTCATGCAGTTATTGAGCATGACGGCTCCCGCGGATGAACCGGCCAAGACTGCGACGCCTCCCGCAGCGGCAGACGTGCCGGCCGAGAAGGTGCTCTCTGCCGAGAAGCTGGTCGGCACTTGGAAAGCATCGAGCCAAGGCGCTCAGTTTCAACTCGACCTCGCGAAGGACGGCACATTTGTCTGGACGTACTCGCGCGGCAAAGACAAGCAATCGGTGAAAGGAGTCTTCGCCGTGGACCAAAACAACCTCGCCCTGGAGCCCGACGCCGGTGGCACGATGCTGTCGGAAGTGGATCTCACGAACCCGTCACAGTTCGTCTTCAAGATGATCGGCGGCGACGCGAAAGATCCCGGCTTGGAATTCAAAAAGAGCTGAAAGCTCATCGATTCATGTTCTCCACTAATCCGACGCGCCAACGAGGCTCTCGTGACCGCATAGCCTCGCTTGCGCGTCGAGTCAGTGAATAATCCCGGCTAAAGATCCGCGTCATATTTTCGCGACAGGCGTGAGCGGGTTGAAAGGGTTTCGTCGAGCAGTAGATCCCAGACTTTTTGGCGGTCCTTTTCGGCATCGGCGATGACCTTGGCTTGCTTTGCTTCGACTTCGGCGAAGTTGTTTTTGTATTCGTAGCGTGGCTGAGCGAAGGCGTAGCCTGCTCCGGCGGTCACTCCTCCGTACCAACCGTTGGAGTAATAGTTCGTCGGATAAACATAGACTTCTTGCTTCTTCGCGAACTGCAACGCGGAGACGTCCAGCGGCACGCCGCGCAGTGAGCGGGCGATGGCTCGCAGTTTATTGACGACGCTTGTGGAGTAATTCAGCAAGTCGGGATCAACGTCGCGGCTGGGAAGTTGGCTGATCTTCTTGGCGTAGGACTCGAACCAATGGGCCGAGGACTCGTAGTTCTTCGCCCTGCGAGCGTTCGCTTCCAGATCGCTGAGCTGGGTCTGAATCGTCTTGAAGAACCGAAAAGACGCGGATTGTTCGGTCGCAGCGGCTGACGGAGTTGCTACGGATTCTCCGACGTGCGAACCGTCATCGAGGTGCCCGACCGAGGGTTGAATGAGCGAGATGACGCGGCGGAAGCTTGGTTCCGAAAGTGTAGCGGTGAAGGTGAACGACTTCTCGCCGAACTCGACTTTGGCGTCCGCGAGTTCTTCGATGAACACCCCGTTTTTCTGTAGAGCCGCGAGCGCGATGCGCGGCAAGAGGCGCGCGTACTGTGCGATTTCGTCACTCAGGTCGATCCGCAGTGTTCCTTCGATGGTTTCGCCCACGTCGATGCTGACGCGCAATCCGCGCAAGCCTACAGCCAGCTTGGCCAGAGCATCGAGATCGACGGCCTGACCTTTCAACGCCGGCGAGTTCTGCAAGCGCACCTTCGCATCGTCGAACTGCAACACGTCCTGCAGGTCGAGAGCCAAGTGGTACTGCCCCTTGGGGTCGGTCACGGCTTCGAGCAGATATTCCGAAATCATCGGCTTCGCGGCTTCGCGAGTTCCTCGCAGCCAACGAGCCACGTCCTGCCGGCTCTGATGATTCGTCACCGCCAGGCGTTGAACTTTCAGCTCGACAAAACTCGTGCGACGGTCAGTCGCCACGAACGAATGTCCTTCCAGCTTCTCCAACGGAGCGGATTCTTTCTCCGCCAGCTTCTTCATGGCGAATGGAGACTTGAGACGCACCAGGCCGAGTTCCCACTCGGCGCTGATCGATTCCGTATCAATTTTTGCCGCCAGCACCGCCGTTTGAATCGACGGAGGAAAGGGGGCCAAGCCGTTCGCGTAGTCCGTGACATACCGGCGGCTCCAACCTTGGCTCGTTCCAAGCTTGCTCTTGAACAAGCCCTCGACATCCACCACAGCCACGGCATTGGCCGATTGAGGGACACGCAACAGCAACTCGCTCGTCGTGTCCGCGGCGAACGACAGCGTGGCGGCCAGCGAAAACTGAACAATCAGGATTTGGACGAAGTTCCGATGAACGAGTTGATGTCGAGCCATGTTGTCACGTCTCCTGAGGCGTAAAGGCCGCAAATGAAATTCGTTGCTGACCGGCAAACTTGATTGCGGAAATGAAGCTCACTTCAATCCCGCTCTCTTTGCAAACAACGCGCCAGATTTCAACAGCCACCTCTGACTCTGGCAACCGACGCATATTCAAATCGGCGCGGCTGCATGTGTTGAGTTTCAAGCTCTGACAGCGAGACGCGCTGACGCTGGCGGCGTCTGCCACGAATCCACAGACTTGGAACATCGGAAGTGACCAAAATCAACATCCACAGGACGGACACAACCATGAAGACTATCTACGTAAAGATCCTGATGGCCGTCGCGATCGTCGGCGGCATGTTGTTCGGCTGGCAGTCGCCCTCGGTGCGATGGACAACGTTGCCGCAGACGCAAGACAAGCAGGTGTTGAGCGGTCAACTCGATCGCACAGTGCTGCCGATTGCGGAGCCGAAGCGGGAGGTGATTGCCGAAGTCGATGCTCGCAAGGCGAAGGCTCCGCCGCGGTTTGAGGTGAAGGCTCCGGCGAAGGCTCCGAATGTTGTGGTCGTGTTGATCGACGACATGGGGTTCGGACATTCGAGTGCGTTCGGTGGGCCGTGTCGGATGCCGACGATGGAACGACTCGGCAGCAACGGGTTGAAATACAACCGGTTTCACACGACGGCGCTCTGCTCGCCGACGAGGATGGCGTTGCTGACGGGGCGGAATCATCACGTCAACAATGCAGGCGCGATCATGGAGTTGGCGACCGGCTTTCCGGGCAACACGGGGATTCGGCCCAACAGCGTCGCTCCGCTGGCCGAGACGCTGCGGCTGAACGGCTACAGCACGTCGGCGTTCGGGAAGTATCACGAGACTCCTGCGTGGGAGGCGTCGGTGTCGGGGCCGTTTGATCGCTGGCCGACTCGGTCGGGCTTCGACAAGTTTTATGGCTTCATCGGGGGCGAGACGAATCAGTGGTCTCCAGCGGTTTATGACGGCATCGCACGCGCCGAAGTGCCGCACGTCCGAATTATCACTTCACGACCGACATGATGAGCAAGGCGATCGGGTGGGCGAGATTTCAATAGTCGATGACTCCCGACAAGCCGTTCTTCATGTACTTCGCGACCGGCGCGACGCATGCGCCACATCACGCTCCGAAAGAGTGGATCGCCAAGTACAAAGGCGAGTTTGACGACGGCTGGGACAAGCTGCGCGAGCGAACGTTGGCCAAGCAGATTGAACTCGGCGTCGTGCCGAAGGGGACGAAGCTGACCCAGCGACCGGCGGAGATTCCGGCGTGGGACGGACTCAGTGCCGATCAGAAGAAACTCTTTGCGCGACAGATGGAAACTTACGCGGGCTTCGCGTCGCACACCGATCACGAAGTCGGGCGACTCGTGAAGGCAATCGAAGACATGGGCGAGATGAACAACACGCTCTTCTTCTACATCGCCGGCGACAACGGCGCGAGTGCCGAAGGTGGCCCGGATGGAACGTACAACGAGATGCTGGCGCTCAACGGCATCATCAGCGATTTCGCGTCGCAGTTGCCGCACCTCGACGAATGGGGCGGGCCGAAGACGTTCCCGCACTTCTCAATTGGCTGGGCGTTGGCGGGGAACACGCCGTTTCAGTGGACCAAGCAAGTCGCCTCGCACTTCGGCGGAACTCGCAACGGCATGGTCATTCACTGGCCAGACCGGATCAAAGCGAAAGGGGAAGTCCGGTCGCAGTTCCATCATGTGATCGACGTCGCGCCGACGATCCTCGAAGCGGCGGGCTTGCCGGAACCGACGAGCGTCAACGGCACGAAGCAGCGGCCGATGGATGGCGTGTCGATGCTCTACACGATCGACGACGCGAAGGCGAAGGACTGCCGCACAACGCAATACTTCGAGATGTTCGGCAACCGAGCGATCTATCACGACGGCTGGGTGGCGGCGACTCGGCATTCGATCCCGTGGCTGAACGTCCCGCTGCCGGGCTTCGACAAGGATCGCTGGGAGCTGTACCACGTCGCCGACGATTTCAGTCAGGTCAATGACCTCGCCGCCGCGAATCCGCAGAAGCTGAAAGAGCTGCAAGATCTCTTCACGAAGGAGGCGATTCGCAACCACGTCTACCCGCTGGATGATCGTCGAGCCGAACGCTTCAACGCGGCCATCGCCGGACGCCCTGACCTCATGGGGCCACGCAAGTCTCTGACGTTGTACGAAGGGATGACCGGCATCGCCGAGAACGCTTTCATCAACATCAAAGGCCGCCCGCACTCGATCACCGCTGAGATCGAAGTCTCGCCAGCCGGAGCCGACGGAGTGATCATTGCTCAAGCCGGCCGCTTCGGCGGCTGGAGCCTGTACATGAAAGGTGGCCGAGTCCACGAAGTCCACAACTACGGCGGCCTCGAACACTTCACGGTCTCGTCCGAGAAGCCGCTCACGCCCGGTAAGCACACGATCCGCTACGCCTTCACTCCCGACAATCCGAAGCCGGGCAGCGGCGGCATCAGCCAACTCCGCATCGACGACCAAGAGCCAACCGAGGCCAAAGTCGGCTGCACGATGCCCTTCGCCTATTCCGGCGACGAGGGAGTCGATGTCGGCACCGACAATGAAACACCCGTCACCGAGGATTACGCCGAAGGTCACAACCGTTTCACCGGTAAGATTCACAAGGTCACGGTCGAGCTCAAATGACATCCACCCTCATGTCCAACGCCATCCTCATCCTGAACGCCGGCTCGTCGAGCCTGAAGTTTTCGGTGTTTCGCGACAGCGATCCGCCGGAGTTGGTGCTGCGCGGTCAGTTGGAATCGTTGCTCACTGAACCTCGATTCGTGGCTCGCGATGCCGCGGAGCAAGTGCTCGGTGAACGGACTTGGCCGGCTGGTTCGACGTTGGGGCACGCGGGCGCGGTTGAGTACTTGTTCGACCGGGGGCATGACAAACTCGGTGAATCGCGCCTCGTCGCGGCCGGGCACCGCGTCGTACATGGCGGGACAAAGTTCACTCAACCGGTACGAGTGGACGACAACGTACTTGCCGAGTTGGAATCGCTGGTACCGCTGGCTCCGTTGCATCAGCCACACAACCTCGCGGCCATTCGAGCGGTTGCGAGTCACGCGCCGACGCTGCCGCAAGTCGCATGCTTTGACACGTCGTTTCATCGGACTCAGCCCGCAGTCGCACAAGCGTTCGCACTGCCTCGCAAGCTGACGGAAGCGGGCATCTAACGCTACGGCTTTCACGGCTTGTCCTACGAATACATCGTGTCCTCGTGGCCGACGGTGCCAGCGTCGGCGGCTTGGTTTGGTGCCGACGCTGGCAGCGTCGGCCACGGCAAACTCCACGGCCGTGTCATCGTCGCGCACCTTGGCAACGGCGCAAGCCTGTGTGCGATGCGCGATGGCGTGAGCATCGCGACGACGATGGGCTTCACGCCGCTCGATGGCTTGGTGATGGGGACTCGTTGCGGAACGATCGACCCCGGCGTGCTGTTCTACCTGATGGATCATCACGGCCTGGATGCTCGCGCGGTCGAACGCTTGCTGACTCACGAATCCGGGTTGCTTGGCGTCTCTGGCATCTCCAGCGACATGCGCACGCTGCTGGAACGGAAAGCGACTGACCCTCACGCTGCGGAAGCCATCGAGCTGTTCGTCTATCGCATCTCGCGTGAAGTCGGTTCGTTGGCCGCTGCTCTCGGCGGACTCGACGCACTCGTCTTCACCGGCGGCATTGGCGAGCACGCTCCGTCGATCCGCGCTCGCGTCTGCCGCGCCGTGAATTGGCTGGGACTCGATTTCGACGACAGCAGCAACGAACAAGGTGGCCCTCGCATCTCACGCTCGACCAGCCGCGTCTCCGCGTGGGTCATCCCGACCAACGAAGAGTTGATGATCGCTCAACACACCCAAGATCTCTTGAAGCTGAGACAACCATGAAGCAAACGAATTCAGCAACGAAACGCTCCGCCACCATCAGCCTCGACGACGAAGAACAAGTCAAGGACGTGCTGACCAACGCCGTGCTCGGACTATGGGACGTAGTCAACGGCCTCACTCGATTGCGGCCGTCACGGCGCGAGCGGTATCGCGTCACGATCTTCGGCTCAGCACGCGTGAAGCCCGGCACGTTTGGCTACGAAGAGACGAAACGCTGCGCCGCCGAACTGGCCAAGTTGGGCTGTGACATTATCACCGGCGGCGGCCCCGGTCTGATGCAGGCTGCCAATGAAGGGGCGGCGAGTGCTCCGGAGCGAGCGAAGTCGATCGGCATCCGCGTCGATCTGCCGTTCGAGCAGGAAGTCAATTCGTTCGTCGGCCAAGCCTACGAGCATCGTACGTTTTTCACACGACTGCATCAGTTCGTGCTGACCTCAGACGCCTTCATCGTGGCACCAGGCGGAGTCGGTACGGTTCTGGAAACGCTGATGATCTGGCAGTTGCTCCAAGTGCATCACTTGAACGACACACCGCTAATCTTGGTTGGCCAGATGTGGGCCGGCCTGATCGAATGGGCCAAGACGTCGATGCTCTCGACCGATCCACCGCTGGCCAATGCGGAGGACATGAATATCCCGAAGTGCGCGGCGAACGGCGACGAGGCGATCGCGCTGATCCGCAAGCATCACGCTCAGTGGCTGCAAACAAATGGGAAGCCGGCCATTAAGAAGCCCGCCCGCAAGGCTAAGCCAAGGGCGTCATGAAGTAATTCACCGATCCGATAGACTGGCTTCAACACCCTATCGAGGGGCAAGCCAAAGACACCGACTCTGGGGATGGTTGGTGATTCACTGCGGTTTCTTGGCGGATGCTGCCAGCGTCTGTCGCTTTTCGGCGACGGAGGACCATGCCGACACTGGTCCGCTGCGGCAAGCGTCAGCTACGCCCAAGACACACATCAGGAGTCGTCATCATGGCCAAGCCATCGTCCACTGCATCAGCAATTGCCAACAATCTCTCCGATCAAACAACAGAGACAACCGCGGCACCTCTTGACTTGGCGAGTCTGCGCGAGTTCTGGCATACAACGGCTCCGTATAGCCCTGTGCGTCCGTTGGATTCGCGGGAGACTCGGTACGAGCAGGGCAAGGCTCTGCGAGATCTGACTCCGCGCGAATCGCACGCGACCTGGACTCCGGCGGCGGATCGAGCGGACCCGGTCGCGACTGTGCTGGCGAGCAATGCCGGCCGCGAGGAGAGCTTGATCCCGCTGCGCATGGGACGCATGGCGGAGTCGCCGTTTGCGTTTTTGCGTGGAGCATGCGCGGTCATGGCGGGGGACTTGGCTCACACGCCAATCAGTGGACCGCAAGTCGTGATTAACGGCGACGCGCACATCAACAACTTCGGACTGTATGGGACTCCGCAACGGGATGTCGTGATCGACATCAACGACTTCGATGAGGCCACCCTCGGACCGTGGGAATGGGACTTGAAGCGACTAGTCGCCAGCGTGAATGTCGCCGGTCGCGAGAACGGACTCGATGCCGAGGAGCGAAACTCGGCGGTGATGCGGTGCGTCAGCGGTTATTCGATGAATGCTCAGCGGTTGATGAATTTCGGAGTCTTGGAGACGTGGTCTCTGTTCGCCTATGCGGACCTGGCGCGGCACGAGGATGAACTCAAGCGGCTGGGAATACAGGTCGGCAACAAGTTCAAAGCGGTCGTCAAGAAGGTGCTGACGAAAGCGCAGCGAACGCATAGCGAATCGCTGTTGGAGAAAGTCGCTCGGCAACAGGCGGATGGTGGTTGGCGATTCGTCGACGACCCACCGATCCTGACGAGTCTCGACGACGCGACGCGGCAGAAAGTCATTACGTCGCTGACCGAGTACGGGGAGACATTGCCGCCGGAGTACCGCATCATGCTGCATCGCTATTCGGTCGCGGACGTGTGCCATCGCGTGGTCGGTGTCGGCAGCGTCGGGACGCGAGCGTACCTGGTGCTGCTGTTCGGCAACGGCGACGACGATCCACTGTTTCTGCAAGTCAAAGAGGCGGTCACTCCGGCTCACGCGCCGTACTTGCCGCCGCTGCCAACGCGGGTCCATCACGAAGGTTTCCGAGTGATCAGGACTCAGCGGTTATTGCAGTCACTCGGCGATCCGTTGCTGGGCTGCACGACCATCGATGGTCGGCACTACTTCGTGCGGCAGATGAAGAACCTCAAAGCATCGATGCCGATCGAATTCCTCACCGGCGAACCGTTCGAGTTCTGGGGCTTGGTCTGCGGAGCACTGCTGGCTCGCGCGCACGCTCGCACCGGTGACATCGCCAAGGTCGCCGGCTACATCGGCAAGTCCGATGTCTTCGTCACCGCGCTGGCCGACTTCGCCGAAGCATACGGCGACCAAACTGAACGCGACCACGCAGCTCTCGTTGAAGCCGCGCGGATGGGACAAATCGAGGCGATCCAGGAAGAGGATCGTTAGACGGAACAGTGCGGCACTTTCCGTTAAGAGACACATCATGCTCACAAAGACCTGGCTGGAATTCATCCCGTTGTGGGGACTGTTCGCGGCCACCGTGTTGTTGGTGTTGGCGGCCATTGAAGGTGGATACAGGGTCGCCATTTTCCGAAAGTGAACAAAAGACAAGAGGATTGATGCGCCGATCGGTTCCGTGATTGGTGGCATCCTCGGCCTGTTGGGTTTTCTGCTGGCGTTCACGTTTGGATTGGCCGCCTCTCGCTTCGATACACGTCGGGAACTGCTGCTGAATGAGGTCAATGCGATCGGCACCTGCTATCTGCGAGCGGGGCTTGTGCCCGACTACGAACGTGTCGAGACCCGCAAGCTGCTGCAAGAATACGTCCATCTTCGAGCCGAAGCAGCCGCAGTCACAGCTCCTCACACGCTCGGAAGCGATCCACGACGAGCTTTGGTCGCAAGCGATCTTGGTTGCGAGGAAAGATAGCAATTCAGAAATGCACGCCTTGTTCGTCGAGTCGCTGAATGAGGTCATCGACTTTCACACGAAGCGTTATGTCGTCAGTCTGTACCGCATCCCCAACGTGATCTGGCTGGCGCTGTACGGTGTTTCGATGCTTTCGATGGCCGGCGTGGGTTATCAGTTCGGATGGGCAGGCTCGCGAGACATCGCGATCAGCTTCTGCCTGGCGTTGGCCTTCGCGATCGTGATGACTCTGATCGCGGATTTGGATCGCGTCTATGAAGGGACTCTGCGAGTCAGCCAACAACCGATGATTGACCTCGACCGCAAACTCAGTGCGGACGTGCCTTGAGGCGGATGGTGCCAGCGCTTGATCGCGGCGCTGAGATTGATACGGATCGCAGAAATCAGCCGCAGGGCGCTAAGCCCCGGTTCGGACGGCACAAACCGGGGCTAGCGCCCTGCGGCTGATGCGATCAACCCCAATGGTTTGCTCTGGCAAAGCAATACGGGGCGATCATCGCAGATTAAGGCCGCCGGTTTCTCACAGCGTCGATCAAGCGATCGACCTCGACCGCCAAGAGTTGATGAGCCGCGTGAAACTCATCGAGTTGTTCTGTTCGGCAAATCTGTTCTAGTCGCAGGGCCGCGGCGTAAGACGAATTTGCGCAGAAATTGGCAACGGTCCCTTTGATCAAATGGGCGGCCTCCCCGCAGGCCCGTGGATCGCACTGTTCGGCGGCGGATTTCAGAGAGTCCAACATCTTGGGTGCGGTTTGGAGAAAGATCTCACACAGCTCGTTCACGAAATCACGATCGCCATCGAATTTCGCGAGTGACGCCTCGAAATCGAAGGGGGAAGGCCCTGGTGACGAGTCCGCGGAAGCGGCTCCGTTCGGGTTGGCCTCATTGAGTGCTTTAAGAGATTGCTCCATGACACGAGACAGTGCCTTGGAAACTGCGGTGGCGCTGATCGGCTTGCTGATGTAGTCGTCCATGCCGGCGCTCAGGCAGCGATCACGGTCCCCAGACATGGCGTGAGCGGTCATGGCCACGACGAGTTGATGGCGGCCGGTCGATTGTTCCTGTTCTCGAATCGCCGCCACCGCTTTGAAGCCGTCCATGACCGGCATTTGCACATCCATCAGCACGACATCGAACTCGCTGGTGCTTAAGGCGTCCAGAGCGAGCTGTCCGTTCTCGACGACCTGCACTTCGTGTCCGAGTTTCTTCAATAGGCACGTCGCGACTTGCTGATTCACCTGATTGTCTTCCGCCAACAGGATTCGCAGTCGTCCGTTGGTTGAGGTTGTCACCGCCGCTGTTGACGCGGGCTGGCGTTGCGAACGATCCGTCTTGCTGAGGATTTCGACGATCGTTGTCCGCAGTTCCTGTTGCTTGAGCGGCTTGAGCAGCGTGGCCGCGATACCAAGTTGTTGGCAGCGATCGAATGCTCCTTTCCGATCGGCCGAGGTCAGCATCATGATCGTCGAGCCGGAGAGATCCGGAGACTTCCGCAGTTCCTCAACGAACATGAAACCGTCCATCCGGGGCATGTGGCAATCGGTCAGCACGAGATCGAACGGCAGATCATTGATTGCCGCGCGGCGCATCTCCTCCAACGCCGCGTCACCGCTGTCCGCCATCGTCGGCAGCATCTTCCAGTTCTTCAGCATCTCTTCCAGGATTCGCCGATTCGTCTGATTGTCGTCAACGACCAGCACTCGGACGCCCGTGAGATCGACGTACTCGTCTGATTCCGAAACGTTCTCCGCCTCCTGCGACAGCGGAAGTTCGACCTCGAAGAAAAACGTGCTGCCTCGGCCGACTTCGCTGTTGAGCAACAGGTCGCCACCCATGATGCGGACAATCTGTCGCGAGATCGACAGCCCAAGTCCCGTCCCACCGTAAGCGCGAGTCGTCGATGCATCCGCTTGCGAGAACGCTTCAAAGATCAGTCGTTGCTTGTCGGGCGGAATTCCGATGCCTGTATCGCGCACGGAAAAGCGGAGCCGAGTATTCGATTCCGTGAGCGATACCAATTCGACCAGGACGCCGACTTCGCCACGCTCGGTGAACTTGATCGCGTTGCCGGCAAGATTCACCAGGATCTGACGCAAACGCCCCGCGTCTCCGATCAGACCATCTGGAACATCGGATGCCGTTTGCCAAAGCAATTCCAAGTACTTTTCGTGAGCGCGCAGGGCCAGCGCCTTCATCGTGTCGCCTAGCGAATCGCGCAAGCGGAACGGATGCGGATCGAGTCGCAGCTTGCCGGCTTCGATTTTCGAGAAGTCCAGAATGTCGTTGATGATTCGCAGCAGCGAGTTGGCGGACGATTTCACGACCTCCAGATACTCCCGTTGTTCGGAGGTCAGCGACGTGTCGAGAGCCAAGTCGGTCATCCCGATGATGCCATTCATGGGGGTACGAATTTCGTGGCTCATGTTCGCCAGGAATTCCCCTTTGGCATTCGCCGCCTGCTCGGCACTTTCGCGAGCAGCCAACAGATGCCGTTCGGCCTGTTTACGAAGCGTGATGTCTTCGGCGACACCCAGGAACCCAGTGATCTCACCAGCCGCATTCTTTACGGCCGTGATGACGAGGCTGACGGTGAAGCGACTCCCATCTTTGCGGACGTAGGTCCATTCGCGGCGGTCGAAGCGGCCTTCGCGGGCATAGACCACGAAGGCTTCGAACCCCTCGACCTTGTATCCCAGCTCGCGGGTCAGTTCTTCTCCGCGAGCCACCACTTCCTCCCAAACATGAATGATCCTCGGCGTCTGCTTGCCGATCATCTCCTCGGCAGAGTAGCCGAGCAGATTCTGAGCACCCGAATTGAAAACGGTGATCAACCCATTCACGTCGGTGGAGATGATCGCCACCTGAGTCGATGCATCGACCACACCCGCCAGATGCGAGTTGACCGAGACTAACCGCGAAGCCAGCGCCCCGAACGATCGCGTGACCTGCCCCAGTTCGTCCTGCGTATCGACGCGGAAACTGACTCCGTCCAACTGCCCGCTGACGATCCGTTGCGACGCCTCATCCAACTGAGCGACGTTTCGCATCACAGCCAGATAGAACGCGACGAACAAGTACACAACCAGCAGTAAGCAGATCGATGTCACCGCGGCGACAAACAATCGCCAATTCGCATACTTGGTCACACGAGCTTGCAACAGCCGATCCAAGGCAACTGAGGTCAGCGAATACAGGTTGTCGAATTCATTGAGTGTCTCGCTTCCCTGTTGCCACACGTCATCACCCGAAACAGTTTCATTCTCATCGTCGAGCAATTTCAGAAATCGACTTGCCGCATCAAGACTGCGATCCAACGCCGGCTTCAGATCGTTCGGCAACTGACGATCATTTGTCTTATCAAAAACCACATCCAAGTGGCGCTTCAAAGTCACCACTTGGGATTCGATCGTGCTGGCCAAGATTTGCTGCCGCAGGCGATCGGACCGAATTGTTGTTTCTTTCCCCTCCGGCCTGGCCCGATAACCACCGGCCTGGCCAATCTGTTCGATCAACAGTGGCAGTCCTTTGACTGTCAATTCCATCAAGTAGAACGAGTCGAGTTCAGGATCGAGAATCAAATTCGATTCATCGCCCACTTGGCTCATCAACGCGACCAATTTGGTCACCAGCACTGTGTGAAGATTTTTGGGATCGACCGGTGAGGCGGTTTCCGCGGCACCTTTCTCGGTTTCCCATTGGCTCTTGATCTCGGTCCACAAGAGCGTGGTCTTAAACGCTTCTCCGAGTTTCCGATCGACAGCGTCAATATCCTGAATACCGCGTTGTATTCTCGCTTCGATGCGTCGCAACTCCTCGGCAGTGTTCGGCCGGCCCGTCCGAGCCCAGATCAGGCCCCGATGATCCCGCACGTCTGTCGCAAACTGCTGGACCGGGTGCAGATACTCGGTGCCCAACTTCTCCTTCGCCGAGAACGCGATGCGGTCGTTGAGTTCTTTGACCAGAAAGAAAGTGATCAACCCCAACGGCAACGCGAACAACAAACCGATCAACCAAACCTTGCGCGGATACGTCAGCCGATTCAGGAGTTTCACCGCTGGGGCGAAGACCATATTCATGAATTGAAACCTCTCGCGAGCGGACAACAAGTCTGAACCAAGTCGTGAGGCGGCCCCGCAAGAACCTAGGCGAGTCGCTCCCGCGACTCGCATTCGGAAATGTCAACGATTCCCAGTTGTTTGACTGACAGTCGTTGATCGCGTCATGGGAATCTCAGTCGCGGGAGCGACTGAGCTACGTTCGCTCGGACGCCCGTTTGATCATGGTGATTTCATTCCCTTGCGGATTATGACTGACCTCGTCCATCAGCGTGCGGATCAGGAGCAGCCCGCGTCCTCCGATACGGTCCATGTTGATCTCTTCCGTGGGATCTCGGACGTCGGCAGGATTGAAGCCTGGGCCATCGTCGTGTCTCAGCACTCGCACCTCAGTGGCTGACAAAGTTGCTTCAACACGAACTCGCCGCGCGGCGTACTCAGTCGCGTGGCGTCGTTCGGCCGCCAACCGGTAAAAGATGCTTTCGTCGTCCTGTCGCAACTCGGAGTCCAATTCGAGGTTTCCGTGATAGATCGCGTTGGCGATTGCCTCTTGAACTGCCACGCTGATGCGCGTCGTCTGCAAATGATCGAACAACCGCATGGTCAAGATTTGCTCCTGCAAATAGTCGATCAGCGGCGCGATCAAGGACGGATCGTTTTCCAACACAAATCGGGATTCGGCGGAATCCAACGTACTGAGCAACCGCCGCCGATTCACTTGCCGCGAAGAGACGGACAGCACGCTCTTGATGGTCGCAATCAAGTTCTTTTCGAGAGCCAGTTTTGGAACGTAACTCGCCGCTCCCGCCCGCAGCGCTTGAACGGCGATCTCTTCGCTGCTGTAGCTGGTCATCAAAATCACTGGCACGCCATAGCCATGAGCTTTGATGCTCTCCACCAACTGCAACCCATTCATCACCGGCATTCGCAGGTCAGAAACGACCATGTCAGGCATCGCGACCGTGATCGCATCGAGCGCGGCCTGTCCGTCGCCGGCATACGTGACCACGACTCCAGCAATTTCATTTTGCAACAACCGGCCGACGCGACGTTGTTCGATGAGCGAATCATCGACCACCAAGATTTGAGTTGCCATGACGATGGACTCCAAAAAGGACAGTTCCAGCCAATCAAAATGGCAACGATCACCTGACATCCAGATTAGCCAAGTCTCCAAAAGATTTCTCGTAACTAACTCGGCGCGAGCCATAATCTCAGCCTAACCCTGGAGCGTGCCGATTGAAAAACCTCGTTCAACCAAACCTCGCGACGAATCGGGCCAGAAATCGGCGAGTTGCTCAGTTCGTCCATTTTGGCGGCCGCTTTTCCAAAAATGCGGACATGCCTTCGTGCGGTTCGCCGGTCCGATAGCACTCCGCGAAGGCACGCACTTCGGCATCGTATTGAGCAGCGACGTCGAATCCATTCGCCGCATGATGCTGCAACAAATGTTTGACACGGCGTCGAGCTTGCGGACCTCGCGTCAGAATCTGAGCGACGCGAGCTTGCACCTCCTCCGAAAACGTCTCAGAAGAGAAGACGGCATCGACCAAGCCGACTCGCAAGGCTTCGTCCGCCGAGACTAACTCTCCAGTCAGGATCAGGCGTCGCGCCACAGCCGCTCCCAACAATTGAGTCGCGCGAACTGTTCCGCCCCAGCCGGGCAAAACGCCGATTGACGTTTCGGGCAATCCAATCTTGGCACCGTCGGCCGCGAAACGCAGATCGCAGGCGAGCACCAATTCGGTTCCACCTCCGGCGCACGCGCCGTGAATGGCCGCGACGGTTGTCTGCGGCAGAGACTCGATCGCGCTCATCAAGCGTTGGCCGAAGCGCGAGTCTTGCAGCGCGGAGCGCTCATCTTGAGTACGCAGTTCGTCGATGCTCGCCCCCGCGATGAATGTGCGGCCCTCGGCAGCGAACACCACCACCGAGCAGTTGGCCTTCGCGACTTCCTCGACCACCGCCAGCAACCGCTGGCGCGTTTCGGCCGAGAGGATTTGGATCCCCTTTACACCACGCATCAGAATTCGTGCGACAGAGCCGTTGATTGAGAGATCGACTTGAGTGGTCATTGTTCGTCCCCGCTCGCCAATCTATTTGACTCTTAACGACTTGAGGCTCGATGTCATGACTTCGGTTGCTCCGCCAAACGCCCATCGCGCATGCGTAGAATCGTGTCGTCCGGTTGGATAAAGATGGGATCGTGAGTCACCACGACCACGGTTGCCTGGTGCAGTTCTCGCAAATTGCGGAGCAGCTGAAAAACCTCGGCTCCCGTTTCGCTGTCGAGTTCTCCGGTCGGCTCGTCCGCAAGGACCAGTTTTGGCCGCTTGAGCAACGCCCGCGCAATGGCGACTCGCTGCTGCTCTCCTCCGGAAAGCTGATTCGGGTGGTGATCGAGTCGCTCGCCCAGCCCGACTTGCTGTAGCAGTTCGATCGCACGAGTTCGCACGTCGGCTGGCACACCTTTTGGCAGGAACGGGACCAAGACGTTGTCCACGGCGGTCAGGTTGCTCAACAGGTTGAAGCTTTGAAAGACGAATCCCACTTGCTCGCGGCGAAATTCGTCTCGCTGCCGAGCGGACATCCCGCGCAGTTGCGTGCCGGCAATTGTGATCTCACCCGACGTCGGCTCGTCCAACGCGCCGAGCAATTGCAGCAGCGTACTCTTGCCACTGCCAGAAGGGCCGAGCACGAAGGCGAACGAGGCGGCCGGCAGTTCAAACGATACGCCGCGCAATGCGAAGACGTCGTGCAGGCCACGGCGATAGACCTTCGTGACGTCTTGAAGCTGGATCATGCGGTCCCTTCAAGGACGGTCACTGAGCCTTGGCGGCTTCCTTTTTCTCGTCGGCCAACTGAGCCTTCAAGTGCGCGACAGCGTCATTGAGCTGCTTGTCGCTGTACTCGATCTTGGGGGCCGAGCCGCCGATGATGTCGCGCTGGCGGCGGTATTCGAGATAGTCCTGCATTTCCTTTTGAGTCAGCTCGACCTTGCGATCCGGGCCGACACCCCATTCTTCGTCGTCCTTCGCGCCAGGAAACTTGTGGATGTTCTTGCCGTTGGGACGCAGGTATTGAGCGGTCGTCAGCTTCAACGCGCTGGAGCCACCTTCCAACTCAATCACGTTCTGCACGCTCCCTTTGCCCCACGAGCGTTCGCCCACGATGACGGCTCGTTTGTGATCTTGCAGAGCCGCGCTGACGATCTCGCTGGCTGACGCGCTGAAGCGATTCACCAAGATCGCCATCGGAAAGCCGGCGAAGGTGCCATCCTTCTCGGCGGTCCAAACTCGGTTGTCGGTATTGCGGCCTTTCACGCTGACGATCGTGCCGCTTTCGAGAAATAGATCGGCGATCTTGGTCGCTTGGCCGAGCAGCCCGCCGGGATTGAATCGCAGATCAAGAACGAGACCTTTCAGACCTTCGTCCTTGAGCGATTCGAGCACCTCTTGCAGTTCCTCCGCACTGCGGCGGCCGAAATGCGTCAGGCGGATGTAGGCGATCTTGCTGTCGGCATCGAGGAAGAAATTCCAACTGTCGTCCGCTTTGTGCGTGTCGCCAAGGACAGTCGAGACTTGAATCAGCGCCCGCGTGATTTTGACCTGCTCGGTCTTGTCCGAGCCGGCATGCTGGATGCCGATCGTCACGTCGGTGCCGGGTTTGCCTTGCAGCGTTTTGACCGCTTCTTCCAGCGAGATCCCTTCGGAGGATTTGCCTTCGACTTCCATGATCAAGTCGCCGGACTTGATACCTGCCTTGTAGGCCGGAGTACCGGGGAGCGGTGTCATCACCATCAAACGGCGCGTCTTCGTGTCCATCTGCACCTGAATGCCGATGCCCCCGAATTCCTGCTCGACTTCCTGATTGAACCGCTTCAGCTCTTCCGGGCTGATGTAGTTGGAGTACGGGTCAAGCTGCGTGACCATGCCCCGGATCGCTGCCTGAATGAGTTGCCGGCGATCGACGTCTTTGACGTAATTCCGCTCAATCTGCTCGAACGTGTCGGCGAAGAGCCGCATCAGTTCGTAGTCTTCGTCCCGTTTGGCGTCGGCTTTTGCCTTGTCGTCGGTCGCCTTCTGATCGGCGGCCGACTTGTCCTTCGCCGGATCGTCCGCTTGCGAAGCTCCTAACGAGAACGCGAGTCCCAACAACAGAGAACTCAGCAACAACCAAGAGAGGCGACGCATATGAAAAGCCCCAGCGAAAGAGGAGAAAGATCGTGTCCCTGATCAAGTCGCGGCGAAGTCTAGGCCAAGCAAAACGGTGAAACAAGCGGGCTTCATCGGCTCACGATTCCGGTGCGGACAGCGACCAAACTTGAATCGAACCGGCAATGTCGGCGGCTGCGACAAGTCGCTGATCGGGAGACAACGCCAGTGCGGAAAACCAATCTTTGAACTGCCCGCCGCGCGGTGTGCCGAGCACCGCGACTTCTTTGCCGTCCTCGACCTGACAGATTCGGATTGTCGTGTCGCGACCGCTCGACAACAGATGTTTGCCGTCGGCGGAGAACTTCACGTCGGTCACTCCATTGAGATGCGCCGAGGCTGAGCGCGCTAACTCACCAGTCTCGGTCTTGATGAGATGCACTTTGCCGGTCTCGGTCTCACCTCCTTGGGCGAGCGCGAACAGCTTTCCATCGGGCGAGCCATCCGCCGCGATCAAGCCTGCGGCGACGAACTTTCGCCAGAGTTGAGCGGCTTCGTAGGAAGACTCGTCGGAACGGAGCTTCGGAAACTGCACCTTCAGCACGTCGAGCTTCATGCTGCCATCGGCGACCGACCACAGCTTGAGTCCTGCGGCCGGAATGTCGAAATCATCTCGCTTGTATCGGTGCTCGGAGACGATCGCTGTTTCGCCGTCGGGAGACAGCGCGGCGGCGGCGATCCAATTCCACTTGTGGCCCGACCAGCGCTTCAACGGCTGCCGAGTGGCCAAATCCCACACGATGACTTCAGCCGAATCGTCACCACTGATGAGTCGCTTGCCGTCGTGGCTCAGGCCGAGCGATTGAATCCAGTTCCGATGCGCATCGAGCGCATGGGCCGCCGTCTGCGTTTCGACGCTGACCCCCGGACGCTTCAAGACCTCGTCCTTGCGCGTCTTCTTGAACTCAGCCTGCCGAGCCTCGGCGTCCATCACGACTTCGGCTTTGCCGGTCGGGGGCGCATTCAAATCCCACAAGCGGAGCGTGTGATCGAGGCTCGCGGAGATCAGCGTGCCATCGGGCGTTGCGACCAATCTCGTGACGCCGTTTGTGTGTCCGTCCAATCGGCGAATCGGCCAGAGCGTCTTTGATTCGGTCGGTGCGGAAGGCAACTCCCACACGAAAAGTTGTCCGTCTTGATTCCCGGCCGCGATGCGATTTGTTCCGATGAACGACACCGCCATCGGCCACGCACTCTCGCTCTCGAACGGCATTTGCCAGAGGAGCGTTGGCTTATCGATCTTGAGTTCGGGCATTTCAGAAGTCTCGCAAAGAAAGTAGACGAGTCACTCCGTGACTCGAAGATTTCAGGTCACGGAATGACCGGTCTACTTTATGCAAACAACTTCGCGACCGGTTTTCCACCGTCCACGATCTTGATCGGGCGGCCGAGCGGGCTGATGTTTTCATGCGACGGATTCACATCGAGGGCTTGGCAAATCGAAGCGAACAGGTCGTGGACCGTGACCGGATCGTGATCGACCGCGCTGCCGTCCTTCGAGGAGGCACCGATGACTTGGCCTCCTTTGATGCCGCAGCCGGCCATTGCCGCGTTGAAAACGCGCGGGTAATGGTCTCGTCCGCTGCGTGGGTTGATCTTCGGAGTGCGGCCGAACTCACCCATCCAGACGACGAGCGTGCGGTCGAGCAGTCCACGCTCTTTCAAATCGCCGATGAGCGCGGCCATGCCAGGGTCGGTGGCTTGAATCAACGAGGCCGTGCGGCTGAAGACGTCTTGATGCGTGTCCCAGTTGCCACCGGCCCCTGGTACGCCGCGCGTCGCGATTTCGACGAATGGCACGCCAGACTCAACCATGCGGCGGGCGAGCAAACAGCCTTTGCCGAATTCCGAACTGCCATAGCGATCGCGAGTCGTCGGAGATTCATCGTCGAACTGGAAACGTTTGACTTCCGGGCTGAGAACCAGCTTCGAGGCTTTCGAGTAAAGCTGCTTATGGTTCGTCGCGACGACTTGGCCGCCTCGGTCGGAGAATTCTTTTTCGATCTGGTCGAGCAATCCGACTCGGCGGTTGAACCGATCCGCGTTGGCGGACGCGGCGACGTTTTGCGGCAGATCGCCGGGACGATCGACGACAAACGGTTCGTAATCGACGCCCAGGAATCCGGCACCTTCCGTTTGCCCGACGGAGACAACGGTCGGCAGATCACGCTCCAGATCGCCGAGCATCTTGGCGATGTTGCAGCCGAGCGACGGGTACTTGACGCTACTCGATGGGATGTAGCCGGTGTGCATTTGGAAGGTCGCGCGTTGATGTTGGCCTTCCCTGTTAGTCAGCGAACGAATGAGAGCGATCTCGTTCATCACCTTGGCAACGTTGTCCCAGCCGTTGGCGATTTGAATGCCGGGAACGTTGGTCGCGATGGCTTTGGTTTCGCCGGTGACTTCGGCGTTGTCTGGTTTTGGATCGAACGTCTCGAATTGACTCGGAGCTCCATTCATCCAGAGCAGGATCATCGACTTGCCCTGCTTCTTGAGTTCGTCCGCTTGCAGGCTCATTAAGTCCCGCAAGTTGAGTGTGCCGGCCGCGACCGCGCTGGCCGTAACCGTGTGCAAGAACCCGCGACGGCTGAGGCCGCGCGATGAGATGCGAACTTGTTCGTGAAGGCTGAGCAAGATTGGCTCCCGTTTGTAGTTCCGCCTTTAGGCGGTGGCAAAATGCGAATGAGATTCCGCCTAAAGGCGGGACTACGAACTATCGCTTCGAGATGAACTCGCTGCTGTTCAACAGGCTCCAGGCGAGATCTTCAAAGGCTTCGCGGCGGTTGCCGACTTTCGCGAGGTACTCGGTGGCGATGTTCAACTCTTTCTTCGACGGATCGCGAGCGAGGAACGACAAGTACAACTCGGCGATCGCGTCTTGATCGTCTTTGTTGTTGGTAAGAATTTGTCCAAGCCGCGTGTTGCCTTCGGCTCGCAATGAATTGGTCACGATCGGGAAGTTCATCAGAGTCAGCGCCTGCGGGACATTGCCGAGCAATTCATCCTGAGGCGTCGATGGATCGTAACCGAACTTGTCCTCGAATTGCCCGCGAAGCGTACGACGGCCGCGACCTGCCGGGCCTTCGAAGCCGCGCGGGCCTTCGTCAATGCCCAAGACCTTGATGATCGCATTGAAGACTTGGTCGGATCGCAGTCGCACCGGAATCGCCGAGGCGAACGGGATTGGATTCTCGGTCGGCTCGTTGTGGCGAATCTGGCGTTGATAGGCGTTCGTCGCCGTAATCGTTTGCAGCAGCCAGCGCAGGTCGTGATCGTGCTTGACGAACTCGGCGGCGAGATATTCGAGAGCGGCCACCATGCGCGGCTTTCGCTCCGGGCCCATGTCGTCGATTGGCATGTAGAAACCCTCGCCGAGCAGTTCGCCCCAGAGGCGATTGACCAACGACTTCGCGAACCACGTGTTGTTGGGGGACGTGATCCACTTGGCAAGCAGTTCGCGGCGGTCTTCGTCTTCCATGCCGACGCGGCCTTTCACGTTGGTCGTGAAGAGGGCGGGGGCCATCAGCTTGCCCTCGTCGTTGGGATGCTTGAGATCCGGCATGTGATGCTCGGATTTGCCGCGTCCCGGTTGCGTCATCGGTGCCGGCATCTCTTTGGCCTCCGCCAGCGACAACAGGCCGTCCTTGTCTTTGTCTGCGTTCTGCAAGAGTCGGTCAAAGATGCGGCTGAGGGGGGAATCGCCGATCTCCGCCTTCGACAGCTTGCCGTCGTTGTTGCGATCTAAGAACTGAAATGTCGGTTCCGGATTCTCTCCGAACGGCCCACCTGGCCGGTTGCCGGGGCCTCGGCCATCGAACGATGCAATAGTGAAGCCGGCCGGATTGTCTGGTTCGCGTCGCATGGTGATGCGCGGGAAGAACGCAGCCAGCGAATGAAATTGGTCGCGAGTCCATTTGTCGGTCGGATGATCGTGGCAGTTGGCGCACTGCATTTGGATGCCAAGGAAAACTCGCGAGACTTCCCCAGCGATCTCTTCCGGATTGGCTTCGTGGATGAAGATCAACGCCGTTTCGCCGTGCTCGGAAATGTCACCCAGGCCCGTGATGAGCGAGCGGGTGATGTCATCCCAACCGACGTTGGCCTGGAGTTGCTTGACCATCCAATCTTCAAACGTCCGAGACATGATGCGAGCCCGTTCGTTGGTGGCTCGCAGGAACAACACGTCGCGCCAGTAGCGTGCCCAGTTCAAGGCGCAGTCGTCGGTACCAAGCAGTTGCTCGACCGTCTTCGCCCGTTTGTTTGGGTCGGGATCGAGTCCAAACAGCGTGACTTCTTTCGCGGCCGGGATTGTGCCGGCGATGTCGAAGTGGACTCGGCGGAGGAAATCTTCGTCGTTGGCCAGACCAGCGGGAGCAATGTTGGACGCGGCCAGTTGCTCGTCGACGATGCGGTCGACTTCGGCCGCGGCGGTCTTCACATCAACGGAACTGCCGGTCGAACTCGGCTGAGCGGCTTTGAGGGCGACTGCTTTCGATTCGGCCGGAGTGGTTTCGGTGGCCGGCTTGTCCTCTTCTTCTTTTCCCTTGGCGGCGAATCGTTGCTCCATCACCCTCTTTTTGAGGGCGGCTTTCTTACTGGATTGGAGATCGAGGCCGAGCTTCTTGGCCTTGGCAGCGGCCTTGCCTTTGGCGGCCGGTTCTTCGGCGTTCGTCCCGGATGTTGCCGAAATGCCTCCGGCCACCAGGGCGGCACAAAGAACGGTCCAGAACCTGTGTTGCCAACCGAACCGCGTCAGAATCGTTCGCATCGGAAGGGCCTTTCTGCCTGAAGGGTGTTTGCCGTCATCGCCGGAAGCCATTTCAACTCTACCATCGCTGTCGGCCGAGGAACAACAACGGTATGAACCCCTCGGCCCGGCCAAAGGTTTCGTGAGATTTGTCGGAGAGTCGGGTTGGCCAATCGTCAGGGAAAATAACGCTGGCTCGGCGCGGCTGGGACCGGTAGCATCCGCATCTGAAATAACGTCTGCCGCCTCACGGCGGGACCACGCGGGCGACTCATGACCGCGATGGACTTCGATCGAACACCAGCGGGCCGGTGCCGTCGAAGTGAGTCGTCCTGGTGGCATCCTCCCGTGTCGAGGAATTTTCATGCGCATTGATTGGCTCGCGCGGATGAGAATCCGCTGGAAACGAATTCGTCGGCCGCGAAGGCTGACTTCCGGCATCCAATGCTTGGAAGAGCGTGCGTTGCTCACCACGTTTGTCGTGGACAGCTTGCTCGACACGATCGACGCCAATCCGGGGGATGGCGTTGCCGCGGATGCGATGGGGCGTGTCACTCTGCGCGCGGCCGTGCAAGAAGCCAATGCTCTCGCGGGAGCCGACTCGATCACGTTGCCCGCTGGCACATACTTTCTGTCTCGGTTTGGAAGTGGCGAGCAAGCTGCCGCGACCGGCGATCTCGATATCACCGGCGATCTGACCATCACGGGAGCCGGTGCCGACCTGACGGATCTGGATGGATTCGGCCAGGACCGTGTCTTCGATGTTCTCGCGGGCGTCACAGTGACCATCTCCGGAGTGAAGATTCACGGCGGGGCAGCCAACAACTCTCAAGAGGATGGCGGCGGAATTCGCAATCAGGGAATGCTGACTCTGCAAGACGTCAACGTCAGCAACAACACTGCGGCGGGCGGCGGTGGTGCGATCTGCAGTTTTGGAAACGGCAGCACGCTGACCATCAGCAACTCGAAGTTCGATTCCAATTCGGCAAATGGTCCGCTGGGTGGCGGTGCGATCTTCAACGGCAGCGTGGCCACGATCACCGGCAGCATGCTCAGCAATAATGCGTCTGCCGCCAACGGCGGCGCGATCTCGAATCTGGGGAACTGTTCGCTGACGCTGACTGAATCCACCGTGAAGGGAAACAACGCGACGACCGGAAGAGGAGGCGGGATCTACAACACGTCTACCGTCTCGATCGTTCGCAGCACGATCTCGGGGAATCTGGCCTCCGATGGCGGCGGCTTGGCGAACGTAAACTTCTCCGTCATGACTTCCTCGTCTTTGTTGCTGGCGACGTTGTCTGGTAACTCGGCGTCGAATCGCGGCGGCGGAATCTACAGTGACGTGGGAACAAGCACGCTCATCGTCGATAGCACGATCGCCTTGAATGGCGCAGCAGCCAGCGGTGGCGGGATCTTCCGGCAGGGGACTGTGACGATCGGTGGATCCATTCTGGCCACGAACACCGTCGGCACCACCGGACCTGACATTGCCGGTGCGCTCAACAGCACGGGGAACAACCTGATTGGCTCAACGTCCGGCGGTTCTGGCTTCGCGGTGAATGACCTGTTGAACGTGAACCCAAAACTGACCGCGTTGCGAGATAACGGCGGCCCAACATTCACGCATGCGTTACTTCCAGGCAGCTTGGCGATCGACGGGAACACGACCACAAGCTCGACAACCACCGATCAACGACTGCGGCCTCGTCCGGTCGATGGAAACAACGACGGCGTTGCTCGCGCGGATATCGGTTCCTACGAAGCTCAGGGCACACTGTTGCCCCTCCCTTCTAACGCGACCGACGTCACGATCACGCTCAATGGATTGAATGTCGATGTCACCGACAACACGACCGGGCTTGTCATCTTGACGGTGCCGCTCGACCCGGCCGGACCGCTGACGATCATCGGTACGGCGGTGGATGATTCGGTGACCATCGACTTTATCAGCGGAAATCCAATCCCGGCGGGGGGCCTTAACTTCAACGGGAACGGTTCGAGCGGTTCCGGGGATCAACTGATTTTGAAAAACGGCACGTTTGACAGCGTGACCCATGCTTACTCCAACTCGGCCGACGGCCGCATCACGCTGCAAGCGGGGACGACAACTTCGGTCATCAACTATCAAGCGGTGTCCGCGGCGATCATTGACCTGCTGACGGTCACGAACCGGATCTACCAATTCTCGGCGTCGAACGATGACGTCACGTTGGCAGATAACTCGACGACCGGTGATGGCGTTTCCAAACTGACGAGCGTGTCCACCAGCACTCCGACGGAGTTCTCTCGGCCTTCGACTTCGATGACCCTTCAAACGGGAGACGGCAATGATTCGCTCACGCTGTCGGCCGTTGATTCGCTGTTCGCGGCATCCGTGTCGGTCACGGGGGACAATGGCAATGATTTGCTCGACGCTTCGGCGATGACGATCAAGGTCTCGCTGCAAGGGAACGTCGGAGCGGACACGCTCAAGGGGGGCAGCGGTAACGACGACCTGAATGGCAACTCCGAAAACGATTCGATCGTGGGAGGAGACGGTACGGATTCGATCCAAGGGGGAGCCGGCAACGACGTGCTCATCGGCGGAGCGGGCAACGACACGATTCTCGGACAGGGTGGTGACGACACGGTCACCGGCGGGCTGGATAACGATTTGCTGGATGGCGGAACGGGCACGGGCGACCTGTTGCTCGAAGCGGCCGATGCCAACCTGACACTGACGAACACGCAGCTATTGGGGATCGGCACCGACACGCTGATTGGCTTCGAGACCGCGAATCTCACGGGCGGATCGGGCAACAACACGCTCACAGCGACCACGTTCTCCGGCCCTGTCACGCTCAACGGTGCGGCAGGGGACGACACGCTCTTGGGGGCAACTGCGTTCGTGAATGTACTCAACGGCAATGACGGCAATGACTCGCTCAAAGGGGGCAGTTTCAAGGACACGCTCTCCGGCGGTGCGGGCAATGATTCGCTGCTCGGCATGGGCGACAGCGACAAGCTGTTCGGCGAGGACGGCAACGACGCGCTGCTGGGAGGGACCGGCAACGACACGCTCGACGGCGGCGCGGGGACGGCGGATCTGATCGTCGATTCGGGTAACGTCAACTTCACGCTGACGAATACGCAACTCACCGGCAACGGGACCGACACCGTCATTGGCGTAGAAACAGCCTCGCTCACTGGCGGTTCAAGCAACAACAAACTCGACGCCAACGCGTTCTCTGGAAACGTGACGCTGATCGGGGGCAGCGGGAATGATACTCTGATTGGCGGTTCGGGAAATGATTCGTTGCAAGGGGATCTCGGCAACGATTCGCTCAAGGGACGCGACGGCAACGACTACCTCCACGGTGGAAACGACACGTTGGCCACCGGGACCGACAACGACACGATCAACGGAGGCAACGGCGACGACACGCTGATGGGCGGTATTGGCAACGATGGGCTCTCGGGCTTCGCTGGCAACGATCTGATCAACGGCGGAGCCGGGACCGACACTCTGTATGGAGGCGATGGAAATGACATGCTGCTCGGCGGAGCCGGTAACGACACCTGCTTGGGGGGCAATGGCGACGACACGCTCAATGGGCAAGGTGGCACCGACAAATTGAGCGGTGACGCCGGCACAAACACCTTCATCGACATCGCCGATCGCGTGGAAGGTTTTGCGATCAATCCGCTGCCGCCGTGGGTCAACGCGACGTAGTTTCCAAATTTGATAGCCGGCGAATTTCTCGTTCGCCGGGCCGCAATTTTTCAAAAAGTTCTTGGCGTCCTGCTCATTGAGGATAGACTGTGTTCGCCCTCCCCTTTCAGAAGGGGATTACCTCTCGGATCCAATGACAGGAGGGACAACATGTCAGATCCACCGTGCGAGCCAGAGAGCCGTCCAGGGAAGTGACGGCTCTCGGAATTCGGAAGCCAGGAACGGTTGAACGCCTTTCGTTCTCTTGTCCCGTCGAGCCACACAGCTCGACGGGTTTTTCTTTTTCCGGAGTCCGCAAAACGAGCACGCGGAACCGGACCTGCCAGTGAGACCGCGTTGTCTGCGTGAACCCTGCCGACTGCGGGGTCTGGGTTTTTCATCCAGCTCGCGGGAACAGCAAGATCGCCGTTGCCTGACAAGTCGAGCGTCAGTAATGTCCCGCCCTCTTGCCCAAGCCGTCTTTTCGGCGGCAATGGCGGACGAGCGGTGATCCGTGAGTTCCGCCGCCGCTGGTTTCTGGAATCCCGTTTCACTTTCAACTTAGGAGATCTTTCGTGGCCAAAGACAAAACTGACGAGACCGAAGTTTCCGCACCCGCTCCCGCCGCACCGCAGCAGACCATGACGGTCGATGATTCCGCCGCCGCCGCCGGCTACGCCAACTTTTGCCGCGTATCGAGCACCCCGGAAGAGCTGATTCTGGATCTCGGCTTGAACCCGAATCCGTATGCTCAAGGCAATGTCACCGTGCATGTCGCGCAACGGATCATCATGAATCACTACACGGGCAAGCGACTGCTGAGCGCCCTGTCGATGGCGTTGCAGCGTCACGAGCAAGCCTTCGGCGTGCTCGAGACCGATGTCCGCCGCCGCGTTAAGCCGTCCGTCACCGCGACGATGCCACGCAGCTAAGGAACTCGTCCTACAATAACGCAAAAAGCCCGGCGTCTTTTGACGCCGGGCTTTTTGTTGCGCTTGTGGTCAACGGCCAGCCTTCAGCAGTTGCCGGAGTTGCCCCTCCGACTCCGGCGTGACGGGATACACCAGCGGCGGCTCATTCGGCAGTCTGGAGAGCGTGATTCGCCAGCCGTCGCGCGACTTGGTGACCGGGATCAGCAGTCGGTCTCCCTTGGCGGGCTTAACGCCGTGCAAGTTCGACAGAACGAGCTGCTCATCCGAGATCGCCCCTCGCCAGGATTTCTCCACGCGGATGGTTTCGGCCTTGGGGTCTTCCACGACCGCAGTCACCACGTCGGTCGCAGACAGGATTTGATCGCGATTCAGCGTGGTCGGGTTCGCGGTCAGAAACGAGAGCACTCCCAGTCCGAACAACCACAAGCCCGCGAAGACCGAAGCCAGCGTGAACCGCTTTTTGGCGGATGACGCCTCGCGTGGAGCAATGCTATTCGGCGAATCCGTTCGCACGTCGAGAAGTCTCTGAGCGAGTTGAAGTCGGAAAGAAGACGCAGTTCATCGCCGGAATGCGGCGGACGTATCCAATTCGTAGTCACGATCGAAAGCGTCCTCGAACTCATAGACCCCACAAAAATCGCTGAGCTGATCGTGGTCTGTCTTGCGCATGCGATCGAGTTCGATCATGTTCCAGACGATGCGACCAAAGTCCTCGGTCGAGGTGATACCCCAATGCCGCAGAACGGGGATCGTCATCAGGCCAAACTCTTTCAAGGCCAATTCGCGAATCCCATCCAGCAACTGCCGGCCGGAGATGTGCGCGTCGTCGGGAGACTTGCCAAATTTCTTCTGCGAGAAGTGCAGCGCCTGATCCACAAACTCGTAAGCCGCAGGGTGGTATTTGCGTGCGGCGAGTTCGGCTTGTTTCGTGTGGCTCATTGTTGTTTCCTGAGCGGTGTCAATTTTCCTGCGAAGTCAGCGGCACTATAGCCGTGTCAGGCAACGCGACGAAACCCTGCTTCGGGAAGAGTGAATCAACAACAAGGCCCGACCTCGCGGTGAGGTCGGGCCAAGGTTTTTGCCGATCGTCGCGACGTGCGCGGCTACACCGCCTTCGTGATGCCTGGTGTGGGAATCTGGTATTCCCTGTTCGCATTCGGCTTCGTCGGCGGATCGGCGTCCCACGAGAGATTCTTCGCCATCGTGTCCACTTCCGAATTCAACGCCTGCTCCCAAGTGATTTCTTTGCCGGAGTACACCACCATGCGGCCGAGGACGGCAGTCAGCGAACTGTTCGCGCCGTTCTCGCCCTCGTTGTATGGCGTGTTGTTGCGGATCGCGGCGAAGAGATCGTCGTGCTCGACTTGATACGGATCGGTTCGCTTGACGCCTTTGTCACGGCGGAAGCTCCACTTCTCTCCGCCGGTCGTGATCGAGTGACCGCTGACGTCGCAATTGCCTTTCGAGCCATGAGCGTACTCGGACACGCTGTTCCAGACGTTCGGCTGATGGCGGCATTGGCTGAACAGCCACGAGCCGTCGGCGTATTGATATTCAACGGCGAAGTGGTCGTAGATCTCGCCGTACCGCTTATCGACGCGCACTTGCCGGCCACCCATGCCACGAGCCATCACCGGATGTCCCTGCTTGACCCAATTGGCCACGTCGAGGTTGTGGATGTGTTGCTCGCAGATGTGATCGCCGCAGAGCCACAGATAGTAGTACCAGTTCTTCATTTGGTACTCCATCTCCGACTTGGCCTGCTCGTGGCTGATCCGCGGTTCCCACACGCCGGGATTGTTCCAGTAAACACGTTGGGCGATGACATCGCCGATCGCTCCGTCATGGACTCGCTTCAGCGTTTCGAGGTATCCGTCCTGGTGATGCCGTTGCAGGCCGACGCCGACCTTCAGGTTCTTCTCCTTCGCCACCTTGACCGCTTCGAGCACCTTGCGGACGCCCGGCCCATCGATGGCGACCGGCTTCTCCATGAAGACGTTTTTGCCTTTCGACACGGCGTACTCGAAGTGCGTCGGCCGGAAACCAGGGGGCGTCGCGAGGATCACCAGATCGACCCCGCTGTCGATCACCTGCTTGTAGGCATCGAACCCAACGAACTTGTGGTCATCATCAACCGCGACGCGGTCAGCGTGACCTTTCTTCAAATTATTGAGACTGCCGTTGAGCGAGTCCGCGAAGGCATCTCCCATCGCGACCAGTTTGACGTTTCCTTCGGTGCTCAGAGCTTGCCCCGCCGCACCGGTGCCGCGGCCGCCGCAGCCGACCAAACCAACTTTGATGACGTCATCGCCCGCCGCGTACACGCCGGACGAAAGGCTGAGTTGAGCCACCGCCGCTGCCGAGAGGGCGATCGCCGAAGAAGTTTGCAAAAAATCACGCCGTGACTGAGTGGGAGTGCTCATGAGATGTCTCCGCGAAGAAAAGGAGGAAAAGTGGCCGCTTCGGGCGTTGCGGACACTCCCGCTTCCCGTGTGTGGCTAAACTGAGGCGAAGTTCTAAACGCCAAGCGTCGCGGGGAGAAGCGTGCCGCTGATTGACAGTTTCGCTCGCCGGGCCTGCATTGACGCGGTCAAACGGCAACATCTTGCGAACATTTGGCCGCCAGCCTCAGCAATGACCACGGGCCAGTTTCTTGTGTTGGGAGAAATGTAGGGTGGGTCGAGTCATCGAGACCCACCGCGAGCTGCAAGCATTTTGGTGGGTCTCGATGACTCGACCCACCCTACGTTTGAAAACTAGCCGGCCGTATCTTGGCGATTGACTGGCATCTTGCGGCGTTTCGCGGTATCTATCCCGGCTCGTTTTTGACACCGATCAGTCAGTTTTGGTCCGAGGATCTCCAGACATGGCCACCAAGGTCGAAGAATTGCTCAACAAGGTTCGCGTCAAACAAGCGCTGGCCACGAAGTACGAGAACCTGTCCCGCATCTCCGGCAGCAAGCCGGCTCGCGCGAAGTTCATCCGCCGCTGCAACCAACTGCGCCGCCAAGCCCAACAATTTCAGCAGGCGGCAGACGCGGCCAAAGCCTAGAGCTGGAGTCTCGGACTCCCGCGCTGGGTCGATTACTCAGGGCGATTAGCTCAGTTGGTAGAGCGCCATGTTTACACCGTGGATGTCGTGGGTTCGAGCCCCTCATCGCCCAGCTTCATTGTGAGAACCCTCGAATCGTCGAGGGTTTTTGCATTCGCGGTGCGAGCCAGTCCGATTGTGAACTGCTGGACTTGGCCTGCGTCGGCTTGGCTTCCAAGGCGTCTCCCAACGACGGCAGTT
>SXGS01077889.1_pt1 | contig 32225 bp, 25 predicted proteins | sample 3174681 | NCBI WGS metagenome assembly SXGS01 (sample SAMN11356861, study PRJNA531348) | freshwater metagenome | isolation source: freshwater sample F1-80 | place: China: Fuxian Lake, Yuxi | collected 2017-12-25 | reverse complement strand
GCCAAGGGCACGGGCACCGACGTCGCGATGGAGAGCGCGGGCGTGACGCTCGTCAAGGGCGATCTGCGCGGCATCGTGCGCGCCAGGAGGCTCTCTCGCCAGACGATCGCGAACATTCGTCAAAACCTCTTCTTCTCCTTCGACTACAACGCGGCCGGCGTGCCGATCGCCGCCGGGGTGCTCTTCCCCTTCTTCGGCGTGCTCCTGTCGCCCATGTTCGCCGCTGCGGCGATGAGCCTCAGCTCCGTGTCGGTCATCATCAACGCCCTTCGACTGCGCAACTCCTTGATTTAACGATGTAAACACCGAGGCAAGACGAGATATGGCCGAATCCTTCATCCCTGCGCTGCGCTTTCACGCCCTCACGCGCCTGTATGACCCGGTCGTCCGCATGACGACGAGGGAGCTGACGATCAAGAAAAGGCTGGTCGATGGGCTTGGACGCCCGCGGCGGATCCTCGATCTGGGCTGCGGCACCGGGACGCTGCTCGCGCTGCTGCGCGAGCGCCATCCCGACGCGGACCTCGTCGGGCTCGACGCAGACCCGAGGATCATCGAGATCGCCCGCGAGAAGCTCGGGCCAGACCTCCAGATCGAGATCGGCGACGCCACGGCCCCGCCCTTCGCGCCCGGCTCCTTCGACCGCGTCGTCTCCAGCCTCGTCTTCCACCACCTGACCCGCGCTCAGAAGTCCACCGCGCTGCGGGCCATCCACGCGCTGCTCACCGACGACGGAGAGCTGCACCTCGCCGACTGGAGCGCCCCTCACGACCCCCTCATGCGGACCCTGTTCCTGGGGGTGCAGCTCCTGGACGGCTTCGAGACGACCAGGGACAACGTCGAAGGCGAGCTGCCGAGGCTCGTCAGCGCGGCAGGCTTTCGCCAGGTCGAGGAGATCCATCGCCAGCGCACGCCCCTCGGCTCGATGTCCATCATCCGGGGGCTGCGATGATCCAGCAGGCCCCCCCACGCGCCACGCTCCGCGAGCGCCCCACGCTCCGCGAGCGCCCCACGCTCGACGATCGCCCCACGCTCCTCGCGCCGCCCTTCGGGACGGGCTCGTCGGGTGGGGCTGGAAGCGCGGGTGGGCTGCGACCTCTCGGTCGCAGGCCAGCGCAAGGCCCAGGTCGACACCTGGGGCAGCAAAAATCCCAATCCACAGGCCCACTTCGACGCGCTGATTGTCCCTGGCGATCCACTGTCGACCGCCCGCCGGCCTGCGCCCGATGGGCGCAGCCCGCCTGGGCATCCAAGCCCCACCCGACGAGCCCGCCCAACGGGCGGTGCGAGGAGCGTGGGGCGATCGTCGAGCGTGGGGTGCTCGTGGAACGTGGGGCGGCACATGTCGAAGGGGCCGGGAGCCTTCACCGAGCGAACCCGAGCCACCCTCAACGGCCGCTCTGGCGCGTTGACAGCCACGCCTCCTCTCACTACCATACCCCCGTGAGGCATCCAGGCCCCATCTCTTCACAACACGTCGGCTTCAAGCGTGACAACCCGTCACGCGCCGACGGCGACTCGCTCGGAAGATTGCATGTTGTGAAGGTGGCGCATGACTTGCTATGAGGTGGATGGTTCACGTGTCCGGGTTCCCGTGTGGGATTGATGAGAGGGAGAGCGATGAGACGATTTGCGGGCGGTCTTCTCGGGTGCGTCGGGTTGTTGCTGGCCATCTCAGGGTGCGTGGAGCCCCCTGCTTCGACGGATCAGGGCGGGGGCGCGCTGGTGGGCGAGCCTTGCGACTCGTCCTCGGAGTGCTCGGGGACGCTCCGGTGCCTGTCGGGCGCGCTGAGGGCCGGCGGCGTCTGCGTGCAGCCTTGCGCCACCGGCGCGGAGTGCGGCACGGGCGTCTGCACCCCCATCGGGGGCTCGAACACGGGCTACTGCGACCCGGGCAACGGGGGCTTCGTCAATGAGCCCGACGGCCTCCCGGACAATGAGCCCGAGGCCAGCCCCGACACCCCCATCGGAGAGCCCGAGGCCAGCCCCGAGGCCACCCCCGAGGCCAACCCCGAGCCCACCCCTGAGGCCAACCCCGACGCCGAGCCCCCTCGCCCTGATCTGGCGATGGGACCCCTGGACAACGCCGCCAGCCGCAGCTGCGACCTCTTTGACACCACCTCCGACCGGGTCCTGGCCGTGACCAACCGGGGTGACGCCGGGCAGGTCCTGATCCTGCCCTCCGACGCGAAGTCCTACATGGTCCAGTTGCCCGAGGGCGAAGGCTTCCTGACGATCGAGATCCCCGACTGGGAGGCCGAGATCGCCTTCTTCGCCCACTACACGACGGACTTCCAGGTCTTCGACGGCGACCCCCTGGGCGGCAAGCGGTGGAACGGCGCTTGCGGACAGCAGCTCGGCGTCACGGACACGCGCCTCAAGTTCCACAGCTGGGGGGCCTTCACGATCAGGTACGGCGCCGAGGGGCCGCGCGAAGCCTGGTTCAGCGCCATCCACCTCAACCCCTGAGCCATGCGCCCGCTGCTCGCCCTGCTCGCCCTGGTGGCCTGTGAGGAGTCGCCCGCCGCCTCCCCTGAGGACGCCTTCGACTGGGACCTCCCTGAAGGCGTCGCGCCGCCGCCCGTGCCCGCCGACAACCCACAGACCGCCGAGAAGGTCACGCTGGGCCGCTTCCTCTTCTACGACACGCGCCTCGCGATCAACCAGAAGCGCTCCTGCGGCATCTGCCACGAGGATCGCTTCGGCTTCACCGACAGCTTCGTGCGCGCCGTCGGCGCCACGAACGAGATCCACCCTCGCAACACCTTGAGCCTGACCAACGTCGGCTACCGCGCCGCCCTGACCTGGGTCGACCCCGACCTCGGGAGCCTGGAGGCGCAGGCCCTCATCCCGCTGCTGGGCGACGACCCCATCGTCGAGCTCGGCTACGGCGGCCAGGAGCAATCCCTCATCGACCTCCTCAGAGCCGACCCCCTCTACGCGCTGGACTTCGCGGCGGCCTTCCCCGACGACCCCGAGCCTGTCACGATCGAGAACGTCGCCAAGGCCATCGCCGCCTTCGAGCGCACCCTCATCAGCCGCGACTCGCCCTTTGATCGCTTCAACCGCGGCGACCCGGACGCGATCTCCCCCTCGGCCAGACGAGGCGCCGCGCTCTTCTTCAGCCCGGCGACCGGCTGCAGCCGCTGCCACGGCGGGCTGGACCTGATGGCCACCACCGACGCCCAGGGCGAGATCGTCGCAGAACACGGCTACTACAACGTGGGGCTCTACAACGTCGATGGCCTCGGCGGCTACCCCGAGGGGCGCACGGGCCTCCACGCCACGACCGGCGACCCCGCCGACATGGGCGCCTTTCGCGCCCCGACCCTCCGCAATGTCGAGGTCAGCGGCCCCTACCTCTCCGACGGCACCGGCGCAACCCTGGAGGACGTCATCGACATCTTCGACGCGGGCGGCCGCGTCCTCGTCGACGGCCCCAACCCTGGCGACGGCCGCGCCAACCCCTTCAAGAGCCCGCTGGTCCGCCCCCTGAACCTGAGCCCGGACCAGAAGGCCGATCTGGTCGCCTTCCTCAAGAGCCTGACCGACGAGGGCTTCCTCGAAAACCCGCGCCTGTCCAACCCATTCCGCAACAATAACAACAACTTGAGCCAAGACCCATGAGACACCCGGCGAACCAGAAAGCGGCCCGTGGGGCCTGCGTCGTCGCCCTCCTGCTGCTGATGTCCTGCGGCGAAGAGGTGGCCGAGCAGGCCGACCTGACCCCCGTCGAGGTGAGCTTCGAGGTCCGCCTGGGCGCCGCGCCCTTCGCCTGCGGCGCCTCCTTCGAGGGGATAGGATCGACGGCCTCGACCTTGAGCCCGACCGACATGCGCTTCTACATCCACGATCTGCGCCTGCTTCGCGCCGACGGCAGCGCCGCCCTCATCACCCTCGATCAGGACGGCCAGTGGCAGCACAGGAACCTCGCGCTGCTCGACTTCGAGGACGGCTGCGGCCTCGGGACGGCGCCGATCAACACCTCCGTTCGAGGCGCCGCGCCGCCGGGAGACTACGTCGGCGTGGCCTTCAACCTCGGCGTCCCCTTTGAGCTCAACCACGTCAACGCCGCCGCCGCGCCGCCGCCGCTGAACGAAACCGCCATGTTCTGGACCTGGAATGAGGGCTTCAAGCACCTGCGCATGGACGCAGCGACCACGGGGCTGGGTCCGGACGGCTACCACATCCATGTGGGCAGCACCGGCTGCGAGGGCGACGGCCAGGGCAATGTCACCGGCTGCGAGGGCGACAACCGGCCCCTGATCTCGATCCAGGGCTTCGATCCCCTGGAGGGCACCGTCGTCCTGGATCTGGCCGCGCTGCTGGCCGAGACCGACGTCGACAAGAACACGGAGCGCACCGCCCCTGGGTGCTTTGCTGATGCCACCGATCCCGACTGCGACGGCATCCTGACGCGTCTTGGGCTCAAGGGGAGCCCGCAGTCCGCCTTCAAGGGGGAGTGACTTGAACTTCGGGCCACAGGCAAGCTCAACCTCCGCCGGGGGCGCGGCGACGACGCTCCTGTGCGCGCTCGCTCTGGCGGCGTGCGTCGAGGAGCCGCCGGCCCCCGAGGTGTGGAGTTGGGATCTGCCTGAAGGCTTCCCAACCCCCGAGGTGCCCGCGGACAACCCGATGTCCGCGGCCAAGGTCGAGCTGGGCCGGCACCTCTTCTACGATCCCCGGCTGTCTGGCGACGGGACGATCGCGTGCGCGACGTGCCACCAGCAGGCGCGCGCCTTCACCAACGGCGAGGCCGCCGCGACGGGCTCGGCGGGGCAGCGGACCCCTCGGAGCCCGATGAGCCTGGCCAACGTCGCCTACGCGAGCACGCTGAGCTGGGGCAACCCGCTGCTTGTGGACCTTGAGACCCAGGCGCTGATCCCGCTCTTCGGCGAGGACCCGGCCGAGATGGGCGGGGCGGGCCGCTGGGACGAGATCGAGGCGCGGCTGGTCGCCGACCCCCTCTACGCGCGGGCCTTCGCGGCGGCCTTCCCCGGCGATCCCGAGCCCATCTCGCTGCTCAACGTCACGCGGGCGCTGGCCTGCTTCGAGCGCGCCCTGATCTCCAGCCGCAGCCCGCTGGATCGCCACCGCGCCGGCGACGAGGGGGCGCTCGGGGCCGCCGCTCGCCGGGGCATGGCGCTCTTCGAGTCGCCCGAGGTCGGCTGCGCCGCCTGTCACGGCGGGGTCCTCTTCACGGACGCCGTCGCGGGAGAGGGGGAGGCGCCCTTCCACCGCGTCGGGCTGGCTGAAGCGGCCTACCTGCCCCCGAACCGCGGGGTGGCCGAGATCAGCGGGAGGCCCGAGGACGAAGGCCGCTTCAAGGCGCCGACGCTGCGCAACATCGCGCTGACGGCGCCCTACATGCACGACGGCAGCATCGCCACGCTGGAGGAGGTCGTCGAGCACTTCGCCGCGGGCGGCGCGGGCGAGGCCGGCCAGCCGGCGCTTGCGGGCTTTGAGTTGACAGACGGCCAGCGGGCCGATTTGCTGGCCTTTCTGCGCAGCCTCACCGACGAGGACTTCGTCACCGACGCGCGCTTCTCAAACCCCTGGATCGAAGGACAGATCGCCGAGCCTGCGGGCTCGAAGATACCTGGATGGAGGATGACGCCATGAAGCTCCAGATGATGAAGGCGGCCACGGCCTGCGCCGCGGCGCTGTCCTTGTGGGCCTGCGGCGAGGAGGCGGCCCCTGAGTCGGCCCCGCTTGAGGAGAACGCCGACAACCTCGACTGCGGCGGCCCCTCGACCGCCGAGCGCTACCACGACGGGATCACGAAGACCTCCGAGTCGGGCCGCTTCAGCGTGACCATCCTGACCTCCGACCCTGCCCCGCCGATCAAGGGCGACAACACGATCGAGCTGCTCGTCACGGAGGGCGAGGCCCCCGTCGCCGGCCGCGAGATCACCGTGTCGCCCTTCATGCCCCACCACAACCACGGCACGGCGCCGGCCGATTACGTCGGGGTGTCCTCCGAAGACGGCGTCATCAACATACCGTCTTTCTTCATCTTCATGCCAGGCTATTGGGAATACACGGTGACGATCCAGGGGGAAGACGGTGTCGAAGACCAGGCGGTGTTCGCGTTCTGCGTGGAGGGTTGAGTTGACGGTCATCGCCTTGTGCGCATCGCTGCTGGCCTGCGGCGAGGAGGCCCAGAGCCCCGAGGGCGCGTGCGTCCAGGGGCTCGATCTGAGCTGCCAGCCCCTCTACGAGCCTCGCTTCGAGGAGATCTTCGCGCGCACCCTCCAGCCAGGCTGCGGGATCGGCGGGGCGAGCTGCCACTCGACCCAGGGACAACAGGCCGGGCTCGTCCTGGCGGAGGTGGACGCGGCGCACGCCGCGCTGGTCGGCGCCGACGGCGCAGACAGCCTCGTGGTGCCGGGCGATCCCGCCTGCAGCGAGCTCGTCCGGCGGATCGAGGCCGTCGACCTCGCGCGGGTGATGCCGCCGGGCGCGCGGCTGAGCCAGGGCGAGCGCTGCGCCATCGAGCGCTGGATCGCCGAAGGAGCCGCGCGATGACCCCGAACGCCGCGCGCCGCCTCGCCCTGGCGAGCGCGCTGGGCCTGTGGGCATCGTTGCTCGCTGCCTCCTGCGGCGAGGAGGTCAGCGCGCCGGACACCTTCTTGACCGTCGAGCAGCTCATGGACCCCGAGTCCTGCAAGGAGTGCCACGCCGAGCACTACCGGGAGTGGTCTGGCAGCATGCACGCCTACGCCTCCGACGATCCGATCTTCGTGGCCATGAACGCCCGCGGCCAGCGCGAGACCGGCGGCGCCCTCGGGGACTTCTGCGTCGGCTGCCACGCCCCCATGGCCGTGCGCACCGGGGCGACGACGGACGGCCTGAACCTCTCCGAGCTGCCTCGTCATCTCCAGGGGATCACCTGCTACTTCTGCCACAACGTCGTCGCCGTCGAGGGCACGCACAACAACCCGCTGACGCTGGCCAACGACGGGATCATGCGCGGCGGGATCAAGAACCCCGTCCCGAACACCGCCCACGCCTCGGCCTACTCGCCCCTGATGGACCGCGAGGAGCTGGCCTCGGCCGACGCCTGCGGAAGCTGCCACGACATCGTCAACGACGCGGGCGTCGAGCTTGAGCGCACCTACAAGGAGTGGACAGAGACGCTCTTCTCCAACGAGGCCGTCGAGGAGCGCCTGACCTGCGGCGGCTGCCACATGGACGGCCGCAGGGGGCTCGCCGCCGACGCCCCCGGCGTCTTCCTGCGCCGCATCCACAGCCACGCCATGCCCGGCGTCGACCTCGCCTTGACCCCCTTCCCCGAGCGGGAAGAGCAGCGCCGCCTCGTCCAGCGCTCCCTGGACACGACCCTCCTGGCGCGCATGTGCGTCGAGCCCAGCGACGGAGGCGCGATCGTCAGGATCGAGCTTGAGAACGTCGCGGCGGGCCACTCCTTCCCAAGCGGCGCCACCCAGGACCGCCGCGCCTGGGTGGAGCTGATCGCCACCGCCCAGGAGCAGGAGGTCTTCACCAGCGGCGTCATCGCGGAGGGCCAGCCCCTGACCTCCCTCGACGATCCCAACCTGTGGCAGTTTCGCGATTATATCTTCAACGACGAGGGCGAGGAGGTGCACATGTTCTGGGAGGCCACCTCAAGCGTGAGCGAGCTCATCCCCGGCCCCTCCAAGCTCCACGACCCCGACGCCGAGGAGGAGGATCACGTCTCGCGCGAGTACCGCCTCGACGCCCTGCCCGATCGCGTCACGATGCGCGTCCGCCTCCGCCCCATGGGGCTCGACATCCTCGACGAGCTGATCGCCTCCGGGGATCTCGATCCGGCCATCCGAGACGAGATCCCCACCTTCGACCTGCTGGCCACCGTGCTGACTTGGACCCCGGAGGCCGTCAACGGTTGTGTACCTTGATCCGCTCAACTTCACCCTGTGTCGCCGCAAAGTCCTTGCTCAAAGCGACCGGGACAGATAGCGTGTCCCTCCCCAGCGCCGACGGGCGCGCTCCGACGAGGACCAACCAGTCATGATGGACGCCAAGACCAGGAAGAACGTCCTGGCCCGCCTCAGGCGCATCGAGGGGCAGGTCAAGGGCATCCAGCGGATGATCGACGAGGAGAAGTACTGCGTCGACGTCATCCTCCAGATCGCCGCCGCCCAGGCCGCGCTGGCCAAGTCCGGCAAGATCGTCCTCGGCGCCCACATCCAGACCTGCGTCGTCTCGGCCCTGTCGAGCGGCTCCGAGGCCGAGCGCCAGACCAAGATCGACGAGCTCCTGGAGGTCTTCGACCGCTACGGCTCCATCAAGGAGCGCTGACCCCGCCCTCCAGGCTTGGGCCGATCAGGTGATCCCCAGCGTCTCGTCCTCCATCAAGGCCTCAAGCCCCTGAATCCGGGTGACCAGATCCAGCACCAGCCCGCGGGTGTCGTCGCCGGCGATGCCGGCCATCCGCACCAGCTCGGCCTGGAGCTGGAGCTGGGTCAGGATCTCCTCGATCTGGTTGATCTCCTTGGAGAATTGCTCGCGCAGCTTCTTGAGGCGGCGGATGATCTGAACGCGGTTGTCGATCATCTCGGCGCTGCGGGCGTCGCCCTGCGCCCTCAAGGCCTCCTGCCTGTCGCTCGCCTCCCCCTCCGAGTACTGCGGCATCTCCAGCAGGCGGTCGATCTCGCGGACGTGGCGCTCGGCGACCGAGAGCCGCCGCGCCAGCCGCCGGCCCGCCTCGATGTCCGGCAAGAGCGAGGCCAGCGGCGTGCCGCCCGCGCGCCGTAGCGCGTCGAGCAGGTCGACCGCCTCCTGCTCGCCCCCAGGCTCCGGGCGCTCTGGCGGCGGGGCCTCCGCCCTGGCGAAGACGAAGGGCGCGAAGAGCGGCCAGAAGGCCAGCAGGAGCCCCGAGTCCACCCACGACGCGCGGCCCTTCCCTCCCCGAACGACCAGCGCGAGCACGCAGCCGATCCCGATGAAGACGTACATGACCCCCAGCGCCCAGACGTTCATGGGTAAAGCTCCTCTTCGTCTATCGTGCCGACGGCGTCGTAGATCCCGCGTGCCGAGTCCACGCTCTTTCGGATCGCCTCCAGGAAGCTGCCCTCGTAGTCGCGCAGGAAGGGCACCTCGTCGCTGGCCGGGCGCACGACGTAGGGCCGCGCGATCCACGTCATCTGCGTGCTGACCATCGCCAGGACGAAGAGCAGCGCGATCGTCACCAGCCGGTACCCACGCCGCAGCTGCTGGTGCATCCCCTGGAAGAAGAAGACGTACCCCGCCAGCCCGCCCAACAGGCACAAGCCCGCCGAGAGCAGGACGAAGGCGTGGTAGCCTGTCTCCCGCAGGGCCGCCAGCATCAGGAGCGGACACAGCGACACCGACACCAGGCACGCCAGCGCCACCGCGCAGAGGATCAGCGCGAAGTCCGCCACCAGCGACGCCTTGTGCTGCAAGGCCGCCTTGAGGGTCGTGTAGACCGGCGCGCAGATCGCCGCGGTGAGCAGCAGCACCATCGGCAGCTTGATCGCCGCGAAGGCCACCTGCACCCCACCTCGGAAGAAGCCTATCGAGGCCCCAATCGCCATCGTGCACACCACGATGGTCAACAACATCGACCGCGCGATCAGGAGCGACTCTCTGCCCTCCTCGATCCGACGCAGCAGCCTGCCGCGATGCCGCAGGAGCTCGTCGATCACCGCCAGCCCGCCGTCGAGATCCTGAAGCGGCCCCTCGTCGACCTCCTTGGCCTTGGGCAGCGGCGCCGCCGGGATCGTGATCGCCTTCTGCCCGCTCAGCCCCTGGTCCCTCACCGGCCCGGCGCCGCCGAGCGCCTCCGGCGGCGCGCCGTCGACGCGCCGCGCTACTTCGACCTCGTCGGGGCCTTCGGCGCCCGCGTTGTCTGCGAGGCCCTCCCTTGCCGAATCGAGGGCTGCGGCCCGCTCCCGCTCGACTTGTTCGGCGATCTCCTCCAGGACCCTCTCGCGGAGTTCTTGCGGCAGCGCGCGGCGGCTCAAGACCGGGAGCGCGTCGCTCAAGGTGTGCGGATCGGCGCTCATGACAGACCTCCCAGGTTCAACATCTCGAGGTAGACCTCCCAACCCAGGAAGGCGCTCACGATCGCCCACAGGGCGAAGGCCCAGGCGAGGTGGGCGTCCTCGGTGACCCGCGAGAGGCGCAGGAAGAAGACCCTCACCCCGACCATCGCCCCGAGGAAGACCCCGATCGTGCCCACCACGAGCGCCTCGTAGACGTCCGTGGAGGTCGCGCACAGGAAGAGCATCGCCGGGGTCAGCCCCAGGAAGACGAGCCCCTGATCCTTGAAGGCCCCGATGGCGACCCGCGACATGACGCGAGCCGGCGGCGCCGCCCCCATCAGCGCCGAGCCCACATAGAGCCCAGGGAGCGTCAACGCCCCCACGATCAAGAAGGACAAGGGCACGAGCCCGGACATGACCAGCAGCGGCGTGCCCCCGGAGGGCCACCCCACGCAGGCGCCGACGGCGGCCGGGCCGACCAGCGCGATGGCCAGATCGCGCCACTCTGGCGAGGGGGCCTCAAGGTCGAGGGTTGAAGGTTGGGAAACGACAGCGGTGCTCACGGCAACTCCTTGCGCGACTCTTGATGTCGCGCGATCCCGGTGAAGGCTCACCCGGATCTTGTAGCGGAGCGATGCTGTGTCGTTATGGAGGGGCTGTGGAGATGCGCGCTCTATTTTGTGGCGAAATTGTGGCGACGGCGGCGCAGCGCGATCCACAGCGCCCCGAGGATCAACAGCGGCCCGGCCGGCGTGGCGCCGCGGCCTGTCGTCGCGCAGCCGTCGTCTCCGACGACCGGCCCAGAGCCGTCGACCTCCGGGCTCTGCTCAGGCTCGCCGCCCTCCGGCTGCCCCTCCGGCTCGCCGCCCTCGGGCTGACCTTCGGGCTGGCCCTCGGGCTGGCCTTCGGGCTGGCCCTCCGGCTCGACCTCGGGGGTCGGCTCAGGCTCGGGGGTCGGCTCGGGCTCGGCGTTCGGATCGCGGGCCAGGACGATGTCCAGGCAGTTGTAATAGAGATCGTTGGTCCCGATGACGTAGGGCGGCTTGTCGGTCATGACCTGGACGAACTGCAGCGTGCAGTTGTCGCACTCGACGTCCGGCAGCGTCACCTCGATGGCGAAGTTCGGCCCGTCGGCCCGGACGTGGTCTGGCAGGATGTTGTCCTGCAGGACCGTGTCGTTGGTGAAGAAGTCGAAGTAGTCGGCCGGGTCCACGAAGTCGTCGTCGCCGTCGTCGTCAAAGGCCACCCGGAAGTAGCCCGGATGGAAGATGAACTCGTTGAACTCCAAGGTGAAAGTCGAGCCCGGCTCGAAGGTGTGGATCACATCCCCGCGCACGCTGCCCGTCTCCCCGCAAGGCCCGCGCTTGATCGAGTTCTGACCCAGCCGCGCCTGATGAGAGGTCGTGATGATGTGGGCATGAGCCGACACGCCGTAACCCGCGACACCCAGCAGCGCGGCGCCTCCGACCAGCGCGCGCGCGATTTCTTGAGAGCCTCTGAACATATTGCCTCCTTCAATGTCTCCCGAACAGACCGCGCAAGTCTGATGGATACGCCCTTTGACTTCAAGCGCCCGGCCAACTCCCTTCGCGCTCCCCGCCGCCCGGCTCCCGCGCCGCCCCGGTCAACCTGGGTCGCGGCCCTCAAGGTCGGGCAGGGAGAGGGGCAGCGTCACCCGAAAGATCGTCGGCGACCCCGGCAGGAGCGCGATCGATCCTTCGTGGGCGTCCAGCATCGCCGAGGCGATGGCCAGCCCCAGCCCCGTGCCGCCTTGATCCCTGGCGGTGGTGAAGAAGGGCGTGAAGATGTTGCCGCGATCCGCCTCCGGGACCCCGCCGCCCGAGTCCTCGACCTCGATACAGACGACCTCGGCGGGGATCCCCTTGTCTCCTGCAGGCGCCGAAGAGGGGCTTGTCGTCGCAGCGCGGCCGCTCGACACGACCCGCGCCCGAAGCGCGACGCGCACCTCCGGGCCGCCGTGCTGGTGGGCGTTGTCGACGAGGTTGCCCAGGATCGCCTCCAGAGCGGCGGGCGCGATGGGGCATCGCACCTCGGCGGGCAGGCCGTCGAGGTCGACCGTGAGGCTCTCGCCGTAGCGCTGCCGCAGGTCGGCGATGGCGGCGTGAGGCGATGTGCGCTGATCGGCGGGCTGGAGGGTGTCGGCGCGGGCCAGCTCAAGGAGGCCGACGACGAGGCGCTCCAGGCGCTCGGCGTGGCGATCGATCATGGCCAGGAAGCGCGCGCGCTCGGCGGGGTCCATGTCGTCGAGGTGGTCTTCGAGCAGCTCGACGGCGCCGCGGATCGAGGAGAGCGGCGTCTTGAACTCGTGGGAGACATGGGCCGCGAAGGTCTGAATCGTCCGGGCGCGCAGGTCCAGCGTCGACGCCATCCTCGCCACGGCCCTTGAGAGCCGCTCGACCTCCATCGTGACGGGGTCTTCGATCACGTCGACCCGCTGCCGCTCGCCCGCCGCGAGGCGCTCGGCCTGGAGCGTGAGCTCGTTGACCGGGCTGACGATGGCCCGCGAGATGAACAAGGTCTGGGCCAGGACCGCCGCGATCAACACGCCCACGAAGATCATGGCGACCTTGGTGTTGTGAGACAGCGCCACCCACCAAGACACAGGCGCCTTGTCCAGCGCCACGACCCCGACGACTCGCCCGCGCTCGACGATGGGCAGCGCCACCGACAGCCGGGTCCAGCAGCCCGACGCCCCTTCGAGGGGCGACGCGCCGCCCTCGCAGCGCCGCAAGGCCCGCGCCGGCTGGCCAGAGAGCGCCCGCTCGATCTCCTCCAGATGGGCCACCGAGCCGCCGCCGCCCTCCGTCGCCGTGATCACCCGGCCTCGGTGATCGGCCACGACCACCCGCGCCCCCGTCGCGGCCGCCGAGCGCCGCACCAGCGGCCCGATCCGCGCGGCCAGCGCCGTCGACGCCTCCTCCCACGGGTCGGGGCCATCTCCCGTCGCCTCAAGCCCCTTCGGGATCTCCCGGCGCGAGGGCGCGTCCAGCACGGCTATCCGGTTGACGTCGATCCAGGCGACCTCGACGCCCATCGAGGGATCGGGCGAGCTGGGCGGCGAGCCCTCGGCCAGCGGCCCGCTGATCTGCGCCAGGTCGATCCCCTCGGGCAGCGCCAGCGCGCAGGCCGCCGCCAGCGTCGACCCCTGCGCGATGAGCTCCGCCTCAGCCCGCCTGAGCAGCTCGCTCTCGGCCAGCCTCGCCGTCACAAAAGCCACCAGCGGCAACCCGAGGATGAAGAGGTTGACCGCCACGAGCAGCGTCCGAAGTCGGTAGCGACGCCGCGGCCGCCTCACTCGATCAACCAACGCAGCCCCCGCACCTGTAGCCCAGCCCGTGCACCGTCTCGATGGGGCTCGCCCCGATCGCCTCGAACTTGCGCCGCAGCCGGGTGATGTGGCTGTCGATCGTCCTGTCGCTCACGACCGTGTGATCCCCGTAGGCCCCCGTGAGCAGCTCGTCGCGCGTGAAGACCTTGCCCGGCCGACGCATCATCGTCCGCAACAAGCCGAACTCCGTCACCGTCAACGCCACCCCCTGCTGGCCCCACCAGACCTCGAAGCGCTGCGGATCAAGCCTGAGCGAGCCCACCTCGATCACCGCCTCCCCCGCGTCGACCGCCTCCCTCACGTCCAGCCGCCGCATCACCGCGCGCACCCTCGCCACCAGCTCCCTCGGGCTGAAGGGCTTCGTCACGTAATCATCCCCGCCCATCTCCAGACCCAGCACCCGGTCGATCTCGTCATCGCGCGACGACAGGAAGATGATCGGCGTCTGACACGCCCGACGCAGGCTGCGGCAGACCTCCAACCCGTCCATCTCCGGCATCAAGACGTCCAGCACGATCAACGCCGGCCTGTGCTGCGCCACCATCTCCAACGCGGCGCGACCGTTGGGCGCCTCCACCGTCCGGTAACCCGCGCGCCCCAGCGCGAAGCTCACCACCGCCCGGATGTCCGCGTCGTCGTCCACCACCAGGATCACCGCGCCCGTCGCCATCGCCCCACCTCCAAGCCGCACGCGCCTAGACCTGATTGATTTACCATATATTTCAAACACATACACACACACAGCGCTCGGCGTGCGCGATCTCCCCGCCCCTCGCCTGTTCACCGACCTCGATCCTGGCGTACAACCGCTGGTGCCCGCCGCGCCACAGTCGGCGGTCGACCAGGAGCGCACCATGGCCACCTCGCGCAAGCTTGAGCCCTTCGGCACCTCGATCTTCACCGAGATGAGCCGCCTCGCCCTTCAACACGGCGCCATCAACCTCTCCCAGGGCTTCCCGGACTTCGACGGCCCAGCCTCGATCATCGAGATCGCCGTCGAGGCGCTGCGCGGCGGCCAGAACCAGTACGCCCGCTCGATGGGCCACCCGCTGCTGGTCGAGGCCATCGCCGACGACCTCGACGCCCGCCACGGCCTGCGCTGGAACCCGATGTCCGAGGTGGCCGTCTTCGCCGGCTGCACCGAGGCCCTCATGGCCTCGATGGTCGGCCTGCTCAACCCCGGCGACGAGGTGATCTTCTTTGAGCCCTTCTACGACAGCTACCCCGTGTGCGCCGCCGTCGCCGGCGCCACCGCCCGCTACTGCCCCCTGCGCTTCCCTGACTTCGCCGTCGACTTCGACCACCTCGCCGCTCTCTTCAACCCCCTCACCCGCCTCATCGTCATCAACACCCCCAACAACCCGACCGGCAAGGTCTTCTCCGCCGAGGAGCTGACCCGGATCGCGGCGCTGTGCGTCGAGCACGACGTCATCGCCCTGACGGACGAGGTCTACGAGCACCTGACCTACGAGGGCGCCCGACACACGCCCATGGCGACGATCGAGGGCATGAGGGATCGGACCCTCTCGCTGTCCAGCGGCGGCAAGACCTTCTCCTTCACCGGCTGGAAGGTCGGCTGGGCTACAGGCCCCGCCCCGCTCGTGGCCGCCGCCCAGGCCGCCCACCAGTTCACCACCTTCTGCACCCCGGCCCCCTTCCAGATCGCCACCGCCCGCGCGATCCGACAAGGCCCCGAGGGCTACCTGGACGAGCTCCGAGCGGCCTACGCCGCGCGCCGGGCCTTCCTGATCGACGCCCTGGAGTCGGTCGGCCTCAAGGTCGCCCGACCCCAGGGCACCTACTTCGTCCTGGCCGACTTCGCCGATCTCTGGGAGGGCGACGACCTCTCCTTCGCCCGCCACCTGACCGCCGAGATCAAGGTCGCCGCCATCCCGCCCAGCGGCTTCTACCACGACCACCCCGAGGAGGGCCGCCGCCTGGTCCGCTTCGCCTTCTGCAAGCAGATGTCGACCCTCGAAGCCGCCGCCGAGCGCCTCCAGGCCCTCCGCCGGTAGCAGGCCGCGCCGCTGGCGATGATCGAAGCCTTGCGCGACCTTGTCCTCAGACCCACCTCGGAGCAGCGCCCTCGCGACGCACAGGAGATCTGTCATGACCAAGTCAACCCTTGAGCGCGCAGCGCGCCTTGAGCGCGCGTGGCTCTCGCTGGAGGGCCTGTCGATCGGCGACGCCTTCGGGGAGCAATTCTTCTTGAGGTACACCCACATCGCCGAGGCGCTGATCGCCCAGCGCGCCGAGCCCCCTGGGCCCTGGGCCTGGACCGACGACACGGAGATGGCGCTGGCGATCGTCGAGGTGCTCGACGGCTTCGAAGAGATCGATCGCGACGCGCTGGCCAGAGCCTTCGTCCGGCGCTACGTCAACGACCCCCACCGCGGCTACGGCTCGGGCGCCCACGACATCCTCGGCGCGATCGCGGCGGGCGAGCCCTGGCAGGAGGCCGCAGCCGCGGTCTTCGGCGGCACAGGCTCGATGGGCAATGGGGGCGCGATGCGCGCCGCGCCGCTCGGGGGCTACTTCGCCGAGGATCTCGACGCGGTCGTCGCCCAGGCCCGCGCCTCGGCCCAGGTCACCCACGCGCACCCCGAGGGGCAGGCCGGGGCCATCGCCGTGGCCGTCGCGGCGGCGTGGGCCTGGCGCCACCGCGGCGACCCGGCGCTCGCCCGCGAGCTGATCCAGGCCGCGGTCGAGCGCACGCCCGACGGGGACACCCGCGCGGGGCTGGTCGCGGCCGCGGCGCTCCCCTTTAAGGCGAGCGTGGCCGAGGCCGTGGGCAAGCTCGGCAATGGGAGCCGGATCATCTCGCGGGACACGGCGCCCTTCGCGCTCTGGTGCGCCGCGCGCCACATCGACGACTTCACCGAGGCGATGTGGGCGACCGTCTCCGGCCTCGGCGACAGAGACACGACCTGCGCGATCGTCGGCGGGATCGTCGCCCTTCATGTCGGCGCCCAGGGCATCGACCCGCACTGGCGGGCGTCGCGGGCGCCGCTCCTTCAAGACTGGCTCTCTGGCGAGCGCGGCGATGGCCTCTAAAATCGCGGCGAGCCCGTTGTGGACGGCGTGCGCAGCCTTGAGCCTGTGCGCGGCAGGCTGCGCCGACATCGATTACAAGCCACGGGACAAGCGGCCCTCGCCCTCCGAGGCGGCCGAGCCGGAGCAGCCCTCGATCGTCGCCTACTTCATCGAGCCGCCCTGGCTCGGCGAGGTGACCTGTTCAAGCTCGATCGAGCGGGCCGAGCCAGGGGCCTGTGAGGGAGAGGTGGCGGGCTGCGAGGGCAACGCGCCGCCGAGGCTCGGGCGGCCGCAGTACCTCGTGGACGGCGAGCCGCGCACGTCGCTCGGGCTCGACGCGCGCGGCGCCGACGTGCTGCTCTTGATCCCCTACGAGGACGCCGACTGCAACCTGTCCTGCGGCCGCTTCGAAGAGCGCTACAACGATCCCTTCGGAGACGGCGGGGATCGGGGTTCGCTCTCGGGCGCCCTGCCCTGCTCGACGGCGGATCAGGGCGCGTGCCTGTCGATGTGGTTGTACTTCGACGGCGACGTGTCGGGGGATTACCGCTTCGAGTATCAGGTCGAGGACGCCTGCGGCGCCCGGAGCAACCTGATCACGGGTCGTATCTCCTTCTAGACATTATCTTTTTCGACGTTCACTGGATCTTGCGGAGCGTGACGACCTTGGAGGGAGCGTCGTCGGGAGAGACGACGATCTTGGTGGGGAAGTAGCCCTCGTGGTGGAGGCTGACGCGGCGTCCGTCGCCGTCGGGCTCGACGAGCAGGGCCTTGGGGGTGTCTCCGAGGATCTTGCCAGCCTCGATGATGGTGGCGCCGGGCGGGTTCGTGACGAGCTCGATGGCGACGCGGGGGTCAACGAAGGCGGCGTCCTGGGTGGGGGCGGGCGGCTCTTCGCGCAGGTTGATCATCGCGGCGTAGAGCGCGGCCAGGATGAGCACGGCGAGGGCGACGAGGCCGACGATGGGCGCGATGGAGCTCGATCTGGCCTGGGGTTGCTCGGCGCGGGGCGCCGGGGGCGTCGGAGGGCGTCGACGGGCTTCGGTGGGCAGGGCGTTGGCGGTGGGGAGGGTGGGGAAGTCAGGGGCAGTGGGCGCATGGAGGGGGCGAGCGGGGGTTTCGGGCTGGGAGGCGAGCGGGAGGGGTCTTTGCAGGGCGCCCTTGTCCAGGGATGGGCTGGAGTCCAGCGGGAGCGCGGTCGGGAGCGCGAGGCTGAGCTCCAGCTCGGGGAGCGGCGCGACCTCCGGGGGTACGGGCATCGGCGGGAGGGAGGGGTCTTCGATGAGCCGGGGCAGCGGCACGTCGTCGGGATCGAGGAGGGGGTTGACGTCGTCGGGATCGACGCGGCGCAGCGCGGCGGCGAAGGCGGCGGCGTCGGGGTAGCGCTGCGCGGGGTCGAGGGCGAGCGCGCGGGCCAGGATGGGGCCAAGGGGGGTCCGGGTCAGGGAGGGGTCGACATGGAGGTCGCCGCGGCTGTGTCGGACGATGCACTCCAGAGGGTTGGTGGAGTCGACGGCGGGGCGCCCGGTGAGGACTTCGACGAGGATGAGGCCCATCTGGTAGACATCCAGCGGCGGGCTGACGATCTGGTCCTGGATGTACTCGGGGGCGAGGTATCGGGGGGTGCCGAGGACATTGCCCTTGCCGGTGGTGCCGCGCTGGTCTTCGAGGCGAGCGATGCCGAAGTCCAGAACCCGGAGATCCTCCTTGTCGGTGTCGGGGTGGACGAGGAAGAGGTTGGAGGGCTTCAGATCCTTGTGGATGACGCCGAGGGCGTGTCCGGCGCCGAGGGCGTCGAGGGCGCCGATCATCAGCGGGAGGGCGCGGTGAGCCGCGAAGGGGCCGCGCTGGGCGAGGGCCTGCTCGAGGTCCTGGCCGTGGAGGCGCTCCATGACGATGAAGGGTCGGTGGGGGACGAGGTCGGTGACGCCCATGTCGAAGATGGTCACGACGTTGGGGTGCTCGATCCGGGCCGCGGCGGTGGCCTCTCGGTGGAAGCGCTCCATCTTGGCCTGGAGGGCGCGGCCGTCGGAGTCGGCGGTGTGCAGGGCGAGGAGCTTGATCGCGACCGGTCGCTGGATCAGGTTGTCGCGGCCCTCGTAGACGGTGGCGAAGCCACCCTGGCCGAGGAAGCCCGTGATGGTATAGCGGCCGTTGATCACCGCCCCTTCAGGGAGCCTGTCGCGCGCACCGAGTGTGTCCATGTGCAGGAACGCCCATCCGAAAATGGCTCCCGTCGCCATGCGGGTCGGCGCCGCCGGTCTCAGCCCGGGCAACGCGCGGGAGCTTGTGCCGAGAGGCCGCCGCTGGACCGGCGCGCGCCGAGCATAACCCCGAGCGGGCCGATCGAGCAATCCCACGCACCGGCGCAGTTTCACTCCCCCTCCTGTCCTCCCCCTCGCCTCACTCCCCCTCGCCTCACTCCCCCTCATTTCACTCCCCCTCCTGTCCTCCCCCTCGTTTCACTCCCCCTGCTGTCCTGCCCCTCGCCTCACTCCCCCTCCTGTCCTCCCCCTCGTTTCACAAGGGGGAGGGACGCTCGCGGTTCGGGCACGGCGGATCGTCGAATCAGCAGAGATGACGGACACTTAGAGATCGGCGAGTCGACTTCGTTGACGGACACGTCGAGATCGGCGAGTCGACTTCGTTGACGGACACGTCGGGATCGGCGAGTCGACTTCGTTGGTGCGATCCGCACGTTGACGGCCCACCCGGGCTCGCGCCCGGGCCTTGGGTTTTGTCCTGCGTCGCCCCGCCCTCCGGCGGGGCTGGCGACGGAGTGTCAGCGTGTGTGGGGCGTGTCACCCTTGCTGAGCTCACAGGAGATGTTCAGGGGCTCGGAGGCAGACATCGCACGGTCCTGAGAGGGTCTGACCCCCGATTGTTGAAGGCCCATCGCCAGCCCCGAAGGGGCGTGCCTGGACAAAATGTAGGCCCGGGCGCGAGCCCGGGTGGACCGTCAACGTGCAGAGCTCACCCAACGAAGTCGACTCGCCGATCTCGACGTGACCGTCAACGAAGTCGACGCCACGATCCACCGTGCCCCAACCGCGAGCGTCCCTCCCCCTTGTGAAACGAGGGGGAGGACAGGAGGGGGAGTGCAGCGAGGGGGAGGACAGGAGGGGGAGTGAGGCGAGGGGCAGGACAGCAGGGGGAGTTTGCCCGTTCCCTGGTGCGTCGACGCGGGCTTGTTGTCCCGGCTCGGCCCTTGCCCCACAATGGCAGCCTGTGTGCTTCGAAGCGGCGCCCTCCGGGGCGCTTGAGCGGTCCAAGGCTCCAGGGCCCGCGACCGCGGTTGACGACCGGAGAGGCTACCCCGCGAGGTGGTCGTCGAGGAAGGGCCAAGGAGGTCGAGGTGAAGATCACCCCCTGGGTGCTTTGCGCGCTGTCGCTGATCTGCGCGGCGTGCGCCGATCCCGCTCCGGCCACGGTGAGCGACGCCGACCCCGACTCGGGGAGCCCCGACTCGGGAAACCCCGACTCGGGGAGCCCCGACTCGGGGAGCCCCGACGCAGGGGGCCTCGACTCGGGGGATCTCGACGCGGACGATCTGGACGCGCCCGACGGCGATCCCGAGCCCGCCGGGCCGCCCGCCGCCCTGATGGACTTCTCGCTGGGATCGGGCTTCTACAGCGCGCCGATGCCCTGCGAGTCCCGCCGCCTCGAAGACGGCCGCGTCGATCTGGCCGGCTTCCCCAACCCCACGGGCGTCCCGCTCGTCGCCAGCCTCGTCGAGATGCTGGAGCGCGACGCGCGCGGCTTCTCCACCAGCGCCTCGATCTTCTTCCAGCTCACCGAGGCCCTCGATCCCGCCTCGCTGCCCGATCTGCACGGCAGCCTCTCCCCCCAATCCCCCGCCCTGATCATCGACGTCGATCCCATCTCCCCGCGCCGACTGTCGCGCTTCGCCTTCACCAGCGGCTTTCAAGCGGACGGCGGCCCCTTCGGCGCCCCGAACCTCCTCGGCCTCCTGCCCATGCAGGGCACCCCCCTGGATGAGCGCACCCTCTACGCCGCCATCCTGACCACCGACCTTCGCACCGCCTCCGGCGCCCCGCTGACCCCCTCACCACAAATGCGCGCCATCCTCGACGGGCGGCGCCCCGACGGCCTCTCCGAGGCCGCCTTCGGCGACTTCCTGACCGCGCTGGCCGCGCTGGATGAGGCCGCCGTCGATCGCGCCCGGATCGCCGCGATGACGGTCTTTCGCACGGACGCGCCCGCCGCGCCCATGATCTCCGCCCGCCAGTCCGCGCTCGCCCAGCCCCTCCCAGGCCCCGAAGCCCCCTTCCAACCCGATGAGATCTTTGAGGATTATTGCGTCTACTCGACCACCCTCCAGATGCCGACCTACCAGAGCGGCGACCCGCCCTTCACCCGCGCCGGCGGAGGCTGGGAGTTCGACCCGCAGGGCGCGCTGATCCCCCAGGGCTTCGAGCGAGCGCGGATCGTCGTGACCCTGCCCAGGCGCCCGATGCCGCCGGAGGGCTTCCCCACGGCGATCTTCGTGCGCACGGGCGGCGGCGGCGATCGCCCCCTGGTCGACCGAGGCTTTCGCCCCACCGCCGGCGGCCCCCCCGAGGCGCCCGGCCAGGGCCCGGCGCTCCACTTCGCCCGCGCGGGCTGGGCCGGCGTCAGCGTCGACGGCCCCCACGGCGGCCTGCGCAACTTCAACGGCGCCGACGAGCAGCTCCTCGTCTTCAACGTCGGCAACCCCCTGGCCCTGCGCGACAACATCCGACAGTCCGCCCTGGAGCTGATCCTGACCGCGCACCTGATCTCGACCCTGGAGATCGCCGCCGACGCCTGCCCCGATCTGGACGCCGACGGCGGCCCCGCGCGCCTCGACGCAGGCCAGCTCGCCCTCATGGGCCACTCCATGGGCGCCACCATCGGGCCGCTCGCCGTCGCCGCGGAGCCGCGCCTCAAGGCCATGATCCTCAGCGGCGGCGGCGGCAGCTACATCGCCAACGTCCTCTTCAAGCAAAAACCCATCCGCATCCGCCCCGTCGCCCGCGCCCTGCTCGGCTACCGAGGCCGCGATCTCCACGAGCACGATCCCGCCCTCAACCTGCTCCAGTGGGCCGCCGAGCCCGCCGATCCCCCCACCTACGCCTCCCGCATCATCTGGCGACCCGACCCCGACGCCGCCCCTCGCCAGGTCCTCATGCTCCAGGGCATCGCCGACACCTACATCCTGCCCCCCATGGCCAACGCCCTGAGCCTGTCGCTGGGCCTCGATCTGGCCGGCGACCCCCTGGACGCCGACCACCCCGTCGCCGGACAGTTCACCCCCCTGAGCGAGGTGCTGGACCTGAGCGGCCGACGCACCATCCCCCTGCCCGCCAGCGCCAACCTCCTCGTCCCCGGCTTCGACCCCACCACGGGCGTCGTCGTCCAACACCCCGAAGACCCCATCGAGGACGGCCACGAGGTCGTCTTCCAAACCCCAGGCCCCAAGCACCAGTACCGCTGCTTCCTCGAAAGCCTCACCCGAGGCGCCCCCTCCGTCCCCGCCCACCAGAACGAGGATTCCCCTTGCGATCCATGATGTTGCACAACATCCGGCTGACGGCCGCGCTCCTGGCCCTCGCGATCCTGAGCGCCTGCGCCCCGCCCACCCTCGACGGCGACCTCATCGATCCCGACGCGGGACAGGCCCTCGACGCCCCCGAGCCAGGCGATCCCGAGCCGGGCGAGCCCGAGCCGGGCGAGCCCGAACCCGAGCCGGGTGAGCCTGAGCCCGAGCGCGTCGTGAGCCCGAGGCTGGCCGCGCTGACGGATCAGATCATCTACCTGACCTTGCCGGATCGCTTCGACAACGGCGACCCTGGCAACGACGACGCTGGCCCGCCGGGGTGCCTTGATCCTGGCAACCCGCGCAAGTTCCACGGCGGAGATCTGGCGGGGCTGCGCGGGAGGCTCGACTACCTGGAGGAGCTGGGGATCAACCGGGTGTGGACGACGCCGCTCTATCGGCAGATCGGAGAGCACTTCGGGGCTTGCGGCTACCACGGCTACTGGGCCGACTTCCGCGATCCCGATGATGGCGCGCTCGATCCCCGCTTTGGTGACGCGCGCGAGCTTGACGCCCTCATCGACGACATGGCCGAGCGCGACATGGGGCTGATCCTCGACATGGTGGTCAACCACGTCGGGTATGGGGCCAGGCTGCGGGAGCAGCACTCGGACTGGTTCCACGGCGATGACTGCGAGCGGCTGGGCGATCCGGCCGTGACCTGCGGGCTGGCCGGGCTGCCGGATCTGGCCCAGGAGCGGCCGGACGTGGCCGCCTACCTCAACGCGATGAGCGCGGGGTGGGCCTCGCGGCACGCCATCAAGGGGATCAGGATGGACACGGTCAAGCACGTGCCGCTGTCCTACTTCCGAGAGGGCTGGATCCCGGCGGTGCGGGGCGTCAACCCGGATCTCTTCCTGGTGGGTGAGTACCTGGACGGCCAGTCGCTCGACCGCTACGACCCCTACCTGGGGGCGGGCTTCGACTCGATGTTCAACTTCAGGCTGCGCGACGCGCTGGTCGACGCGCTGGCGCGCGGCGGGTCGGTGTCGGCGCTGGCCTCGCGGGTGCGAGAGACGATCGACCACTACGGGATCGACGGCGCGCTGGTCATGACCAACCTGCTCGACAACCACGACGTCGAGCGCTTTACCGCTGCCCTTCAGGGGGACGAGGCGCTGCGGGCGCGGCGCTACCGGGTGGCGCTGGCGGCGCTGTTGACGCTGCCGGGCATCCCGCAAATCTTCTACGGCAATGAGCTGGGGATGCAGGGGGGATCGGACCCCGACAACCGGCGAGACATGCCGCCCTGGGCCTGGGAGGCCGGGCAGCGCCCCGATGGGCCGACCGAGGGCTATGTGGGGCACCCCGCGCAGAACTTCGACTGGACGCGCCGGCTGGTGGGCCTGAGAAGGCGGCACGCGGCGCTGCGGTCGGGGACCTACTTCGAGTACTGGCGCCCTCCCCCCGGCACGGCGGAGATCTACGCGTACCTGAGGTTCCAGGGCGACGACCGGGTCCTGGTGATCCTGCACAACGGCGCGGGCCCTTCAGGGCCGGTGTCGCTGCCCATTCAGGCGCACAGCTTCCTGGACCCCTCGCTCAAGGCCAGCCTCCTCGGGGCGACGTGGTCGGATGGGCTGGAGGGGGCCTCGGGGGGGTCGTGGCGCGTGGAGGACGGCGAGCTTCGGCTGGAGCTGCCCGCGGCCAGCGCCCTCGTGCTGGTGGCCGAGTAGCCGTCCGCGCTTCGACGGGGGTTGGTGGCCGAGCAGCCGTCTGGGGATGTGAGGGAGGTTGAAGTCAGGGAGGGGGGATGACGAAGGCTGGGGCGTCGGTGGGGTTGTGGCTGGGGGTGTCGGGCGTGCCCGTGGCCTTGGGGGGGGCGCTCCTGTTGGCGGCGGGGCTGCATGATTTGCAAATGGATACGCCGGGTTACGTCAAGAGTCCGCTGATCCAGGTGGAGTTCGCGTTGATGCTGCTCTTGTTGCTGGTCCTGGCGGCGGGGCCGCCGCTCGGGCTGGCGTTGGTGGTGACGAGGCGGTGGAAGGCGCTGGGGTTGACGGCGGCCGGAGAGGGGATCGGGCTGCTCCTGTGGGTGGCGGCGATGGTCGTGGACGCGCCGACGCTGGTCTACATCACTTGAGAGGGGTGGGGCGTGAGCAAGACGTTTTGTAGCGCGTGCAATGGCAACATCGAGGAAGAGGCCAAGAGGTTCTGCGGCGACTGCGGCGCCGAGCGGCCGAGGGACGGGTGGGTGAGGGACGCGCTGGTCGGGGAGGTGACGGCGCAGGGTCAGTTGTTGGTGAAGCGGCGGCTTGGGGCTGGGGGTTTTGGGACGGTCTACGAGGTGGAGACGACGCTGGGACACCTGGTGCGGGCGATGAAGGTGCTCGGGCGCAGGTGGATGGAGCGTGGGGAGGTGATGAAGCGCTTCGTGGACGAGGCGGTGATCCTGGACAGCCTGAGCCACCCGAACGTGGCGAGGTGCTATGCGGTGGGGAGGTTGGAGGAGGAGGGGCAGCCCTACATCTTGATGGAGTACATCAGGGGGCAGAACCTGACGCGGGCGGTGACGCCGCAGGGTGAGGAGGCCGCGCCGATGTCTCCGAGGAGGGCGGCGGCGGTGGGGAGCCAGATCGCGGCGGCCTTGGAGGCTGCGCACGCGTTGAACTTGCTGCACCGGGACTTGAAGCCGGACAACGTGTTGCTGACGGCGGGCGCAGGCGGCGAGGGGGTGGTCAAGGTGATCGACTTTGGCATCGCCAAGATCCTGGACGCGCACACGGGCGAGGCCAGGACGGTCAGCATTGCGGGGACGCCGCTCTACATGGCGCCTGAGCAGTATATGCCGGGGACGGCGCTGGGGGCGCGGCTGGATCTGTGGCAGCTTGGGGCGGTGTTGTACTTCATCTTGACGGGCAGCCCGCCCTACCCGGTGCCGCCGGGCGGCGGCCCGATCGCGGTCTTCATGCAGCAGCGCGCCAGGGCCGAGCTGCCTGGCCCATTGCCCAGCGCGCTGAGGGAGTCGCTCAAGGACTGGCCGGCGCTCGACGATCTGGTCAGCCGGCTGCTCTCGACCGATCCGGCCCGGCGGCCCGCCTCCGCCCGCGAGGTGCGGGACGCGCTGCGCGAGATCGCCGGCGCCGGGGTCAGCCGGGAGCTTGGGCACCCGCACCTGGAGCGGCTGTGCCAGAGTCAGGGGGAGGAGGGCTGGAGCGCGCTGACGCGCTACGTGATCTCCTGCGGAGCGCCCGAGCGTCAGCGCGACGCCGCCCAGGAGGCCGACAAGCGCCTGGGGCAGTGGCCCGACGCCCTGCGCAGAGCGTCGGCGGCCAGCGCGCGGGCGCTGGTCTTCGGGCAGGCGTCGCCGGGGTGGGCGATGATCCGCGCGCTCGACCTCTCCCACGTCGGCTTGAGCGAGGACGAGGTGGTCGCGCTGGCCTCCAACCCCGCGCTGGCCCGCGTCAGACACCTGGATCTGTCCTTCAACGGCCTGGGCGACGGCGCCGTCGAGGCGCTGGCGCGCTCGCCCCACCTCTCCCATCTCTCGATCCTCAACCTGAGCTTCAACAGGCTGGGCCACCGGGGCGTCCGCGCGCTGGCGACCTCACCGCACCTGGGGGAGCTTGAGGCGCTGGACTTGAGCGGCAACATGCCCGGCGCGGGGGGGGTCGAGGCGCTGGCCTGCTCGGCGCGGCTGGTCCGCCTCACGGTGTTGACGCTGGATCGCTGCCGGCTCGGTGAGGCCGAGGCGATGGCGCTGGCCTCCTCGGCGCGCTTCGCGGGGCTGAGGCGGCTCGTGCTGGACTCCAACCCCATCGGGGACGCGGGCCTCGTGCACCTGCTGGGGGCGGCCCGAGGGTCGAGCCTGGAGTCGCTCTCGGTGGCCAACGCGCGCCTGAGCGCCGCGGGGATCGGGGCGTTGGCAGCGCAGGGCGGCGGGCTGCTGCGGTCGCTGCGGCTGTCGAGCAACGGGCTCGGGGAGGACGCGGCGTGGGCGCTGGCCGGGGCCGCCCACCTCGGCGGGCTGAGCGAGCTGGATCTGGACGGCAACCGCCTGGGGGTCGAGGGGGCGGTGGCGCTGTCCACCTCTCGGTGGCTGTCGAGGCTGACCCGGCTGGCGCTGTCCGACAACGCCCTGGGCGACGCGGGCGTCGCCGCAATGGCCACCGCCCCGTGTCTGGCTGGGGTCGAGCGGCTGGAGCTGGCCGGCAATGCCTTGAGCGCCCAGGGGCTGCGCGCGGTGGCCGCCTCCCCTGCTCTGAGCCGCGTGCAAGCCCTTGATCTCTCACGCAATGATCTGGGCGACGCGGGACTCGGGGTGCTGGCGGCGGCCAGGCGCATGCCGAACCTGGGCTGTGTGGATCTGTCCTCGTGCGGGTTGACCTCGGCGGGGATCGGGGCGCTGCTGGGGGCGAGCTGGCGAGGATCGCTGGTGCGGCTCAAGGTCGGCCGCAATGCGCTCGGCGCGGAGGGCGGGAGGGCGGTGGCGGCGCTGGCCGAGCTCGGGCGGCTTGAGGCGGTCGATCTGGGCGCCGCGGGGCTGGGCGCGGGCGGGGCGGCGGCGGTGGCGGCGGCGCAGAGCGCGCTGGTGGAGGTGGGCCTGTCGTCCAACCAGATCGGCGATCTCGGGGCGCGCTCGCTGGCCGAGTCGCCCCAGCTCAAGCAGCTCCGGGCGCTCGATCTGAGGAGCACTGAGATCGGCGCCGAGGGCGCGGCGGCGCTGGCCGGCGCCGTGGGGCTGGCGAGGCTGTCGAGCTTGTCGCTGTCGCACAACCCCTTGGGGCTGGTGGGGGTCAGGGCGCTGGCGGGATCGCCGGGGATGGCGAGGCTGTCGGCGCTGGAGGTGGAGCATTGCGGTCTTGAGGCGGAGGGGATCGAGGCGCTGCGCGGCTCGCCGCACCTGGCCGGGCTGATGGCGCTGGGGGTGCGCTACAACGCGGCGCCGTCGCAGAGCGCGGCGGCGCTGTCGAGGATTCAGGACGACAGGCTGGCGCTGATCCAGGAGAGCTTCACGCGGCTGAGCGGCGAGGGGCCGGCGCTGGTGGCGACCTTCTATGATGAGCTTTTTGCGAGGCACCCGGAGGCGCGCCCGCTCTTCGTCGGCGCGGACATGGACAGGCTGCGGCAGCACCTGCTGCACGCGCTGGTGCTGGTGCTCAAGCAATTGAGGACGCCCGAGAAGCTCGAAGCGGTCCTCATCGATCTGGGCGCCCGCCATCAGCGCTACGGGGTCATGCCGGCGCACTTCGAGGCCGTGGTCGAGACGCTGGTGGACGTGATCGGGGAATACTCGGGGGCGTCGTGGTCGATGGATCTGCAGGAGGCGTGGCGCGAGGGGCTGTGGGCGCTGTGCGCGACCATGCTCAGCGGCTACAGGTGAGGCTGGTCGGCGGGCGCTGCGCACGAGCGGGAGCGCGAGCGGGGAGGGGATCCGATGAAGCGTCTGTGGGGGGTCGTTGTCGCTCTGGGGCTCGCGTGGGCCTCGCCGGGCTGGTCGCAAGACAAGGAGCCCATCCGGGGGATCGGGGCGCCCTGCCACGCGATCTCGTTTGACGGCGGGGGGAGGGTGCGGGTGCCGCACTCCGAGTCGCTGGCGGGCGGGGGGCCGATGACGATCGAGGCGTGGGTGAGGCCCTACGCGGCCTCCTTCGATCCGTCGCAGGGGTACCCGAACCTGATCGGCAAGCGCGACACGAGCGGGATCTACCCGCCCTGGGTGCTGGGGCTGTGGAAGGACGGGGAGGTCTACGGCGTCAGCGACGTGTATGAGGCGCCGGACGCGCAGTGGCGGCACGGCACGGTGAGGCTGCCGGACAGGGCGTGGAGCCACGTCGCGGTGGTGTTTGATGGGGAGCGGCTGCGCTTCTTCGTCAACGGGAAGCTGGACGCCGAGTTCGCGTCGCGGGCGATGGGGCCGCCGAACAAGGAGGAGATCATCATCGGGCAGCTGCTCAACAGCCAGCAGCCCTTCCCGGGGGACGTGGCGGCGGTGCGGGTGTCGAAGGTGGCCCGCTACCGCGAGGGCTTCAAGCCGGAGGCGCGCTGGGCGGCGGACGAGGGGACGCTCTTGCTGATGATGTTTGATGAGGGGGCCGGCGAGTCGGTCAAGGATCTCTCATCGCACGGCAACCACGGCCGGATCGAGGGGGCGACCTGGATCCGCGAGGCCCCTGGTTGCCGGAATCGCTGAACACATCCACCGATCCAACCGCCCCACGACCCTCGCAGCCAGGGCGCGTTCAGAAGCGCGGGGGGAGGAGATGAAGGTGGAACACCACAACCTCATTCACCTGAAGACCCGAAACGAGCAATAACAGCCTTTGCCTTGACAGACCCTGTACCTTCAACTCTGGACTTGACAATAGAATGATCGATGCTGTCAAATGTGCCCTTTGCCAACCTTGAGATCTGACTCTCGAAACTCTTCACCGCGTCAATTGTATAAGATGCTTCACTGGGAAGTTCGCCAGCGTATCTTGGACCACCCACAAGAGTTCTTCCATCGGCTTCCCACGCCGCCTGGGCCACGGCTGCGATCAACGTCGTGATATCATCGCTCGCCTTCTTCGCTGCCTCACCTTCTAATACTCCAGCCTCACGAATCAGATGGTCACTAAGCACGCCAAACTCTGAACCAATCTCACGGCCAATGCGCACAATTTCCCCCTTGGTGAGCTTTGCTTCGTCACTGAAACGCCCATGCTTTTCTCTCTTCGCTGATTTCAAAGCTGATTTTTTAACTTTCAACGCTGCTGACTTTTTCTTGATGAAACCAGCGGCGCTCTTTGCCACACCGCCGAGGCCACTTGGGTCATGAATGTTGATCAAGTTGCCTGCGACATAGGCATAGGCAGTGGTGGACTCGCCCAACCTGTTGATGTTGTTGGCGTTCGAGACGCTGAAGGCGGGATCGACGCTCAACCAGCGGCCGATGACAGGGTCGAGGTATCGCCAGTCGAAGTGGAGCAGGCCGGTGGAGCGGTCGAGCTCCTGGCCGGTGAAGCCGTACTCGTCGACGTATCCGGTGGCGTCGGGGCGCTCCGTGCCAAGGGGGCTGAAGTTGCGCTGGCCGAGGACGGCCTGCTGGCCGTCGACCAGGCCCGTGGCCAGCGTCAAGCTGCCCAGGTGGTCGTGGTGCAGGAAGGTGACCCCATCGTCCGGCCCCGTCTCCATCAGCAGCCGCCGCACCGACGACCACAGCACCGGACCGGGCTGCCCGCCCTGGCGCTGGGCCAGCAGCGCGTCGGCCACCCCGATCCTGCCGTCCTCGTCCTTGTCCTCGAAGAGCGACGTGGCGAGTTCGTCCGACTCGATGCGCGCCACACGGTGCCGCTCGACCTTGATGTAGAGCGTCGAGATGCCGTCGCGAAGCTCGAAGCTCTTGGAGGGGTAGAGGGTGGTGGAGTCGCCCTCGATCCTGGCCACCCGGCTCTGGTCCGACCCGTAGACGAAGCGGGCCACCTCGGCGCCGCCCTCCGAGGCGCTCACCAGCCGATTCATGAAGTCCCACGCGTAGCTCTGGGCGCCCCGAGCGATGACATTGCCAGCCTCGTCGTAATCGAGGATGAGGTCGCCGGCCTGGGTGAGGGCGTTGGGGGCGAAGGAGTCGTAGCTCATGGCCCCGACATGGGCGGGGCTGGCTGCCCCCAGCGAGGAGGTGATGGCCGTGATGTTGTCCAGCGCGTCGAAGTCGAAGTTGATCGTCTCGCCACCCGCGCCGCCCTGGTCGAAGTTGGAGGCAATGACCCGATACCAGGGATCATACTGGTGCCCGGCTTCGAAGGACGGGCGACCGGCGCCCCTGGCCAGATCCTCGATGGACACGACGTTGCCCAGACGATCATGGCCGTACCGGAAGCCTTGGAGCGGGCCGCTTCTGCCCGTCGTGCGTGACGACTCCAGCCGCATCAGATCGTCGTAGGCCATCGTCGTCGTCGTCCCATCTGCGCACTCCATCGACGCCATCTGGCTGCGCTCGTCGTAGCCGATCGAGGACAAGATGTTCTTGATGCCCACCACCCTCGACGCGCCGTCGTACGCCATTTCGACCCTTTGACCCGAGGGCTGGGTGACCACGAGAGGCCGGTCTGCGTTGTCGTAGCTCACCTCGCGGTCGAAGGAGACGCCCTGGAGCACCCGCGATACCCGCACGGGCCTGCCCCGCAAGTCGTAACTCGCCCTGTCGAAGGCCCGTTGGCCGTTCAAGCCAGGATAGGAGAGCGAGGCGACCTTGCTCTCGGCGTTGGCGCACTCGACGCAGTCGGGATCGAAGTCATAGGCCCACTCGATGCGGGTGCCTTGCTCGTCGGCGGCGTCGAAGGCCGCCATCTTGCGGTTGGTCCCGTCATACTCGGACACCGTGACCACGCCGCGATCGTCAGTGGCTCGGATGAGGTTGTTGGCGGCGTCGTACTCAAAGCCGCTCTCGTTGGCCGAGTTGGGGTCAATCAGCCGCGTCAACCGCCCGAGCAGATCATAGAACTGCTCCTTGGTGTTTCCTTCGGGATCTCGAACTGTTGTCATCCGCCCCAGGCCGTCGAAGCCTATCTCGATCCGGGCTGGCTGGCCCCCCCGCTCAAGGGTTCGCTCAATGACCACCTCGCGCTCCAGACCGTCGGTCCGGGTCACCGTTGGGGTGTCGAAGTGGGGGCTGTCCGGGTCGGTGTCCTCGGCGTCGAAGATCAACCGCGCCAGCGGTCTGTATTGCGTCCTCGTCTTTGAAGTCACCCCGAAGATGGCCGCATCTGGGGATGTCCTCAAGATGGGGCGGTAGGTGGCGTCGTAACGGTAGGTCTCCGACAGCGTGCCCTCGGGCGCCTGAACATCGCAGCCATCCCCCTCGGAGAGGTAGGGCTGGAAGACCTCGACGGGCTGGGAGCGGATGTTGAAGCGCTTCAAGCCGGTGATCTGAAAGGAGTCTTCGGTCAGCCTCGTTCTGGTCTGGAACTCGCGTCCTCGCCCGTCAAAACACTTGCTCGTCTCAAGATCAAAGGGCTGCCCGATCTGTGAGCGCTTTCGGGTGATGATCCGACTCACCGGGCTCTGAAGGTCGTACTCAAAGACCTCGTCGGGGTTGACGCCCGTGTTGCCCGGAAGAAGTCGAGCCGCCATTCTACCAAATTCGTCGTATTCATAGGAGAAGCCGCGCACCACCGAGGCAACCTGGCCGTTGACGACCCTGAGCCACTCGGTGGCCTCGTAGGGCTTGTCGAAGAGGGGTTCGTAGAGCATCTCCCGGCGCAGCCGATAGGGCTGGCCCTGCCTGTCCTCAAGCAGCACCTCGGCTCGGGCCACACGCAAGCCCTCCGCGTCGTACTCAAAGAGCCTCCGGTGGGTCGTGCCGCCCGGCTCTCCGAGAGGATCGAGGGACTCGATGACGTTGCCGTGGGCGTCGAACTTGCTGCGTGAGGTCTCGATGACGGCCTCGGAGCCCACCTCCACCTTCTCGGTCGTCCGCGTCACCTTGCCCTGGTCGAGACGCCCGAGCGGCAGGCCCACGAAGTCCGGGCCGTCGAAATAGGTCAGCGACTCGCTCACCAGCGCGCTGCCCTCTCGCCCGAAGCTGCGCGACCTGAAGGCCGCCCCCGTGATCCAGCGGCCGTTGGTGTTCGAGGTCGCCACGAACTCGGCCTGCTCGAACATCTCGTCCCCGAGGCACTGCGGCCCGCAAGGCGCGCCGAAGACCTCCGGCTCTCGCCCGTTGCAAGGCTCGCAGCCCCCGCCGCCGACGCTGACCACCCCGTGCTCGACTGAAAGGGTCACATTGCCGTAGCCGTCGTACTCGGACTCCGAGCGCGTCCTGACCCACTGCTGCTCGTCCTGCCCTTCCTTGATGACCGTCTCGGTGGCCGTCTGGCAGATGTGCTTGATCGGGAAGGCCACCCCCTCGGTCAGCTCCGCCACCGGGCACTCCTGGAAGGTGTTGACCACCTCGGAGAGCTCTCGGCCGTCGCTGGCCGTCGAGCTGCCCAGCAGCAGCCCGTTGCGGTAGGTGTCCTGCGCCCCGACGTCGAACACCTCCCGCGTCAGACCCTCCTCGATCGTCTCGTCCCCCAGCAGCCGCGTCTCGACGCGCTCAAACCCTCGAAACTGCTTCTCTTCTCCATCGTAGAAGCCGTCGTGGTAGCTGTACTCGGTCACCTCGTGCAGGTTCGTGAGCAGGTCGAACTGGTCCAGCCGCTTGACGATGTTCATGGGCGAGGGGAGCTTGAAGCGCCAGGCCCCAACGCCGCCGTCGCGGGCCATCTCGACGGCCGCGGTGGTGTAGGTGATGTCCGTGACCGAGCCGATGCCGTTGGTGATCCGGGTCATCAGG